>ENA-UOJC01005039-UOJC01005039.1-human-gut-metagenome-genome-assembly--contig:-C104-NODE-5039-length-10594-cov-11.860898_pt1 | contig 10594 bp, 13 predicted proteins | sample MGYA00242339_ERZ723886 | MGnify/ENA metagenome assembly ERZ723886 | reverse complement strand
GGATCGTGGCCATCACCAACTCCGTGAACCTGATCGACGGCCTGGACGGCCTGGCGGACGGCGTTTCCGCCATCTCCGCCACCACCATGCTGGTCATCGCCCTGCTGTACTCCGAGACCCAGGTGGCCATTGTGATGGCGGCGCTGGTGGGGGCGTGCGTGGGCTTCATGCCCTACAACCTGAACCCCGCCAAGATGTTCATGGGGGATACTGGCGCCACCTTCCTGGGGTATATCCTGGCCACCATGTCCATCCAGGGTCTCTTCAAGTACTACGCGGTCATCTCCTTTGTGGTGCCGTTTTTGATCCTGGGCCTGCCGATCTTTGACACGGCCTTTGCTTTCATCCGGCGCATCGCCCATGGGCAGAGCCCCATGCACGCGGACCGGGGCCATATCCACCACCGGCTGATCGACATGGGCCTGAACCAGAAGCAGGCGGTGGCGACACTGTATGTCATTTCCGCCATTTTGGGCCTTTCCGCCGTGGTGCTGACCACCGGCGGCGAGCAGAAGGCCATGCTGTTTTTTGTGACGCTTTGCATCGTGGCGGCTGTGGCCGCCCGGGTGGTGTTCCCCAAGGAGGTCAAGGAGGAGCTTCGCGAGGAGCTGGAGGAACTGAAGGATCACGGGCATCACCACGAAGAGAAGAAAGACGAGGAGTCGTAAATGGACAAGCTGCGTATCATGAGCGTGTTCGGCACCCGGCCGGAGGCCATCAAAATGTGTCCGCTGGTCCGGGAGCTGGCGTCCCGGCCGGAGGTGGAGAGCCTTTGCTGCGTCACTGCCCAGCACCGCCAGATGCTGGACAGCGTGCTGGAGGTCTTTGATCTGAAGCCGGACTGGGATCTGGATATCATGACCCCCCGGCAGACCCTGTCCACCATTACCAGCAAGTGCCTTCTGGGGATGGATGAGGCCATCGACGCCTTGAAGCCGGACATGATCCTGGTCCACGGCGACACCTCCACCACCTTTGCCGGGGCCCTGTCCGCCTTTTACCATCAGGTCCCCGTGGGCCATGTGGAGGCAGGGCTGCGAACCTATGACAAGTATTCCCCCTTTCCGGAGGAAATGAACCGCAAGCTGGTCTCCTCCATCGCGGACCTCTATTTCTGCCCCACGGTGAACAACAAGAACAACCTCTTGAAAGAGGGCATTGCCCAGGGCCTGTTCGTCACCGGAAACACGGTCATCGACGCGCTGAAGACCACGGTGCGGCAGGACTACCGCTTTTCCACCGACGCTCTGAACCGCTTGCCATACGATGACAGGAAGATCATCCTGGTCACCTGCCACCGGCGGGAGAACTACGGCGAGCCCATGAAGAACATCATGCTGGCCCTGCGGCAGATCGCGGAGGAAAATGAGGACGTGGAGCTGGTGTATCCCGTCCATCTCAGCCCGGTGGTTCGGGAGGCGGTGGATACCTACCTCCGGGGGGCGCCCCGGGTCCATCTGATCGATCCGCTGCCCGCCGACGAGATGCATAACCTGATGGCCCGGTGCTATCTGGTGCTGACAGACTCCGGCGGACTGCAGGAGGAGGCCCCCGCCCTGGGCAAGCCCGTGCTGGTGATGCGCCGGGAGACGGAGCGGCCGGAGGCCGTGGAGGCCGGCACGGTGGCCCTGGCCGGCGTGGTGCAGGACGACATCGTCACCATGGCGGAGCGGCTGATCCGGGACAAGGCGGCCTACGCCAAGATGGCCCACGCGGTGAACCCCTATGGCGACGGCAATGCCTGCCGCCGCATCGCGGACGCTGTTTTGTGGTATTTTGGCCGCGGGGAAAAGCCCGCCGATTACCGGGCCTGATCGAAGAACGCAAAAGGGAAGGAGCGCGGGCGTGGACAAGCGAAATCTGAACTGGATCACCTGGGGCTTTATTGTCCTGACCGTGCTGGCGGCGATCCTGATGCTCAGCGGCACGCTGCACCGGACCTCCCACATCACCCTGCCCGCTTCGGACGGCGGCCAGGGACAATCTGCGGAAGATCCGGACACCGACAGCGATCTGCTGACGGTGGTGGAGGTCCTTCCGGAGACGGTACAGTCCGCCATCGCGACCCTGTCCCGGCCGGAGAGCTATCGCCGCACCATTACCATCGAGCAGTTTTGGAGCGGCGGAAGCGGGACCTATGAGATCTTGGTGACGGTCAGCGGCCCCTGGACCCGCACGGACCGGACCATGCCCGACGGGCGGGTGCGCCACACCATCACCGGCGAGGGCACCGCCTATGTCTGGTACAACAGCGAGGAGAGCGTCTATTCCGCGCCGGCGGGAGAGATCACCGCGGATAACGAGCAGTCCATCCCCACCTATGAGGACATTTTGGAATTGCCGGTGGAGGAGATCACGGCGGCGGATTACCGCGTGGCCTCCGGCCTGAACTGCATCTATGTGGAAACGGCGGAGACGGCGGAGGGGTATGCGCTGCGGTATTGGGTCAGCGTGGATACCGGCCTGCTGGTGGCGGCGGAAAAACTGCTGGACGGCAGCCCGGTCTACCGGATGGGCGCCCCCACTGTGGATCAGACGACGCCTGACGCGGCGGAATTCACCCTCCCGGACGGGACGGTCCTGGCGTAGATCAAACAGAAAGACGGAGCGCAAAGCGCTCCGTCTTTTTATCACAGGATCAGCAGCAGCCCCAGGGAGACCAGCAGTTCTTCGTCCGCGTCCTCCCGGAACAGGAAGAACAGCAGGATCAGCAGCAGAAGATCCCCGGTGTCCACATGGTCCAGATGGAGCTGGTCCAGGATATGCCGCAGAAAGCCGGTGAGGCCGTCCGGCAGGCGCCCCGGCCCGCCGCCTTTTGGCGGAGGAGGGGAGGGCGCGGTAAAGGGCCGGCGGTCTCCGCCTTCCTGTTTTTCGGCTTCCGGGAAAGGCGGCTGACGCTCCCGCTGCTCCGCTGCTTCCCGGAGCGGGGAGGGCGGCGCGCTCTTGGGCGGCTCCTCCTGGGGGATGCGGGTGTAGGAGCCGTTGTCGTTGCGGATATAGCGGTTATACATCCCTCAGCCCTCCCATCCCGCCAGAAATTTCTTCCCCAGGTGGAACAGCCGGGCCAGCTGGAGCGCCCGCTCGATCTTTTCCTGCCGCTCCGGCTTCAGATAGGGCCGCAGGGCGTAAAGCAGCTGGCGGGCGTTGGAATCCTGCTGGCCGCCCAGCTCCTGGATCAGGGGCAGAAGCCGCATCATCAGCTGGGGGTCCATGCCGCCGGTGAGGGAGGAGAGCAGATCCGTTCCCTGCGGGGGCGTCTGGGGGGCCTGCTGCCCCTGCCCGGGCTGGGAAAGGGGCGCCGCCTGCTGGGGCTGCGGGGGCGGCGCCTGCTCCTGCCCGCCGGAGAGGGACTGGGCCAGCTGCATGATCTGTGCCATGGCGTCCGGGTTGGACAGCAGGCTGTTCAGTTTTTCGTCAAATTCCGCCATGCGTTCCAACCGCCCTTCCCATGATTACTTCTGCACCGCCTTGTTGATGCGGTTCACCAGCTCGGCGCCGCTGGGACTCTGCATGACCTGGTTCACCATTCTTACCATCTCAGCCGTGTCGCCCTTCATGGCGGACTGGAGGGCCCGCTGCAGTCCCGCGCCCCGGTCCCCCTGGGTCAGCATTTGCAAAAGCGCCTGCCCGTCCCGGGACTGCATCAGCGATTGAAGCAGCGCCGGATTGTTTCGCAGCTGTTCTGCCAGCCGTGCTGTTTTTTCGTCCATAGTACCTCCTATGCGCGTTGCGAACTGTTTGCGTTCCAAGCCAGTATATGAGGGAGAGCGAAAAAAAGTGCCTGCGCTTTCGCGCAGGCACAAAGAGAATCTTATTTTGCGGCGGCCTTTCCGGTGTCGCAGTCCCGCCGCAGGAGACAGCTCCCGCACTTGGGGCTGCGGGCGGTGCAGGTATCCCGGCCAAACAGCACCATCCGGTGGCAGAAGTTGTTGGACTCCTTGGGCGGGATGGACTGGCGCAGCTGCCGCTCCACCTGGAGGGGGTCCTTGGAACCGTCGGTGATGCCCAGCCGCCCGGTGATGCGGATGCAGTGGGTGTCGCAGACGTACCCCTCCTGGCCGAAGATGTCCCCCAGGATCAGGTTGGCGGTCTTGCGCCCAACGCCGGGAAGGGCGGTCAGCTCCTCCATGGTGCCGGGGACCCTGCCGCCGTGCTTTTCGATCAGCTGCCGGGCACAGGCCACGATGTCCCGGGCCTTGCCGTTGTAAAAGCCGCAGGAGTGGATGTACTCCCCCACCTCCTTGGGGTCGGCCTCGGCAAAGCTCTCCAGGGTGGGGAAGCGCGCATACAGCGCCGGGGTCACCTTGTTGACCCGCTCGTCGGTGCACTGGGCGGAGAGCCGCACGGCGAACAGCAGCTCATAGTCCTTTTCATATTGCAGAGAACAAAGGGCGTCGGGATAGATGTCCTTCAAGGTTGTAATGATCCGCTTGACGGCGGCCTTGGATTTCATGGCAGTCACCTCACACCGACAGGATACCACAAAATCCGCCGTTTGGCGAGGGGAAAATGCAGCAGCCGAAGGAATTTTGCGCAGGTTCAATCCAGTGCGAAAACGCACTGGAAACTTTATATCGGCTGTGATATAATACTCTCTCAGATATCAGGAAGGGAGCGTGGGCCATGCAGCGGCCTTTGGCGGATGAGATCCGCCCGAAAACCTTGGATGAAGTGGTGGGGCAGCGGCACCTGCTGGCCCCCGGCGCGCTGCTGCGCCGCCTGATCGAACAGGGCACCGACGCCAATATGGTGTTCTACGGGCCCTCCGGCACCGGCAAGACCACCATCGCCAACATCATCGCGGAAAAGACCAACAAGACCCTGTACCGGCTCAACGCCACCACGGCGTCCTTGCAGGACATCAAGGACATCATCGCCGACGTGGGGACCCTGCTGGCCCCCGGCGGCGTGCTGCTGTACCTGGACGAGATCCAGTACTTCAACAAGAAACAGCAGCAGAGCCTGCTGGAGTTCATGGAGAACGGCAAGCTGACGCTGATCGCCTCCACCACGGAGAACCCGTATTTTTACGTCTACAGCGCCCTGCTCTCCCGCAGCACGGTGTTTGAGTTCAAGGCGGTGCCGCCCCAGGAGGCGGAGCCCGCCGTTCTCCGGGCCTTGAAGATCGAACAGGAGCGAAGCGAGCTGCCCCTCAGCTGGGAGGAGGGCCTGCCCCTCCAGATCGCCACGGCCTGCGGCGGCGATGTCCGCAAGGCCATCAACGCCGTGGAGCTGCTGTGTCAGGCGGCGGCGCCGAAAAAGGGCGAACTATATTTGACAAGGGATGACGCTTCACAGGCTGCGCAGCGCAGCGCCATGCGCTACGACCGGGATGGCGACGCCCACTATGACATCCTCTCCGCCCTGCAAAAGTCCATCCGGGGCAGCGACCCGGACGCGGCGGTCCACTATCTGGGCCGCCTGCTGGAGGCGGGGGATCTGCTGTCCCCCTGCCGGCGGCTGCTGGTCATCGCGGCGGAGGACGTCGGCCTGGCCTATCCCATGGCCATCGTGGTGACCAAGGCCTGTGTGGACGCCGCCTTGCAGGTGGGGCTGCCGGAGGCCCGGCTGCCCCTGGCGGAGGCCGCCGTTCTGCTGGCCACGGCCCCCAAGTCCAACACGGCCCACAACGCCATCATCGCCGCCATGGCGGACCTGAAAAAGGGAAAGACCGGCGACATCCCCCGGCATCTGCAAAACGTCCACGCTGACACCAGCGGACAGGAGCGGGAGCAGGGCTATTTGTACCCCCACGATTTTCCCCACCGCTGGGTGGAGCAGCAGTACCTGCCCGACGCGCTGAAGGGCGTCCGCTACTACGAGTGGGGTGACAACAAGACAGAGCAGGCCGCCAAGGCCTATTGGGAGAAGATCAAGGGCGAAGCGCTGTAAAATCCGTCTCCACCGGCGGCTTTTCATAATTGGGCGGGGAGTAGACCCAGCGTTCCAGCCTGCCGTCGGTGATCTGATATTGCAGGGCCTCCGGCTTTTCAGCCGGCGGCAGCTTTTCAATGACCTGGAGCTTGACTTTCATCCGCTCCGGGCGGATACTCTTGATGAAGACGGAGACCCCGTCCCCGGGCTGCAGCCCCTCCTTGGCGTCTGCCAGGCCGGACAGGTTGGGCGCCAGCTCGATGAAGCTGCCGTACTCCCTCACGCTGCGGACGGTGCCCCGCACCGTTTCGCCGGGAGCGAAGCGGCTGGCGTTTTCCATCCAGGTGCCCAGCAGCTCCCGGTGGGTCATGGTGACACGGCGTTTTTCACGGTCAATGGATCGCACCGCCGCCAGGATCTTCTGCCCCTCCCGGAACCGCTCTTTCGGGTGGGTGATGCGGGAGACGGAGATATGCTCAATGGGCAGCATGGCGATGATGCCGCAGCCGATATCCAAAAATGCGCCGAAGGGCTCCAGCCGGGTCACCCGGCAGGTGAGGACCATCCCCGGCTCCAGGCGCTCCAGAAAGAAGCCCATGGCTTTTTCCTGGGCCAAACGGCGGGACAGAAGGGCGGCAGGCGCGCCTTTTTCATCGGGATGAACATTTAAAACTGTAAAGCAGATCTGCTTGCCGACTCTTGATAAAACGGCAATGTCCCGGTTTGCCCCGCTGATCCAGGGGGCGGTGACCTCCTGGCGCGGCATTTTGGCCGCAATGCCGTTCAGGGACAGATGTAACGTGTGGCTGGTGTCGCACCGCTGAACGGTGCCCTCCAGGATCTCGCCGCTCTCCGCGGCGGCTTTCAGGTCGGATAGCGTGTAAACAGCGGGAGGGCGCAGCCCCTCCGGCGGGAACAGGTTGTTTTCCGGCATCATGGATCCCATCCTATCTGCCGCGTACCGCGGCTTGATATCAGATAGACTACTATATGCAGCGGAAAACCGTGGATTGACAGGAGGAATATATGGACCTGCATCTGCATGACAAGGTAGAACTGAAAAAAGCCCATCCCTGCGGCAGCACCCAGTGGGAGATTCTGCGGGTGGGCATGGATATCAAACTCAAGTGCCTGGGCTGCGGACATGAGCTGATGGTGCCCCGCAGCAAGGCGGAGAAGAGCATCCGAAAGATCCTGACAAAGGAGGAGCCGAAATGAAGAAAAGTACGACCCGCGTCATTGCCATCGTGCTGGTGGTGGTCATGGTCGTGGCGCTGGTGGCGTCCATGATCGTGCCCTATGTGTGAAAACAGCCCTATGACCGGCCGCCCACGGCCGCCCTCGTCCATCGCCAGATGGCCCGGGACTGCCGCGGGCGGTTTTGGCATGTTCGGGGGAATGGCCCCTGCCCGTCTTTTCCAAGACGGGCTTCCTTTTTGCGACGGCTTTTCCGGGCGGGCTGCCCTATAATGGACTGCGTTGACGAAAGGAGGGGCGGCCGTGACGGTGATCTACGTGGACAGCGTGTTTGTGCTGAACGCGGCCATGGATTATCTGCTTTTTTTGGTCACGGCCCGGCTGGCGGGGCTGCCGCTCCGGCGGAGACGCTATCTGCTGGCGGCCCTGGCCGGCGGGGCCTATGCCGTGGCGGTGTTCCTGCCGGGCGGCGGGTTCCTGGCCGCCGCGCCGGCCAAGCTGGCGGCGGGCGTCCTGCTGGCGCTGCTGGCTTTCGGCGGGGAGGAAAAGCTCCTGCGGCTGATTTTGCTGCTGTTCACCATTGCCTGCGCCTTGGCGGGATGCGTTTTGGCCCTGGGGCTGCTGGCGGGCGGCGGGGTCCCGGCGGTAAACGGCGTCTTCTATACGGATGTGGACGCCAAGGTCCTGCTGATCGCGGCCACCGCGGCCTATTTGGTGATGACGGTGGTGTTCCGGGCGGCGGCAAGGCACGGCGTCGGCGGCGGGCTGCTGCCGGTGCGGGTCTGCATCGGTGGGCGCGCCGCGGAGCTGACCGCCCTCTTGGACAGCGGCAACGGCCTCCGGGACCCGGCGGGCGGCCGGCCGGTGCTGGTGGCGGCGCCTGGCGCCCTGGACAGCTGCCTGCCCCGGGAGGTCTGCCGCCTGCTGACGCCGGAGGGGCTGGAGGCTCCGGCGGACCTGCTGGAGCGGGTGCGCCGGGCGGCCCCGGAGCTGCGGCCCCGCCTGCTGCCGTATCACGCCGTGGGAACAGCCGCCGGACTGCTGCTGGCCGTGCGGACGGATTGGGTGGAGATCGCCGGAATCAGGTACGGCGGCATATCGGCGGCGCTGTCGCCCACGTCATTGGGAACAGGCTGCACGGCCCTGTGGGGCGGAGAAGTCAGAAAGGGAGGAAACCATGAACATACAGGTCAAGCTGCAGCGGCTCCTGGAGCGGCTGGGATTGCTGCCGGGAGCGGGCGTCCACTACATAGGCGGCAGCGACACACTGCCGCCGCCGCTGACGAAGGAGCGGGAGGCAGAGCTGCTGGAACGCCTGGATGACGAGAATGCCCGAAAGGAGCTGATCGAACACAATCTGCGGCTGGTGGTGTATATTGCCCGGCGGTTTGAAAACACGGGCATCAATATCGAGGATCTGATCTCCATTGGCACCATCGGCCTCATCAAGGCGGTGGGAACTTACCGGACGGATAAGAACATCAAGTTGGCCACCTACGCCTCACGGTGCATTGAGAATGAGATTTTGATGTATCTGCGGAAAAACGCCAGCCGGAAAGGGGAGGTCTCCTTTGACGAGCCGCTGAACACCGACTGGGACGGCAACGAGCTGCTGCTCTCCGACGTGCTGGGCACCGACGGCGACACCGTGATGCGCCCCATCGAGGAGGACGTGGACCGCTCCCTGCTGGCGGCGGCCATCAGCATCCTGTCGCCCCGGGAGAAGCAGATCATCACCCTGCGCTTCGGCCTGGGCGGCGGCAGGGAGCAGACCCAGAAAGAGGTTGCGGATCAGCTGGGCATTTCGCAAAGCTACATCTCCCGGCTGGAAAAGCGCATCATTTCCCGGCTGAAAAAAGAGATTCTGCGCCTTTCCTGACTCTTGACAATCGAAAACGGGTATACTATACTAAAACGGTATATTGGAAACTGCGAGGATGGGAAGCAGTACCCGGTTCGTGAAAGCCAAGAGAGGGCGCGGATGGTGGAAGCGCCCGTGAAGCGGCCGGAGAAGTCGTCCCGGAGCATTGGGCTGAACGAATAGTAAGCCGCAACGGGTTCCCTCCGTTACCGGGGAGGGGCGTGGAAGCGCCCATGAGCGCGGGAATTTTCCCGAATCCAGGTGGTACCACGGACAGAACTGTTCGCCCTGAGCCGAAAGGCTCAGGGCGTTTTTGCGCAGGGAGGTACAGATGAAATTTGAAGTGGATATGAAAATGGATATGAAGCGGCTGGTCGCGCTGAACAGCCTGGCGGAAAAGATCTTCCGCCGGGGACAGATGCTGGTGTTCCGGCTGGTGATGCTGGCTTTGGGCGGCTGGCTGACCTGGACGGCGGGACAGCGGCTGCTGGCCGAAGGGATTGGTTTCGAGCAGATGTGCAAGCTCCTGACAGGCCTCCTGTTTTTGGCCATCGGCCTTTTTACCAACACCATCAGCGCCTGGCTGAATCAAATGACCATTATCCCGGATGGCAGGCTGACTTTCAGTGAAAAGTTTTTCACGGAAAAAAGCAAGTATCAGACGGCCCAGCACCGTTACAGTGATATCTACGCTCTGAAACAGTACCGGGGATATGATTTTATCTTTCTGGATAAACAGCGCAGCCTGATCGTGGCGCCGGAAAGCGTCAGGGGAGGGGACCCCGCGGAACTTCGCCGCCTGATCGAGGAAAAGAGCGGAAAAATATTTGAAGTCGTGAAATGATCTGGACATAGAAAAGGAGAATTGAAGAATGAACAAAGAACTGCCCAAGGTGTATGAACCCCAGCAGGTGGAGTCCCGCATCTATCAGATGTGGGAGGACAACAACTGCTTTGCCAGCACCCCCGATCCCGAGAAGAAGCCCTTCTCCATCGTCATGCCGCCTCCGAACGTCACCGGCCAGCTCCACATGGGCCACGCCATGGACTGCACGCTGCAGGACATCCTGACCCGCTTCAAGCGGATGCAGGGCTATGAGGCCCTGTGGGTCCCCGGCATCGACCACGCCGGCATCGCCACCCAGATCAAGGTGGAAGAGGAGCTGCGGGTCAAGGAGGGCAAGACCCGCTACGACCTGGGCCGGGAGAAGTTCCTGGAGCGCGTCTGGGAGTGGAAGGAGAAGTACGGCGGCCGCATCGTGGCCCAGCAGAAGAAGATGGGCGTCTCCTGCGACTGGAGCCGCTCCCGCTTCACCATGGACGAGGGCTGCTCCAAGGCCGTCCGGGAGACCTTCTGCGAGCTGTATGACAAGGGCCTGATCTATAAGGGCAGCCGCATCATCAACTGGTGCCCCCACTGCACCACCGCCCTTTCCGACGCCGAGGTGGAGTATGTGGACAAGCCCGGCCACCTGTGGCATATCCGCTATCCCCTGGCCGACGGCTCCGGCGACCTGGTGGTGGCCACCACCCGCCCCGAGACCATGATGGGCGACACCGGCGTGGCCGTGAACCCGGAGGACGAGCGCTTCAAGCACCTGGTGGGAAAGACCTGCATCCTGCCCATCATGAACCGGGAGATCCCCATTGTGGCCGACGACT
>ENA-UOJC01005038-UOJC01005038.1-human-gut-metagenome-genome-assembly--contig:-C104-NODE-5038-length-10595-cov-3.887002_pt1 | contig 10595 bp, 11 predicted proteins | sample MGYA00242339_ERZ723886 | MGnify/ENA metagenome assembly ERZ723886 | reverse complement strand
ATTGACTACACGCTTGATCTGCTCCGCATCGGCGATCACCATCACCGTGTCATCCACCTTATTCTCATATTTAAGGTCGATCTGCTGCTGACTCAGCTCCAGACCAATATCCTCAAAGCAGTCATCAAAATAATCCTTCACATTGATCTTATTAAATGTATACGGAATCCGGTTCGTATCGATCTTACAGTAAAATGTCAGCTCATTGATCAGACGGTCCATATCATTTGCCTTATTATAAATGGTCCGCAAATATTTCTGCTGTTTTCCGGTGTGTCTGCCACTCCGTCCAGCAGGCCTTCCACAGATCCTATGACCGCTGTGATTGGTGTCTTCAGGTCATGGGAAATATTACTGATCAGCTCTTTATTCTGACTGTCAAAAGAGACTTTTTCTTCTGTAGATTCCTTCAATCGGAGACGCATCTCCTCAAAGTCTGCACACAACTCACCGATCTCATCGTTGTCTTCGATCTCCACCTCAAAATCCAGATTACCATCACGGATATTCTGCGTTGCTTTCTTCAATGTCTCAATAGGACTTAAAATACTCCGGTAAATCCATGCCATCAGAAAGCTGCAGGTCATAGCCATGATCAAGATGACCGAGATCAGCATCTCCCCTAAAAATTCCTTCGTCTGCGGGGTCACCACCTCTGCAGGCTGCAAACTCATAAAACCAACAAATACAATGGAAATCAAAAATAGCGGCACTGCGATCACCACTGCAAATGTAACGATCAATTTTGTCTTCAGATTCACTGTTTTTCCTCCATATACTGAACCAGCTAAAAGAAATTATACCATATATCGTGAGCATTATTTATAAACTTTTTGTAAAAGAGATGAATTTATCAGAAACCCCTTGACATTTCCAGCATTACAGTGTAGGTTATAGTCTGTAGAAAAGTCCATATAGAAGATTTCTCTTATTCAGAGCGGTGGAGATACATAGGATCTGTGAAACCCGGCAACCCCTGTATAGCAGGAAGGTGCTAACCTGAGCGAGCATTCGAACAATAAGAGGATTTGAACCATAACTTCAAGTCCGCTTACAAGAGCGGACTTTTCTAATGTAATCATTTCACACTTACACATTTTTGAAAGGAGCTACTAATGGCAAAAGAGAAAATTCTTTTTACTTCTGAATCTGTAACCGAAGGACATCCGGACAAGATCTGTGACCAGATTTCCGATGCTATCCTTGACGCTCTTATGGCACAGGACCCCATGAGCCGTGTTGCATGCGAGACAAGCACAACCACCGGTCTGGTACTTGTTATGGGTGAGATCACCACCCAGGGATATGTAGATATCCAGAAGATCGTCCGTGACACCATCCGCGAGATCGGATATACCAGAGGAAAATATGGCTTTGATGCTGACAACTGTGCAGTGATCACCGCAATCGATGAGCAGTCCACAGACATTGCTATGGGTGTTGACAAGGCTCTGGAAGCTAAAGAGCATCTGATGGATGACAGCCAGCTGGAAGCAATTGGTGCTGGAGACCAGGGTATGATGTTTGGTTATGCAACCAACGAGACTCCGGAGCTGATGCCGTATGCCATCTCTCTGGCTCACAAACTGGCCAAGAGACTGACCGACGTTCGTAAAGATGGTACTCTTCCGTATCTTCGTCCGGACGGAAAGACTCAGGTTACTGTTGAATATGATGAGAACGGCAAACCGATCCGTCTGGAGGCAGTTGTTCTGTCCACTCAGCATAGTGAAGAAGTATCTCAGGAACAGATCCATGAGGATATCAAGAAATATGTCTTCGATCCGATCCTTCCAGCTGACATGGTAGATGCAGACACCAAGTTCTTCATCAACCCGACCGGCCGTTTCGTAATCGGCGGACCGCACGGAGACAGTGGTCTGACCGGACGTAAGATCATCGTAGACACCTATGGCGGATATGCCCGTCACGGCGGCGGAGCTTTCTCCGGAAAAGACTGTACAAAGGTAGATCGTTCTGCAGCTTATGCAGCACGTTACGCAGCAAAGAACATCGTTGCAGCAGGACTTGCTGACAAGTGTGAGATCCAGCTCTCCTATGCTATCGGTGTTGCAAGACCGACTTCCGTCAGAGTTGATACCTTCGGAACCGGCAAGCTGTCCGATACTGAACTGGTAGAGATCGTTCGCGAAAACTTCGATCTGCGACCAGCAGGAATCATCAAGATGCTTGATCTGCGCCGTCCGATCTACAAACAGACAGCAGCTTACGGACACTTTGGACGTAACGACCTGGATCTTCCATGGGAAAAGTTGGATAAAGTGGATACTTTGAAGAAATATCTTTAATAACAGGTTCTGAATTTGATCGTTTTAGAAAAAATTTAGAAAATTTTACGGGTGCTTTGATGTGAAGCACCCGTTTTTATGATATGCTATTAGTTATCAGGCAGACTTGCGTGAGCGCCATACGGACCTCATAACCGGGCGTGCACGATGAATGGAGGATGAATATAGCATGAAACTAAGGACGAAACTGGTGATTTCTTTTGTGACGATGATCACGATACCGACTATCCTGACAACGGCATTTATATTTGGAATTGCGCGTTATCAGATCGGAGTCATTGAGCATACTTATGGAATTACCGGTGAGGAATATAAAGATTTTGCAAAATCCATCAGAGTGCTGGGAGATATGCCGGAGATCCAGCAGTTTATTATAAGCGCATGTATCGCAGTAGTCCTGATTCTGACATTTACAGCGATGATCATGATGGTGTGGATTTATGGAAGTATCATCAGTCCGATTCACAAGTTGCAGGAAGCAGCGCAGAACGTAGAAGAAGGCAATCTGAATTTTGAGATCAAGCCGGAAAAAGATGATGAGATGGGACGGCTGATGCAGGCATTTGAAAAGATGCGGATCCGTCTGAGAGATAATGCAGAGGAGAAGCTGAAGAGTGACCGGGAAAGCAAAGAACTGATCAGCAATATTTCCCATGACTTAAAGACGCCGATCACAGCGATCAAGGGCTATGTGGAAGGAATCCGTGACGGGGTTGCAGATACGCCGGAGAAGATGGAAAAATATATCGGAACCATTTATAATAAGGCGAATGAGATGGATACGCTGATCAACGAACTGACCTTATATGCGAAGATCGATACAAACCGGATCCCGTACAACTTTGCACCGCTTTCAGTCAACGATTATTTCAATGACTGTGCCGAAGATATTGAGATGGAGCTGGATTCAAAGAATGTAGAGTTTGGTTATTTCAATTATGTAGAGGGTGATCAGAAGATCATTGCAGATCCGGAACAGTTAAAGAGAGTGATCAACAACATTGTCAGCAATTCTTTGAAATACATGGAACGAGAGCACGGGCTGATCAATCTGCGGGTAAAGGACGTAGGTGATTTTATTCAGGTAGAGCTTGAGGATAACGGAAAAGGAATCGCAGCGAAAGATCTGCCGAATATATTTGACCGGTTCTACCGGACGGATGCTTCAAGGAATTCATCCAAGGGCGGAAGCGGAATCGGTCTTTCAATCGTGAAGAAGATCATTGAAGATCACGGTGGCAAAATCTGGGCGACCAGCCGGGAAGGTGTTGGCACAGTGATGTATTTTGTAATCAGAAAATATCAGGAGGTACCGATAAATGAGTAAGATTTTAATTGTAGAAGACGAAGAGAGTATTGCAGATCTGGAGAAAGATTATCTGGAGCTGAGTGGATTTGAAGTAGAGGTTGCAAATGATGGACAGACAGGGCTTGATAAGGCGCTTTTCGGTGATTTTGATCTGGTGATCCTGGATCTGATGCTTCCGGGCGTGGATGGCTTTGAGATTTGTCGTAAGGTTCGTGCAGAAAAGAATACACCGATCATCATGGTATCTGCGAAAAAAGATGATATCGACAAGATCAGAGGACTCGGACTTGGGGCTGATGACTATATGACCAAGCCGTTTAGTCCAAGCGAGTTGGTGGCAAGGGTAAAAGCACATCTGGCACGTTATGAGCGGCTGATCGGAAGTGCCGTGGAAGAGAATAAGGTGATTGAGATCCGTGGACTTAAGATTGATACCACTGCACGCCGAGTGTGGGTAAACGGAGTGGAGAAGAATTTTACAACAAAAGAGTTTGATCTTCTGACCTTCCTTGCCAGTCATCCGAACCATGTATATACCAAGGATGAACTTTTCAGCGAGATCTGGGATATGGAATCCATCGGAGATATCGCAACGGTAACTGTGCACATCAAGAAAATCCGTGAGAAAATTGAATATGATACCTCAAACCCACAGTATATTGAGACAATCTGGGGGGTGGGATATCGTTTCAAGATGTAATGAAAAAGAATAAAAGGAAAGAGATTACAGTATGATAACCAGTACAGGAAATGCCAGGGTAAAACAGCTTGTTATATGGCAGAAAAAGAGAAAGGCGCGTGATGAAGAAGGCGTCTATATCGTAGAAGGGATCCGGATGTACCGGGAAGCTCCGCGTGCGCAGGTGAGAGAGGTTTATGTATCGGAGCAGTTTTACAGCCGATATGGAGAAGAGCTGGGACTTTCGGCATGGGGAAGACAGCTGGAAATCCTGTCAGATCATGTATTTTCCCACGTGTCAGATACAAAGACACCACAGGGGATCCTGCTTGTGATGGAGCAGAGGAGCTGTGAGATATGTGAGATGCTGGATCTGGATGCGCAGGGAAGGAAACCGCTTCTGATGGTGCTGGATAATCTGCAGGATCCGGGAAACCTGGGAACCATTCTCCGTGCGGGGGAAGCGGCAGGCGTAACCGGCGTGATCATGAGTCACGACTGTGTGGATATTTACAATCCCAAGGTGATCCGTTCAACGATGGGATCGGTTTACCGAATGCCGTTTGTGTATGTAGAGCATTTGCCAGAAACTCTGGAAGTACTTGCAGAAGCCGGGATTCATTCCTATGCGGCACATCTGAAAGGAAAGAACAGCTACGATCAGGAGGATTACACAAGAGGGACAGCATTTTTAATTGGAAATGAGGGTAACGGACTTCGGGATGAAGTGGCAGATGTAGCAGAGTGTTATATCAAGATTCCGATGTGTGGAGAGGTAGAATCACTGAATGCGGCGGTTGCATCTTCGGTTCTGATGTTCGAGGCGGCAAGACAGCGACGGTAGTGATGAGGGGAAATCAAGCGCAAAGGAGAGTGTGATTTGATGAAACCGATAATCGATTTAAATAAAGAATATGGATTGGTATTCGATGGAGGAGGAGCCAGAGGTGCGTATCAGATCGGTGCGTGGCGGGCTCTTTCGGAAGCTGGTGTGAAGATCAGTGCAGTAGCGGGTACTTCTGTGGGCGCCCTGAATGGCGCCCTTGTTTGTATGGGAGATCTGGAGAAAGCAGGACATATCTGGAAAGAGATGGCATTTTCCCGTGTTATGGATGTGGATGATGAGTTGATGGAACAGTTCTTTGATGGAGAGGCATCCATAAGAGAGATTTTGAAAGGTCTCTGGAAGAAGCTTGCAGATGGTGGAATTGATATTACACCGCTTAAGGAATTGATCCATGAGGTTGTAGACGAAGAAAAGATCAGGAAATGCGGAAAAGAATTCTGCCTTTTGACATTTTCTGTATCGGATATGAAGGAACTGGATCTGAGTATTGAAGATATACCGGAAGGTCTTCTGGAGGATTTTCTTCTTGCCAGCGCATATCTGCTTGGATTTAAAAATGAACCGCTGCACGGCAAGACATATATTGATGGTGGTGCGGTCAATAATGTGCCGACCGCGTCTCTTCTAAAAAGGGGATATAAGGATCTGATCCAGGTAAGGATCTTTGGTCCGGGAAGAGTGCCGAAGACGACGATTCCGGAAGACGGCTCTCTGTTGGAGATCGAACCGAGAGTAGGACTTGGCAGTATTCTCGAATTTTCGGCAAAGCGGAGCAGACAGAATTTGAAAATTGGCTATTATGATGCAAAAAGAGCGCTTTACGGGCTCACTGGATCGATTTACTATATTGAAGAAACACGAGAAGAGTGTTATTATGTAGAAATAATGAAGCTTTTGAGCGAACTTGAAAAGACGGAATATCGTTTCAAACTCAAGTTGCCGATCGGCTGTTCAGACAGAGAGTTGTTCTATGGAATGCTGGAGGCAAGTGCGAAGCTCATGAGAATTCCAAAATATAATATTTATACAGCAGATGAACTGTGGAATGAGACGAGCAGAAAAACTGCCGAAATTCGTCCATGCGATTGCAAAGCTGAGAAAGGACTACAAGATGAATTTAAAAGGAAGAAGTTTTTTGAAACTGGAAGATTATACACCGGCAGAGATTGAATATCTCGTTGACCTGGCAGGTGAATTAAAGGCAAAGAAGAAAGCAGGAATTAAAGGACACAGCCTGGAAGGAAAGAACATTGCCCTTATTTTTGAAAAGCCATCTACAAGAACCAGATGTGCATTTACCGTGGGAGCACAGGATGAAGGTGGAATCCCGACATACCTTGCAGGTAATGAGATCCAGTTAGGCGATAAAGAGAGTATCGAAGATACAGCACGTGTACTTGGAAGAATGTTCGATGGAATCGAATTCCGTGGATTTGAACAGAGATACGCAGATGTACTTGCAGAGTACAGTGGAGTTCCGGTATGGAATGGTCTGACAGATACTACACATCCGACACAATGTCTGGCTATGCTCCTTACCATGAAAGAAGAATTCGGACACCTGAAAGGTCTGAAGGTTGCATACCTTGGAGATGGACGCAACAACGTTGCGAACAGCCTTCTGGTAGGATGCGCCAAAATCGGAGTAGATGTAACAATCGTTGCACCGAAGCCACTCTGGACTTCGGAATCTCTGTGGAAGAGATGTGACGAATATGCAAAAGAATCCGGAGCAACTATCGAGATCACCGATGACCTTGATGGTGTAAAGGGAGCAGATGTCATTTACACAGACGTATGGATTTCCATGGGTGAAGAAAAGAAAGAGCAGGAAAGAGAGCGTCTCGGAAAGCCATATCAGGTAAATGCAGCTCTGATGGAACGTACAGGAAAAGATACTACAATCTTCTCACACTGCCTGCCGGCGATCAAAGAAAAAGAAGTTACCGAAGAAGTATTTGAAGGACCACAGTCAAGAGTATTTGATGAAGCTGAGAACCGTCTGCATACAATCAAGGCAGTTATGGTTGCAACTTTAGGAGAGAACGAATAATAAGCATGAAAGCGGAGATATTAAAGATGCTCCGGCAGAGCGATGGGTATCTGTCGGGGCAGCAGCTCTGTGACCACTTTCAGGTGTCCAGGACTGCTGTGTGGAAAGCAATCAATCAGTTAAAAGAAGAAGGCTATGAGATTGAAGCCGTGAGAAACAAAGGTTATCGCATTGTGGATATTCCGGATCGGATTACCGCGGATGCGATAAAAAGCTGTCTGGAGACAAAATGGATGGCGAAAAATCTGGAGTATTATGACGAGATCGATTCGACTAATAACCGGGCCAAAGCACTTGGCGAGGCCGGAGGTGCAGATGGAACTCTTTTTGTTGCGGAGACGCAGACGGCGGGAAAAGGAAGACGCGGCAGATGCTGGCAATCACCAGCGGGCAGCAGTATTTCCATGTCGATTCTGTTAAGACCTGTGATGAATCCGTCAGATGCACCGATGTTGACACTTGTCATGGCATATGCGGCAACGAAAGCTTTGCGTGAAAAGACTGAGTTGGATATAGGAATCAAATGGCCGAATGATCTGGTCGTGAGTGGAAAGAAGATCAGTGGGATACTGACGGAGATGAGCGCAGAGATCGATTACATCAATCATGTAGTGATCGGAATCGGAATCAATGTCAATATGGAGTCCTTTCCGGAAGATATCGCAAAGACAGCGACTTCACTGCGGATCGAAGCGGGCAAAGAATTTCGCAGGTTTGAGCTGATCGCTGCGATCATGGAGCATTTTGAAAAAGCCTACGAAGCGGTCTGCAAGGCGGGAAGTCTGAAGCCGATCATGGAAGATTATAACCGTCTGCTGGTAAACTGTGGGCGTCGGGTGCGTGTACTGGAACCGGAACATGAATATGATGCACTGGCACTGGGGATTGACAAGACCGGGGAATTGCAGGTAGAATGTGAAGACGGTAGCAGAAAGTCTGTCTTTGCCGGAGAAGTTTCGGTACGTGGAATTTATGGGTATGTATAGAAGGAGAATTTATGTATCAGGATAAGATCGTATTATGCGGAGCCAACTCTTACGAAGAAAAATTTTATATGAATCCGGATTTTGATAATCTGCCACAGCACATCAAAGATGAATTGAAGATCATGTGTGTGCTGTATGTACATGATGTCGGGGGAATCCTTACACTTGTATTTGAGGAGAATGGGGAGCTGGAATTTGAAGTGACTTCTGCAGAGGGAGATCCGATGTTTGACGAGATCGGAAGCCGTCTGAAGATCAAGGAGATTCAGACAGACGAGAAGAAGCAGGAGCTTCTGACACAGCTTCAGCCTTATTACAAAGTATTTTTTCTGGGTGAAGATATTGAATGATAAAGACACTGACGATAGGCAATTTAGAGCTTCCGAACCGTTATGTGCTGGCACCGATGGCAGGGGTAACAGACCTGCCATTTCGTCTGTTATGCAAGGAACAGGGAGCAGGGCTTCTGTGCATGGAAATGATCAGTGCAAAGGCGCTCCGGTATAAGAATAAGAATACCAAGGCGCTGCTTGCGATCGATCCAAGAGAATACCCGGTATCACTTCAGCTTTTCGGGGAAGATCCGGACATCATTTCCGAGCAGGCAAAGCGGATCGAAGAACTTCCATTTCAGATCCTGGATATCAATATGGGCTGTCCGGTTCCAAAGGTCGTGCGCAATGGAGAAGGTTCGGCGTTGATGAAGGATCCGAAGCGAATCTATGATATTGTATATAAGACAGCAAGAGCGATCAAGAAACCGGTGACGATAAAGATCCGCAAAGGATTTGATGATACCTGTATCAATGCACCGGAGATTGCGAAGGTTGCAGAAGAAGCAGGTGCAGCGGCAATCGCAGTACATGGAAGGACCAGAGAACAGTATTACTCCGGAAATGCAGACTGGGAGATTATCCGTAAGGTGAAAGAAGCAGTGAAGATTCCTGTAATCGGAAATGGGGATGTGACAAGCGGACAGAAGGCACTGGATATGTTTGAGCAGACCGGCTGTGATGGTGTGATGATCGGAAGAGGCTGCCAGGGAAATCCATGGATCTTCAGGGAATTACTGGCATATGAAGAGACCGGATCCATTCCGGAAAGACCGGGCACAGACCAGATCCGGGAAACAATGCTGCGTCATGCAAGACTGCAGATCGAGTTCAAGGGAGATTATATCGGAATCCGTGAAATGCGCAAGCATGTGGCATGGTATACCAAGGGAATGCAGGGTTCTGCGAAGCTCAGAGATGAGATCAATCAGGTGGAAAGTTATGAAGAACTGGAGAACCTTTTAATGGAAAAAATCGGATAGACATAAAACGTGTTCTTTCGCATGAGAGAATGCGTTTTTGCATATATTAAACCAGCAAAGAATTGTTGACACAGTCGCCGGAAATATGTATAATAATGAAATTGTGAAAGTAGCTTTAAATGCGGATAAAATCAGTATCTGCGGCTTGAATAGAAAATGATTTGTCGGTAAGTAAGGAGAATTATAATGGAAGCAAAGAAAACATTACTCACCTATACAGGACTTAAGAAACTGGAAGATGAGCTTGAAAATTTAAAAGTTGTGAAAAGAAAAGAAGTAGCAGGAAAGATCAAAGAAGCCAGAGAACAGGGAGACCTTTCAGAGAACGCTGAGTACGATGCAGCAAAGGACGAGCAGCGTGATATCGAGGCACGTATCGAAGAACTTGAGAAAATCCTCAAGAATGCAGAAGTTGTAGTAGAAGATGATGTAGATCTTGATACCATCAACATCGGATGTACAGTAGATGTATATGATAAAGAATTTGAAGAGGAAATCGTATTTCAGCTGGTAGGTTCTACAGAAGCAAACAGCCTGGAAGGTAAGATTTCCAATGAATCTCCGGTAGGAAAAGCCCTGATCGGTAAGAAAGTCGGAGACGTAGTAGCAGTTGAGACACAGGCAGGAGTTATTGAGTACGAAGTACTGAAGATCAATCGTTCAGTATAAGATGGTATACAGCAGAGAGAAGGAGTGAAAAAAGTGGCAACACAGCAGAACAATGGACAGGAACAGGATTTGAATCATTTAATAAAGGTGCGCCGTGAGAAACTTGCAGAACTGCAGGCAAACGGACAGAATCCTTTTGAGATCACAAAATATGACGTAACACATCACAGCCAGGAAGTGAAAGACAACTTTGATGAACTGGAAGGAAAACACGTTGTACTCGCAGGACGTATGATGTCCAAACGTGTGATGGGAAAAGCATCTTTCTGTAATGTGCAGGATTTACAGGGAAATATCCAGTCTTATGTAGCAAGAGACAGTATCGGAGAAGAAGAATATAAAGCATTCAAGAAGATGGATATCGGTGATATCGTAGGTCTTGAAGGAGAAGTATTCAAAACAAAGACAGGGGAGATTTCCATTCATGC
>ENA-UOJC01005034-UOJC01005034.1-human-gut-metagenome-genome-assembly--contig:-C104-NODE-5034-length-10605-cov-21.223981_pt1 | contig 10605 bp, 13 predicted proteins | sample MGYA00242339_ERZ723886 | MGnify/ENA metagenome assembly ERZ723886 | reverse complement strand
AATGGTTCCACCATTTCATAGAGCCGGTTAAAATCTACCGCCGCATCTATTTTTCGCAGCAGATGCCCCTTGGGAACCAAGCTCTCTGTATCGACAATCTCTATGACACCACGATCCATTTTTCCGCGTTCCAGCATATTTCATCACCCATGCTTATTATACCATATAAACGCAAAAAAGCCCAGCCGTTGCTGGACTTTTTCGACAGACTGAATGAACAGTCCGAAAAGGACTGTTCATTATACATTATAATAAGAGAGAATTTTTAGAGAGGGGATTTTTATTTGAGCCGCTTGTCGCTCTTCTTTGCCAGATATGTTCCGAGGCTCTGGAAGAACTGGACGAGCAGGATGAGGATGATGACTGCAACGACCATGATGAGGTACTTGTAGCGATAGTAGCCGTAGTCGATGGCGATCTTGCCTAGACCGCCGCCGCCGATGATGCCGCTCATTGCCGAGTAGCTGAGGATGGTCGTCAGTGCGATGGTGACGTTCTGGATCAGCGAGGGTACGCTTTCGGGGATCATGACTTTGCAAATTATCTGGAAGGGCGATGCGCCCATGCTCTGCGCGGCCTCGATGATGTTGCCGTCAAGCTCGCGCAGGCTGCTCTCGACAAGGCGCGCAACGAAGGGGAATGCAGCCGCGACCAGCGGAACGATCGTCGCCGTCGTGCCGACGGCGGTGCCTATGAGCGCTCTGGAGAGAGGAAGGACCATGATCATCAATATAAGGAAGGGGATCGAGCGCAGCAGGTTTATTATGATGTTCAGCAGGTGCATAAGCCAGCCCGGCAGCGGCAGAACGCCGTCCTTTTCGCCGGTGACGAGCAGAACGCCGAGCGGAAGTCCGATCACGAGGGAAAGCGCGGTGCTCAGAACGGTGACGTAAAACGTCTCCCACAGAGCGGTCGGCAGGCTGGGCAGTATCGAGATAAGATCCTGAACGGACTTTTCGGAAAACAGATTACTGTACATTGCCGTCCACCTCCTCTGCCGTGACGTTTGCAACGGATGAAATGAATTTCAGCGCTCTGTCAAAATGGGCGCTGGGGATGCCTATCAGAAGGCTGCCGTAGACCTCCTCGGAGAGCTTCTGCGTCGATGCGGAAATGATGTTGCAGAAGATGTTCTCTTCGGATGCAAGGCGCGCGACAAGGGGGATGGCCGTGGTCTGACTGTCGCGGAAAATGAGCCTTACGCGGCGCTCGGCTTTGGGGTCGGAGACCATTTCGTCAACTCCGCCGGGGAACACGAGCCTGCGTCCGGCAGGGGACTTGGGCGCGGCGAACACCGCGGCGACAAGACCATCCTCGGCGACCTCGCCGTCATCGAGGATGGCAACGTGGTTGCACACCTCTTTGACAACGCTCATCTGGTGGGTGATGATGACGACCGTTATGCCGAGCTTCCGGTTTATGTCCTTTATCAGTTCAAGGATCTGACGTGTCGTTTTCGGGTCGAGGGCGCTGGTGGCCTCGTCGCACAGCAAAACCTTGGGGTCGGTGGCGAGCGCGCGGGCTATTGCTATGCGCTGCTGCTGGCCGCCGGAGAGCTGAGCGGGATAGGCGTTTGCCTTATCCGGCAGACCGACAAGCTCAAGAAGCTCTCTTGCGCGCTTTTCGGCCTCGGCCTTTTTGACGCCTGCAAGCTCCATCGGGAAGCAGATATTCTTCAGGCATGTGCGCTGCATGAGCAGATTGAAGTGCTGGAAGATCATCGTTATGTTGCGTCTTGCCGCGCGAAGCTGAGCCGGGCTCATTGTGTCAAGCCTCTCGCCGTTTACGATTATCTCGCCGCTCGAGGGCTTTTCGAGCAGGTTTATGCATCGCACGAGCGTGCTCTTTCCTGCGCCGGACATGCCTATTATTCCGTATATGTCTCCGTCGTTTATGGTGAGCGTGACGTTTTTGAGCGCGTCTACCTCGCCGGTTCCGGAGTCAAAGGTCTTGCTGACGTTTTTTAGTTCGATCACTGTCGTTTCCCTCTCTCTGATGTAGCCGACAGGGAGCTTGACCCTGCCGGCTGCTATTTAATATTAATTACTTGCCGGAGACTGCGTCCAGAGTGGTCTGGGTGCCGCCGTACAGACCCATGGGCTCGACGTGGATGGAAGCCACGGAGACGATGTGGGTGCCCTGCTCGGCGTTGAAGTCATCGAGGTAGGGAGAGTGCTGGAAGTAGTTTGCCAGAACGGTGCCGTCTTCAACGACGTTGTTGGGAACGACGTAATCGTTGTAGGTCTGGATGTCGAGGGTGATGTCCTTCTCTGCGAGAATCTGCTTTGCGATCTCAAGGATCTCTGCGTGCGGAGTGGGGGATGCTGCAACGGAGATGGTGGTGCCTGCGAGAGCTGCGTAGTCAACGCTGCTGTCGAAGCCGTCGGTGAGGTTATCTACGGTGGAAACTACGCTGCCGTTGTACTTCTCGTTGATGAAGTCTGCTACCTGCTTGCTTTCGAGAGCTGCCTTGAGCGCCTTGACTGCGTCGGTGTTTTCGTTGCCTTCCTTGACTGCGAGGATGTTGCCGTATGCCGAGGAAGAGCCTTCCTTGAACAGGGAGTCCTTAACGGGGTTGAGGCCTGCGTTTATTGCATAGTTGCTGTTGATGACTGCGTAGTCAACGTCGGGCAGAAGCTGGGGGATCGCTGCGGCCTCGGCCTCAACGATCTCAACATTGTACGGGTTCTCTGCGATGTCGTTCTTGGTTGCGGTGATGCCTGCGCCGTCCTTGAGCTTGATGATGCCGGCCTCCTGGAGGAGGAGCAGTGCGCGGGCTTCGTTGGTTGTGTCGTTGGGAACTGCGATCTTGATGACCTTGTCGGAGGCGTTGTCGCCGCCGTTATTGGAGCCGGAGCATGCCGCGAGGCTGAATGCGAGCACTACCGCGAGTGCAAGTGCGATTATTTTAGTGAACTTTTTCATTTTCGTTTTCTCCTTAAAAGTTTTAGAAATTAATGAGCCGTGTCGTCTGTCAGTAATTAATATCCTCTGTGTCCCGGGGACACATTCGCATGACCTGCCATTTCATACGGCACATCTCCTTTCAAATCGAAATCGTTTCGGATAAACAAAAAACAGCGGGAGGTCATCGACCTTCCGCTGTTTGCTATCCAAAGAGGTTCGGCTTTAAGCCGTTAAACAGGTTTCAGAAAGTTTCTGACCGAAGTGAGCGCGACGAAACATGCACATGCGGCACATGCACATGTACATCATCATCATTGCGTTGCTCAGCTTCTTCATCGATGCTTTCTGCCTTTCCTCGAGATTTGTCAGTTTGTTTTGACGTGGGCATAGTAGCGCCGTTTCGGCCATTTGTCAAGCGCTTTTTTTGCGTTTTATCATTTTTTACAAAAGTTCTTGCCCGTACCCCCATCGCGCCTGTTCACTATTCACTATTAATTATTCATCATTCATTATTCATTGGCGGCGCTTGCCTTCCCCTCAAGCTCCGCAAGGGGAAGACAATTGGGTGCGGCGCAAAATTCAGCGCCGCACTACCGTGTGGCGAGGCACGCACGGTTTCCTCCGCAACTTCGACACCGGGCCACCGCAATAAACGCATCGGCACTATGTGAATGCGCCACTGAAAAAATGTAGCGCCTACGGCGCGGATTTATTTACACCTCATCTGCCGCAAGCGGCATCTTCCCCTCAAGCTCCGCAAGGGGAAGACAATTGGGTGCAGACAAAATTTTGCACTAATATAGCACAATCTAATGTGGCGCGAGGCAACTACGGTTTCCACCGGCGTTCCGAACCGGGCAGCCAGAGATATATGTATCCGTAGCTGCGTCAAATCGCCACTAAAAAAACAGGCATTGTGTTGATTTTCTATCATTTGTATAGTAAGATGTATGTATAAAGAAATAAGGAGCGTGGCGGGAATGGAAACAGCGAAGCCAAAGAAGGAAGACAGACGAGTAAGATACACCAAGCAGGCGATCAGGGATGGCTTTCTGCGTCTGCTCGCCGAAAAACCGATCGAAAAAATAAGCGTGACGGAGATCTGCCGCGAGGCGGACATAAACCGCGGCACGTTCTACGCGCACTATTCCGACCCGTATGAGCTGAAAAGGAGCCTGGAGGATCAACTTTCCGACGCGCTTGCGCAGCGGCTTCAGGAGTCGGGGCTTAAGCGCCTGACATCGCTGCAAACGCTGCGTCTTCTGAGCGAAAACCGAGAGCTTTGCCGCGTCTTTGTCGGCCCTTACGGCGACCATGACGCGATGCTCAAGGTCATTGCAAAGCACGCCGACGACTACCTCGAGCAGGAGATCCTGACGCTCGGGGATGTGAGCGAGACTCTTTCGCAGTGCCTTAAACAGCTGCTCATTTCGTCCATATCGACTGTGGTCAAATACTGGCTCGATACCGGCATGAAGGCCGCGCCCGAGCGAGTGGCTTATGTGCTCGATACTTACTGCGCGCGCGGCATCCAGGGCTTTCTGAATGCGGATAGCCCTCTGTGATTTACATAATGTGTTGATAACTTTGTTGAAAGTGTGCAAAACCCTTGAAATTCAACGGTTTTGTTAGCAGTTTGTTAACATTTTGATACCGGTGTGAAAGGTTGAAGATAATGAAAAAGACAATTTCCATGCTGCTTTGCTGCGCGATGCTTGGGGCGTTGTGCGCATGCCAGCACGGCAGCGATTATGAAAAACGAACCTATGTGCCGCAGTTTGACATGACGGTGAGCTACAGCTTCGAGGATAAGGAGCTTAAAAGCGGCGACGGCACGACGTATTACAGGCAGAGCCTCGGCACGGCGACGATAAGCTCGAAGGACGAGCGCGCGGCCGAGCGGATAAATTCCTCGCTGGCGGAGCTGTACGTCAAGTTCAGGGCCGATGCGGAGTACACCCAGCGCGTTGCCGAGGATCAGACCGACGGCGAGCCGATCGCGCTGAGCTACTACTGCGCGCCGAGCGTGACGCGCTGCGATACACGCGTTTTGAGCGTCGTGTTTGACGTTTCGCAGGATGTAGGCGGCATACACGCCGATTCTACGCGCACCAGCCGCAGCTACAACGCCGATGACGGCTCGCTCCTGACCCTTGCGGACATTGCAAAGAACGAGGAGCAGCTCAAGACCTTCATCAAAAACTACGTCATCGGCCTTGCAGCCGGGGACGATTACAAAGAGGGCGGCGTCAGCATCCTGTTTGACGATTTTGAGAGCACGATAAGCGATCTCGTCGATGCCGGCGCAAACTGGTATTTCAGCGACGGCGGCCTTGTGTTCTACGCCAATCCCTATGACATCGCGCCATACAGCCGCGGCGTGCTGACGTTCGAGATACCGTATTCGGCGCTTGCCGAGTTTATCGACGAGAGCTTCATGCCGGTCGAATACGAGGGAGATAACGGCATGCTGCTGGCCGACGACGGCGACAAGCTCGACCGCAGCAGCCTGAATATCCTTGGCACGGTCACCGTTGACGAAGATGGCCAGAGCGTTGTCCTCTCGGCCGAGGAGACGGTTTACAACGTGAAGATCTACACCTCCGGCAGGATGCTCTGGCAGCGCAACTACCTCACGACCGGCGAAGGTGTGGAGGTCAAAAGCTTCATTCCCGACGCGCAGCCGAACATAGCCGTTTCCTATGAGCTTGCCGACGGAACAGAGATAGTCCGCGGCATATTCCAGAGCGGCAACGACGGCTCGATACTGCTCGTCGATCTTCACTGCTGGTCGATCTTCAGGACGCCATTCAGTCGGGCAGCCTCGTTCGAGCCGATAAGCGACGAGCCGGGCGGCGGCTTCTGAGACGGAGGCACACAGTGGAAAGACTTGCGAAAATTCGCGGAGGGCTTATAGATCTCGGGCTTGACGCGGTGCTTATAACCGATGAATTAAATCAGCGCTACGCAACGGGCTTTGCCTTCACTGACGGCGCGGTGCTCGTAACGCTCGACCGGGCGTTTCTGCTGACCGACTCGCGCTATATCGAGGCGGCGCAGAAGAGCGTTTCGGGCGATATAACGGTGCGCATGTTCGGCGCAGGCAAGCGCCTTTCGCAGCTCGTGCGCGAGGCAATGACCGAATGCAGTGTGAAAATGCTCGGCGCGGAGGAGTTTTTGCTCTCGCACGGGGCGTACCTCAACTGGCAGAAGGTGCTCGGAGTTGAGCTGCACCCGTGCCAGAGCCTGTTTTACAGGCTGCGCGCATCCAAGGACGAGGCGGAAATACGCAGCATGCGCCGCGCGCAGGCGATCGCCGAGAAAGCGCTGGACGATGTGCTGCACATAATCCGTCCCGGCATCACCGAGCGCGATATCGCCGCCGAGATAAGCTACCGAATGCTCAAGCACGGCGGCGAGGGCAACAGCTTTGATCCCATAGCGGTGACGGGCGCAAACTCCAGCATGCCGCACGGCGTTCCGTCGGACACCGTTGTGCGCGAGGGCGATTTTATCACCATGGATTTCGGCTGCATAAAGGACGGCTATTGCTCGGACATGACGCGCACCGTCGCCGTCGGATACGCTACCGACGAGATGAAAAACGTTTACGATATCGTCCTGCGCGCCCAGCTTGCAGGCATTGCAAGGGCCGCCGCCGGCGTCACCGGAGCGGAGATCGACGGCGCTGCGCGCAAGGTGATCTCCGACGCAGGCTACGGCGAATATTTCGGACACAGCTTCGGCCACTCGCTGGGGCTTTATATCCACGAATCGCCGTCCGCGTCGCCGTCGGTGAAAACGCCGATGCCGGAGGGCGCGGTGATATCCGCCGAGCCGGGCATATATCTGCCGGGCAAATTCGGCGTGAGGATCGAGGATGTGCTCATCCTGCGCGAGGGCGGATGCGAAGTGATAACAAAGGCCGCAAAGCAGCTTTTGATACTGTAACGGAGGGAAAACAATGGCAAAGGGAAACAAGAAAGAGAGAAAAATGAACTTCTCGCTCACGCCGTTTCTTTACGGCGGATTCATAGTCGTGTGCGTAACGGCGCTGCTGCAAAGCTTCATTCCGGCTTTTCCGGAGGTTCTGCGGAACGTGCTTTACATAGTCGGCGTTCTGGCGATGGTCGTCTATATGTTCCAGATCGCGTTTGAAAAACGCACCGGAAAACGCGAAAACGACGCGCCGGATAATGCAAATAAGAACAAAAGCAAAAAATAATCGTTGCAATATGGCGTAATTTAATGTAAACTATTAAGGCTATAGACATTAATTTTAATTCACATAGGAGGATCACCTATTATGATTACAGCAGGCGATTTCAGAAACGGCGTTACCTTTGAGATGGACGGTCAGGTCATGCAGGTCGTCGAGTTCCAGCATGTTAAGCCCGGCAAGGGCGCAGCTTTTGTGCGCACCAAGATGAAAAACGTCATCACCGGCGCCGTCACCGAAACTTCCTTCAACCCCACCGCAAAGTTCGAGAGCGCTACCGTCGATCGTATGACCATGGAATACAGCTACAACGACGGCAACCTTTACTACTTCATGAACCCCGAAACCTACGAGCTCGAGCCTGTGGACGAGTCCGTCCTTAACGACAGCTTCAAGTTCGTCAAAGAGAATATGCCCTGCACCATCTATTCCTACAAGGGCAAGGTCTTCAACGTCGAGCCTCCCTTCTTCGTTGACCTCGTAGTCACCGACACCGACCCCGGCTTTGCAGGCAACACCGCTACCAACGCGACCAAGCCCGCAACCCTCGAGACCGGCGCAGAGGTCAAGGTTCCCCTCTTCATCGAGCCCGGCGAGAAGATCCAGATCGACACCCGCACCGGCGAGTACCTCAGCCGCTCCAAGTAATTTTAGAGGCGCTTTGACGCACCTACCAATACATTTATCTCTGGTAGCCCGGTTCGGGACATTGGAGGAAACCGTATTTGCCTCGCCATACGTTAGTGCAAGCTGCGTTTGCGGTAGCCCGGTGTCGAAGTTACCGGCAAAACCGGAAAACTGCCGCTACACATTAGTGCGATGTTAAATCTTGCACCGCACCCCATTGGCTCCCATGTCAAGGGGAGCAGGCAGCTTTGCTGCCGAGGGGTTGAATTAAAGCGCAATAACTATTAGCTATCAGCTATTAGCTCTCCGCTGCGACATCAGCCGCTTGTAGGGAACTGGCTTGCCTGTTCCGTGCGTAATGGTTTAGTCGGCAGTTCCCGGTCGGGATACCGCAATAAACGTATCGGTATCAGCGCAAAGGCGCTACTAAAAGGCGCTGCTAAAAAAATATCCGCTATCGGCTATCGGCTGCCTGACGGCATACCGACGCAAAAATGGAGGAAAATTTATTAATATGACAGTAAGTGAAAAAGTCGCATACCTCAAGGGTCTTGCAGACGGCCTCGGCATTAAGGACAGCACCAACGAGGGCAAGCTGATGCTCGCCGTTATCGACGTGCTCGAAGCCATGGCCGACGATATCGAAGCCGTTGACGCTCATGCAAAGGATCTTTCCGACAGCATCAGCGATATAAGCGAGGATATGGAATACCTCGAGGATCTCTGCATCGGTGATATGGACGACGATGACGAGGACTACGACGAGATCGATGACGATGATGACGACGCCGACGTCTGCACCGGCTGCTGCGGCAGCTGCGGCGACGAGCAGGAGTACGAAGTGACCTGCCCGAAATGCGGCGAAACGATCACCGTCTATGAGGAGGATCTCGATTTCGGCTCGATCCGCTGCCCGAAGTGCGACGCTGAGCTTGAGTTCGACATGAGCTCCGACGATAAGGACGAGTAAAAAGCATAATCGTCAAAAAAGAGCACCCGGTCGGGTGCTCTTTTTCATTTAACTTTCAATGCCCCAGCCGGGCAGCGGCAGACGCTGCATCGCACCGAATACCTTAGACTTCATGTCGGGATATGTGGCGGAGAGGGTCTTTATAAGCTGCTTTATCTCATATCTCTTGCTGGCCTTATCCTGCGGACAGGGATTTTCCACGATCGGGATATCAAGCGAGTCGGCAAGGTTCATGATCTTCTGCTCGCCGGCATAGATGAGCGGACGTATCTGCGTAACGCCGCTGCGATCCATGAACGTCACCGGCCTGAAGCAGCTCAGGCGGCCTTCAAACAGCAGACTCATGAGAAACGTTTCGACCGCGTCGTCGAAGTGGTGGCCGAGCGCGAGCTTGGATATGCCGCGCGCGCGGATCGCGTCGTTGAGCGCGCCGCGCCGCATCTTTGCGCACAGCGAGCAGGGGTTATCCTCCTTGCGCACGTCAAAGACTATCTCCTTGATGTCGGTTTTCAGGCAGGTGTAGGGAATGTCCAGCTCCTTACACATCTCGCGCACGGGCGTAAAATCCATGCCCTCAAAGCCCAACTCTATCGTGATCGCCTCAAGCTCAAAATGCTTGGGATAGTAGCTTTGCAGGTGCTTGAGCGCCAGAAGGAGCAGCATGCTGTCCTTGCCGCCGGAAACGCCGACTGCGACCCTGTCGCCCTCGTTTATCATGCCGTAATCGTCAACGGCCTTGCGGATAATGCCGGTAAATTCGTTAAGTGCGCGTATGTCCATGCTAAAACCTCTCGAAAAAATGCAAAAATGAAATTGAGCATCAGGCCGATTTAAGGAGCATTTGCGAGATTTTGCGAGTTTATCAAACGCGGATTAAAATCGGTATTGACACTGTTTCGCGGCTGTGGTATAAAAATAGAGCACGCTATTTTCAATGTTTGTATTTTAATAGCGCCCCGTTAAAATGTCAAAGTATATTTAAATTTTTTTGGAGGCACAAATATGTCCACGACAATGCTTACCAAGGAGACCGTTGAAAGAAAATGGTACGTCCTTGACGCAGCAGGCAAGCCCCTCGGCAAGACCGCTGCAATTGCTGCCGATCTGCTTCGCGGCAAGCTTAAGACCACCTATACTCCTCACGTCGATTGCGGCGATTACGTCATCATCATCAACGCAAAGGACGCAGTCCTGACCGGCAAGAAGCTCGAGCAGAAGTACTATCGTACTCACTCCGGCTGGGTCGGCGGCCTGAAGGAGACTCAGTACAAGCACCTGATGGCAAATCGCCCGGAGCTGGCAATGCGTCTTGCAGTCCGCGGCATGCTTCAGAAGAACACCATAGCTCAGTGGCAGCTCAAGCGCCTGCGCGTTTTCGCCGGTGCAGAGCACACCCATGCAGCTCAGAAGCCCGAAGTTTGGGATCGCTAATAGGAGGAAGAGAATATGGCAACTTATAAGTGCAAAAGACCGTATATGTACGGCACCGGACGCAGAAAGCAGTCTGTAGCACGCGTCCACCTCATCCCCAACGGCACCGGTGTTATCACCATCAACGGCCGTGATATCGACGATTACTTCGGTCTTGAGACTCTGAAGCTCATCGTTCGTCAGCCCCTGGTCACCACCGGCACCGTCGGCAAGGTCGACATCGAGGCTACCGTCCACGGCGGCGGCGTTTCCGGCCAGGCCGGCGCTATCCGTCACGGCATCGCACGCGCACTGCTCCTCGTCGATGAGAGCTACCGCGCATCCCTGAAGGCCGCAGGCTTCCTGACCCGCGACCCGAGAATGAAAGAGCGTAAAAAGTACGGTCTCAAAGCAGCACGTCGCGCTCCGCAGTTCAGCAAGCGATAATCGACTGCTCAGACTATATCAAAAT
>ENA-UOJC01005031-UOJC01005031.1-human-gut-metagenome-genome-assembly--contig:-C104-NODE-5031-length-10607-cov-3.897176_pt1 | contig 10607 bp, 9 predicted proteins | sample MGYA00242339_ERZ723886 | MGnify/ENA metagenome assembly ERZ723886 | reverse complement strand
TTTCATCATCCGGATACACCGGATCCGGCAAAAGAAGGGCTGATCCGTCTGCAGCTCCAGCGGCTGGAACGGGCTGTCCGCGACGGACGTCGGAAAGAAGCCCGCCGTCTGTCTGCCGACATTTCGGCCGAACTGACACTGTACCACGGATCAAAACAGGCCGAATTCAAAACACGTCTGACGGAACTTGAATCCGGCCGGATGAATGACGGGGAGGAATAATATGCGCTTTTCCAGATATCTCCTTTTATATCCGAGCCTTGTAATACTCTGGGTCTTTCCTCCTGCCGCCCGCGGAGACGGCCTCCGGAATCTTCCGGCCGAAGGAATGCCGCTGCGCATAACCTCACCGGGCGACCCGGTCAATACCCCGGACGTTGTCCGTTCCCGTTTCAACGGAACAAACGGCGGCATCAACTATGTCCAAATGCTTGAAAACAAAGAACAGCCCGGGGATATATCACTGGTGCTGCTCCTTCATGGCCGAAGCGGAAACGGAAATGACAATACCCGCCAGTTAACCACACCGGCCCTGAAACCGCTGCTGAATTTTGTACGAAGTCATGCCGTGAAAACCGTCCTTCTGATTCCGCAGTGTCCCGACGGACGGGATTGGGTCCGGAAGGAAAACGGCGTCTCCCCCGTTTCGACCGTCGCGGAACTGGTCAGAGAAAAAATCAGAGCGTTCGACGTTCCGCCCGAACGCGTTTATGTGACCGGCATCTCGATGGGCGGCAGCGGTGTCTATACCCTGCTGGCTCGGGAAAACAGCCTTTTTTCCAGAGCCGTTCTCGTCAGCGCCGGCGGCCGTCTCTCTGATGCGGGAAAAATAAAAGGTGATATAGCGATTTTTCACGGGGAATCAGACCGGATCATCCCTGTTGAACGCGCCCGGGCAATGGCGGAGGCACTTCGCCGAGACAGCCGAGCCACAGTAAGGCTTTCCGTTCTGCCGGCCAAAGGCCATACGGACACCGCATCCGCCGTTTATACGGATACACTCTGGCGGTGGCTTTTCCGGTAAATCGTGTTTTCCCGCCGGGCGGACGATAATCAGGAAGAGGAACGCTCCCCCCCCCCCCCCTGAAACCGGGCTTCTTAAAAACATCAATCATTCTTTCAAAGCACTCCGGTTTATCCTATACTTATCCGGACAGCGGAAAGGAAACGGACATGCCTGCACTCAATTTCGACGAAATGAACATTGATGAACTCCGGAAACTGAAAAAACGGCTGACGGCAGAGGAAAGCGTCGAAGCGCAGGAAGCCTTGAAAAATCTGCAGGCGCACGCGGCGGAAAAGATCCGCGAATATGCCGAAGGGCGCTTTGCCGCGGAAGGCGTTGACGCCCCGGCTTTTTATGCTTTTCTGGCGGTTTTCGGAAAAACAAATGACGGACAGTTCACACCGGTAGCTCGGAAGGCTCTGGATCGACTGACACCGGCTCTGAAAGACTTTGACGAACAGATCGGATACGCCGGGTTATCTTCTGTTCCGCCGGAGAAGGTTCTGAAAAATATGGAAGCTCTGGATCTCCTGTCGGCGCTTAATCCTTTCGCCGTGCGGGAAGACGCCGGGCGCCGGAAATGGAAATATCCGGCATTCCGGAAAACGGCAAAGCTCCTTCACGCGATTCGCATAACCGGCGACGACGGGCTTGCTCTGGATGACCGGGAACAGAAGACCTTCCGCAACAGCATGCTTGAAGCGGCGAAACTGGAAGCTTATCTCCGCCTGTCCGCGGCGGCCGATATCCCGACCGAACAGGAGTATCTGACGGCTTTGAAGGAAATCATGGACATCAGCATTGCCGCCCTTCTTGTAACGGATCGAGCCGCCCGTTCCTACCCTCTGTCCGAAGAAGAAAAAGAAAAACTTGCCCTTGAAATCGAAAACCTGTTTCAATCGCTTTAGAGCATACGCCGGGCCTTCAAAAAATAGACAAAATATCCGTCAGCGAAAGGACATTCCGGGATTTTTTTTCGTTTCCCGGCGGAAACAGGGCTCTTTTCCGCACATCTTTTTCGACGAATTTTTTAAATTTTTCTGAAAACATCCTTGCTTCGGGGACGCTCTGCGTTTATACTGTTTTATGGGATATCCTTGTGAAAACATGTTCTCAAGAGCAGGACGCGGCATATGACAGATACGGCATCAGTACTTTCCACACCTCGGCTCACTGTTTCAAAACAGGCTGTTGAGGGCTTCCTCTCTTCGGTCACGCAAAAAGCACAGGCCATGAAATACCGCCTGGCTCAGAAAGTTGATTCCGTGCCGGTTTTGAAAAAAGCCGCCGGAAAAATAAAAGCGTTTGACGAGAACATGACGAAAAAATACGGAAAGCCGTATAAACGGGCTCGGAACATCATCCTGGGCGTCGGGATGGCCTATGCCGCGGCCAAAGTCGGAGCCGTCGGCCTCACCGCCCTGTGCGCTGTCAACGCGGCTCGGACGCTTGCTCCCATGCTTTCAAAAGCGGAAAAGGAACGACAGGAGGGGACATCCTCGGGCGTTCTGGATTACATGGCTCGGCACAAAGCCGAAGCCGCGCTCTCTCTCGGCGGATCCGCCGTCGCGGCAACGGCGGCTGTCGCCGGCATCAGCGGCAGTGAAATCATCACGGGCATTTCCCGGGCGGCCGGAGCCGGTCTGGCCGCATCGGCGGAACTTTCCTCCATTGCCGTCACGACCTCCGAAGCGGTCAGGGGAAAGGCGTCGTGGAAAGATGTCGTGGGCGACGTCGTCGCCGCGGGCATGACGGCCGCGGCCTATTATTTCGGTTCAAAAGAACGGAGCGATTCCTCCACCCCGTCGAATGCGGAAATGTCCGGCACGCCTTCTCCGGATCCCGCAACCGTGCCGGAAGCACCGGCGCCTGACGTCCGGACGGATCCCGTTCCGGATGTTCCGGCACACACACCTTCTCCGGATCCGCAGCCCACGGCCATTCCGGTTGATCGGACAGATGTGCCTCTCACACCTTCTCCGGATCCGCAACCCACAGATATTCCGGTTGACCGGACAGATGTTCCGGAGCCTGCAATCGTTCCCGATCCTGCAGTCCCCGCCCCCGATCCCGATATGGATCCGAAAAATTATGAAGGCCATTCCGACGTCTTTGTCGAAAAGACGTACATTCAGGGCGACCGTACCCAGTCCATGTCCGTTTCTTCGGATATTGACGGCACGTCCGGAAACCGGTTTTATCAGGAAACGTCCGGCCTTGACGGCGGGAAATACGTTTCAAGCTCTCAGGACGGCATTGATTCAAGCCGTTACATCACGCCGGACGGCAAGGAAATCAATGTGACCGAACATGCACAGACGGCCTATAAAAATGTCGACCGCAACCATGACGGCATTATTTCCGACCGGGAAGCCGCCCGCGCCGAAAAAAGCCTGCACAGCATTCTGACCAAAGAATACGGAAAAGAAACGGCCTCCACCATTATGGAAGCCCGGACACATGTTGATTCCACCGTTCAGGTGGCGTCCGAGCAGTTCAAAAAAACGGCGGAACCCGATGCTCTTCAGGCCGCCGCCCGGATTCTGAACGGAAATGGACGCTGACCATCAGGCTCCCACATCACATTATTCCAGGAAACGTACATGAATACGGCGCGGGACGTCTTAACCGAACTTGAACGGGTTTCTTCTCCCACGCAGGCTGTTCAAGCCATGCGTTTTTTTAAAACGGGCAAAGGGCAGTACGGCGAAGGCGACGTTTTCATCGGCATCAAATCACCGGATATCAAAAAACTGGCACAGAAGTATGCCCGGGATCTTGACCTGAAGGAAACGGAAGAACTGCTGCGCCATCCCTACCATGAGGCCCGGAGCCTGGCGCTCACCCTCCTGACGCTGAAATTCCCGCGCGCGGAAATGAAGGGAAAAGAGGAAATCGTCCGCCTGTACCTGAAAAACAGGGAATTCATAAACAACTGGGATCTTGTCGATATTTCGGCATACAAGATTCTGGGACAGTATGTTTTCCTGACGCAGGACTCTTCCCTCCTTTATGAACTGGCGCGCTCGAACCACCTGTGGTCCGAACGGATGTCGATCATCGCCTGCCTTTATCTGATAAAAAAAGGCGATTTTACGGATATCCGGAAGCTGGCCGTTTTCTTCCTGTCCCACCCGCATGACCTGATGCATAAGGCTGTCGGATGGATGCTGCGGGAAATGGGAAAAGCCGATCCCGAAGCGCTTCGGACATTTTTAGACGGACATGCCCGCGAGATGCCCCGTACGGCTCTTCGCTATGCCATCGAAAGGCTCCCCGCCGATAAAAGAAAGTATTATCTTTCGCTTTGAAAATACGTATAATACATGAAATGCCTTTCCGGAGTTGTTCCATGCATAGAAAAATTTCTTTTATTCTTCTTTTTTCTGTTTTTATATGCCTGTTGACTTTTATCAGCCTTCATCTGCTGAAAGAAAGGAAATGCGGGAAGTTGAATGATCTTGTTGAGCTGACCGTATGCCGGTCGCCGGAACTTGAACGTCTTGCCCGAAAAACCGAAAACGCGTTCGACGAAGCCGTTCGTGAAAATCCGAATTATTCCCTCCTCCTGCAGGAAAACCGGAAAGAATGGGAAGAAATGCGCCGGGACTGCCGGACGGTCAACTGCCTCCGGCTGGCCTACTCGGAACGTGCGCAATGGCTGGAAGAACAGCGTTTTACCGAGCTGTTCAAAACGCCATGTACTCTTCCCGCCCTTCCCCCCGATTGCGATATATATGCTTACTCGCTGTATTCTTCCCCGGAAAAAGCCGATTTTTATATTGACGAAGATGCCGAAACCGGTATTGCTTCGATCCGGGTCAACCACCCCGGAAAATGTACCGTTCTGTTTTTAAGCGCTTACGAACCGACGGTATGGGACATTTATACGACGCCTGAAACGCGCCTGGCCACCGTTGTTGTCTCCGGGTACAAAAAACAGATGCTCCGCGGGATGCCGGACGGTACGGAAACCATCAACAACACGTGCCTTCCCGGCTACTATAACCCCGGACAGCTGCCCAAAGTCCTTCAGAAATTAAGCCTTTGGAACGAAACGACAACCGTTCTTGCAGAAAAAATCAGCGGAACCGAATACCTTGAGATCGGTGAACCGCTGAAAAGCGAGGCGTACACCTATTTCCCCGAAAACATGGACGGGCGGAAACTCAATCTTTCTCTGGCGCCGGACCGCGCCGGCGTCAGACAGTTGCGGAATGAAGGAAAAATCCGCCGTCTTATCGGCAAAGATATAAAAACGTTGAAAGCATATAAAGTCGAAATGATCGGCGGCCCCTTTATGCACACCGGCATGGAAGATAATTTTGAAAGAGTGTTTTCAAACATATCCCGATGCCACGGACGTAATGCCCGCGACGATAAAGCATACGACATGATGTGCAATACCTATCTGATGCTTGAAAATTTCCCCAAACTGCCCGAAGGCCTTGGCGGAGCAAATGCCATCCGTCTTTTTGTCCCCGACGGGCTGGCTCCTCCGGAAAATCACGGGCACAGCACGATATACCGCATCCACGTGCCTGTGGAAAAGGTGCGGCAGCTGTAAAAAAGGCCCGAAAGGGCCTTTTTTATTTCAGGTGACGCATCAGATGTTCCAGCGGGTACCCCCGTAAAATCCAAAAGCGGCGGGTACGGTTGACGGCCTCCAGAATTTTCCGGCCGTCCGGCGGAAGCTCTTCCCCGCATTTGCGATCCCAGCATTTGTAAACACCGGACAGGTCAATACGCTCCAGAAAATGCTTCAGGAATTTCGGCATGAAACGTGTCCGGACGCCGGACTGGAAATCCAGAATGGAAGGCCTGCCGTCTTTCCCCAGAATGAAATTCCCCATATTCCTCAGATCAAGGTGGACAATATTCCGTTTATGAATTGCGTCCACTCCTTCGGACAGGGCGACGAAAAAATCGGACGGCAACTGTCCCTCTGTTCTGGTCAGAGCCCGGCCCTCGATATAATGAAAAATCAGCGTGTACGGAGAAATTTTCCGAGCTTTCTGAGCCACAGAGGGAATCCCATTCAAGGATTTTAAAATGCCGGTCTCGCGATTCGTCGCAAATATGCCATAAGTCATTCTGATAAGAAAAGGCGAGCCAGAAAAATCCTTAACTGTAATATTCAAATTACCATAAGAATATCTCATAACAGTTGCATTTGCATAGCGCCCTTCCTTTAAGACCATTAAATATTTTTCATCGATTTCCTTTGAAAATTCAGGAAACGCATCTCTTAAGCAGGTGATAACCTTTCTTTTTACATAAGCTATATCTTTCTGGAACATATTCGCCTCCCCTTTTTATTATATTGTAACGGGAGAAAAAATTTTGTTCAACTTTTTTTATATGTACATATAAAAAAGGCCCTTTATTAAAAAGGGCCTTTTCGGGAATGCCTCGGCAGACTACTTTATGTTTCCGGATTCATCGTATTCGATGGGCGTTTCCTTAATTGTTGCCCGGGCGCGAATTTCCTTGACGATTTCATCCCGCGTTTCCATGTTCAGTTTTTCGATCAGTTCGTCTTCAACCTCGTCATAAGACGGGACTTCCATCATTTGGCGCGGGCCGGCCTTGAGGATATGGAAACCGTACTGAGTTTGAACCGGCGTTTTCGTAATTTCGCCTTCTTTCAAAGCAAACACCGCTTCGGCGATTTCGGGAGGAATCGTTTCACGTGTAAAGACTCCCAGATCGCCGCCGGTATGCCCGTTCTTTTGGGCCGTCTTTTCGACCAGCTCGTCAAAGCCGGCACCATTCTGAAGCTGTTTAATCAGCTCCTCGGCCTCGGCTCGGGTTTTTACCAGGATGTGAGAAGCGGACATACCCTCCTGCGGGGGATTTTCCTTTTTAAAGCGTTCGTACATTTTCTGAAGCTTATCCTTGGTTCTTGCCCCGGTGATGCGGCGTTTGAGATAGGCGTTGGCCAAAATCTGCTTTTCCGCAGTTTTGATCATACGGCGGACATCGGGAAGTTCGTTGACTTTTTCCTTTCTGGCCTCGTCGGACAACAGCGTCAGAAGGATGAGATTTTCACGCAGGGGCGGCAGGATCGCCTGCACAGGAACCATCGCTGTCCGCGGTTCGGAATTCTGAATCGCACGGATGTCTCCAAGCGTGATTTTGGTACCGTTGACCTCGGCAATGACCATGCTGTCAGGGGGTGTCTTTCTGGCCGCGCCCTGGGCTGCGAAAGCCGGAGAACACAGACACAGAACAGCCCCGAAAGCCGCCGTTTTCAATAAATGTTTCGACATCGTTTCCTGCCTTTCCAAAAGAAATAAATGAACCGGCGTTATCATACGCGCCTTTTGGGCGGTGCGTAAAGCGGTAAAATACGGATGCCCCTTCCGTTCCCGCGGATTTTCCGGGAAACATATATTCAACTGAACGATTGACAGGCGTCACCCGTTAGGCTTAACTTCGTTTGATTTAAAATGTTTCAAACAGACGAGGATGATTATGATCGGCGGAATTTTTCGGAAAGTTTTTGGGACCGCGAACGAACGCTATGTGAAAGGGCTGCAGAAGACCGTCGCCCGGATAAATGCTCTGGAACCGGAACTCGTCCCGCTCTCCGACGAAGAACTGAGGGATCGAACCCGCATTCTGAAACAGCGGCTGGCCGACGGCGAAACGCTGGACGACATTCTGCCGGATGCCTTTGCGACAGTCCGCGAAGCGGCCAAACGTACGATCGGACAGCGCCATTTCGATGTTCAGCTTATCGGCGGCATCGTCCTTCACCGCGGACAGATTGCCGAAATGCGTACGGGTGAAGGCAAAACCCTGGTGGCGACCCTGGCCGTCTATCTGAACGCCCTGACGGAAAAAGGTGTGCACGTCGTGACGGTCAACGATTACCTCGCCCGGCGTGACTCGGAATGGATGGGACAGATTTACCGTTTTCTGGGCATGAGCGTCGGTTCCATCCTGCATGGGCTGGATGACGACGAACGCCGCGCGGCCTATGCCTGCGACATCACGTACGGAACGAACAACGAATTCGGTTTCGATTATCTGCGTGACAACATGAAATTTGCCATTGAGGACATGGTTCAGCGACCCTTTAATTTCGCCATCGTCGACGAAGTGGACTCCATCCTGATCGACGAAGCCCGCACCCCGCTGATTATTTCCGGACAGGCCGAGGATTCATCGGAAAAATACGTCCAGATTGACAAGCTGATTCCTCTGCTGAAGCCGGAACATTATGAAAAAGACGAAAAGCAGCGCACCATTTCCCTGACCGAAAGCGGCACGGAATACATGGAAGAACTGCTGAGCCGGGAAGACCTGATTACCGGAGCCATGTACGATGCCGTCAACGCTCCGGTCATCCATTACGTGGATCAGGCTCTGCGCGCCCACAAAATGTTCCAGAAGGACGTCGACTACATCGTCAAAAACGGCCAGGTCATCATCATTGACGAATTCACGGGCCGCATGATGGAAGGGCGCCGCTATTCCGACGGCCTGCATCAGGCTCTGGAAGCCAAGGAACATGTCAAGATCGAACCGGAAAACCAGACGCTGGCTTCCATCACATTCCAGAATTATTTCCGCCTGTACCCGAAACTGGCCGGCATGACCGGTACAGCCATGACGGAATCTCAGGAATTCGGAGAGATTTACGGATTGGATGTGATTGATATCCCCACGAATCGCCCCTGCATCCGCAAGGATCATCAGGACGAAATCTACTGGACCGAAGCGCAGAAATACAAAGCCATCATCAAGCTGATTCAGGAATGCGCCGATCGGCACCAGCCTGTTCTGGTAGGCACGACATCCATTGAAAAATCCGAAAAGTTGGCGGATCTTCTACGCCGTGAAACAAAGCTGAAATTCAACGTCCTGAACGCCCGCCATCATGAACACGAAGCCTATATTGTTGCCCAGGCGGGTATGCCGGACGCCATCACGATTGCGACCAACATGGCCGGACGCGGTACGGACATCCAGCTGGGCGGCAATCTGGACATGCGGATTGCGCAGGAGCTGTCAGACGTTACGGATGAAGCCGAACGCGAAAAGCGCATTGAAGACATCAAAAATCAGATTGAAGAAGGCAAAAAAATCGCCATGGAAGCCGGCGGACTGTACGTCATCGGGACAGAACGCCACGAAAGCCGGCGTATTGATAATCAGCTGCGCGGCCGTGCCGGACGCCAGGGTGACCCGGGTGCTTCCAAATGCTTCCTGTCCCTGCAGGACGACCTCCTGCGTATTTTCGGGGCCGACCGGATTGAAAAAATCCTGAAACCGCTGGGCGGCATGTCGGACGACGATGTGATTACCAGCCCCTGGATCACCAAGACGCTTGAAAAATCGCAGTCCAAAGTCGAAGCGCGCAACTTTGACATTCGTAAAAACCTGCTGAAATACGACAACGTCATGAATGATCAGCGCAAAGTCATCTATGAACAGCGCAAAGAACTGATGCAGGCGGAAACGGTAACCGATACGGTTGATGACATGCGCGCGGAAATCGCCGCCGCGCTGACGGAAACATACGCCCCCGACGAAGTCACTTCTGATGATTGGGATATTGATTCCCTGGATGAAGAGGTCATGCGCATTTTTGCCTTAAGGCTTCCGCTGCATTCCTGGATTCAGGAGGAAGGCATCGGCTCGGAAGAGCTGACCGATCGGATTCTGAAGGCCGCGAATGAAAAAATGGCTCAGAAGCGCGCTGATTTCGGCGACAGCCTCATTAACATGATTGAAAAGAATCTGACACTTCAGATTCTGGATCAGGTCTGGAAAGAACACCTGCAGGTTCTGGAATACATGCGTCATACGATTCTCCTGCGTGCTTACGGCCAGAAAGACCCGCTGAACGAATACAAACGCGAAGCTTTCCTTCTGTTCCGTGATATGCTCGGCAATATGCGGGAACAGGTGACGCGCCTGCTGATGCACGTTGAACTCGCGCCCGAAACCGCACAGAGCCTTGCTGCCCAGCGCCGCCAGGAACAGAAAATCATTGAACGCCATGACACTCCGGACGACGCTTTCGGAAACGCGGCACCGGCGGCGGAACAGGAAGAACCTCTGGCGCGCAGCCCGTTCCGCTATAACAAAGCGGAAACTGTTGATCCGAACGATCCTTCCACGTGGGGAAAAGTTTCGCGTAACGCCCTGTGTCCGTGCGGATCAGGGAAAAAATACAAGCACTGCCACGGCGCTCTGCCCTGAAAAAGTGTCTTCCTGAAAGCGGCTTTCGGCCTTTCGGAAGCCGCTTTTTATTTATCTTTTATTTCAAGGAGTTGACCTTTTCCTTCGGCCGTTAACGTTTTTTTTACTAGACCTTGGGGCCCGATATGTTATCCTGTTAGAAATAAGACGGAATAAATGAGGTTTCACGTGAACGTTTCAGACACTGCCGCACAAATTGTTTCCATGCAGTATCAGTCGATTCAGTCATCATTGGCTATGGCTGCGACGAAACAGGCCATGAAGCAGGAACAGGCGATCGTCAACCTGCTGGCCGAAGCAACGGCTTCTCTGCCCGCGGGGAACGGGGAACGCGGAAAAATCATTGACCTTCTTGTTTAGATTTTTTTAATTCTCCTTGTTGTAA
>ENA-UOJC01005030-UOJC01005030.1-human-gut-metagenome-genome-assembly--contig:-C104-NODE-5030-length-10607-cov-5.606046_pt1 | contig 10607 bp, 6 predicted proteins | sample MGYA00242339_ERZ723886 | MGnify/ENA metagenome assembly ERZ723886 | reverse complement strand
AGGGATGTGTCGGCGTCCGCAGAACGACCGGACAGCATCCGGGAGGTATCGTTGTTCTTCCGGTGGGCGAGGAGATTAATACGTTTACTCCGGTACAGCATCCGGCAAACGATATGACGACTGCAACGGTTACGACTCATTTTGATTACCATTCCATCGACCATAACTTATTAAAACTGGACATTCTCGGACACGATGATCCGACCATGATCCGTATGTTACAGGACTTGACAGGACTTGATCCACAGACGATCCCTTTGGACGATCAGACAGTCATGTCGCTGTTTATGAATACCTCTGCATTGGGAGTAGAACCGGAAGACATCAACGGTATTCCCCTGGGATGTTTAGGAATCCCGGAGTTTGGAACAGATTTTGCGATGCAGATGGTTATTGATGCGAAACCGACCGAATTTTCGGATCTGATCCGAATTTCAGGACTTTCGCATGGTACGGATGTGTGGTTGGGAAATGCACAGACTTTAATTGAGCAGGGGATTGCAACGATTTCTACTGCAATCTGTACCCGTGATGATATTATGATTTATCTGATCAGTATGGGACTTGACAGTGAGCAGTCCTTTACCATTATGGAGTCTGTTCGAAAAGGTAAGGGATTAAAGGAAGAATGGAAGGAAGAGATGCGGGCACATAATGTACCGGAATGGTATATTGATTCGTGTTTAAAGATCAAGTATATGTTCCCGAAAGCACATGCGGCTGCCTACGTTATGATGGCGTGGCGTATTGCATACTGTAAAGTTTTTTATCCACTCGCCTATTATGCAGCATATTTTTCCATTCGTGCGACCGGTTTCAACTATGAGATCATGTGTCAGGGAAAAGAGCGTCTGGAATATTTTTATAAGGATTACACAAGAAGAAAAGACTCTCTTTCCAAAAAAGAGCAGGATGTCTACCGTGATATGCGGATCGTGCAGGAGATGTATGCGAGAGGTTTTGATTTTACGCCAATTGATATTTACCGTGCATTGCCGGACCGTTTCCAGATCATCGACGGAAAGCTTATGCCGGCGTTAAATACCATTGAAGGTATGGGTGACAATGCTGCAATTGCGGTTGCGGAGGCAGCAAAAGACGGAAAATTCTTATCCAAAGATGATTTCCGCCAGAGAACCAAGGTGACGAAATCTACCATTGATCTTATGGCAGATCTTGGACTGCTGGGCGATATGCCGGAGTCCAATCAGTTGTCGTTATTTGATTTTGCATAAATATTTGTTTTGCGGGATAAAGAAACGCCAGGAAAAAATGAAGTTTCCTGACGTTTCTTTTTTTGTAAAAAATTGCATTGTAACAACGCCTGCTTACGGATTGAAAATCTGTACATTGCCCGGGGCAGCAACAGATGTATAATAAGGGGTTTTGGTCGTAAAATCTTTAAAATAGACATAAGTGGAAGTTACATTAATGGCAGTGTAGTTGCCTTCTTTTAATTCCTGATAATTGCTTCCATCTGTATTAATACAACAGATGGCCGGATCTGTCTTATCATTTTTCTGAAAAAAGATTTTATCGCCTGTGACATTATAGCAGTCGACACGGCAGTCCGTGACCAGCGTTTTTTCGCCATTTGTCAGATCGACTTTGGCAATGCGGTAATCGTTTTCACAGTCCATAAAATAAAGATTGTTTCCGTCTTTCACCGGCATCCAGCAGTTCCCCTCATAGATGACTTTTGCGTGGTCATTGGAAGTGTCCATCTCATAGATATTATGATTGTCTGTCAGTCCGTTATAATAAATATATTGTCCATCGGTACTTGCGGTAAAGTAGGACTGTTTTTCTACCTGCTCTTTTTCCTTGCCATCAATTTTGACTTTGTACAGCGTGGTTGCATCAGTGGTATCATAATGCAGATAGTACAGATAATTTCCAACCAGGGAAGCATACATACACGGATCATCATCTAAAATTTCAGGTTTTCCTTTTCCGTCAATGTCCAGCCGGCATAAGCTGTTGGTATTGACCGGGAGGAAGGAAAACGAATCAGCGCTTTTTCCCTTAAGTTTACAGTAATAAATGTAGTGGTCATCCACGTTGATGTAGCTGACACTCTGATCCTCTAACTTTTTGATGTTTGTGCCGTCCGGGTTCATGGAGTACAGACAGTAGTTGTCGGCAGGGTTGGCAAAGTAGACAATACCATCTTTTTCACAGAAATATCCTTCGTTATACAGATTTCCCGCAGTGTTGCCGTTGACATAACCGTCATTATACCGAATGCGGTTTATGTACCGGTAGAGGAAAACACACCCGGCAGCAAGAAGGATCACCAACACAAAAAGCAGCCATTTCCAGATTTTTTTCATAAGTAAATCACCTCTTTGATTTATAATCTTTATCTATAAAAAGTATAGCATTTCTGTATACCATGACGCAAGTGTTCTCTTGCAAGCAAACTGTGAATGTAATATATTATAAATAATAAATGGAAAGGCTTGGATTTATTATGAGAGATTTATTGGAACTAAGAGATGAGATCGATCAGATCGACAGTCAGATCGTAGATCTGTATGAACGCAGAATGGCAATTTCTGAGGAAGTTGCTGAATATAAAATTGCTGTAGGAAAGAAAGTATTTGACAAGCAGCGTGAGGTTTCCAAGTTGGAAACATTGAGCAGAAAAGGAACTACGCCATTTTTAAAACATGGTATCCGTGAACTGTTCGAGCAGATCATGTCCATGAGCCGGAAGCGTCAGTATCAGCTTCTGACAGAACATGGCCAGACGGAAAAACCCGATTTTAAAGAAGTAGATCATCTGAATTACAAAAATGCTAAAATCGTATTTCAGGGAACAGAAGGCGCGTATTCCCAGCTTGCGCTGAATGAGTATTTCGGGGAGAATGCAGACAGTTATCATGTGGATACGTGGCGGGATGCGATGGAAGCCATCCAAAACGGGGAGGCCGATTACGCTGTATTCCCAATTGAGAATTCATCCGCCGGAATCGTTTCCGAGAACTATGATCTTATGGTGGAATACAATAATTATATCGTGGGAGAGCAGATCATCCGTATCGACCATGCACTTTTGGGTCTGCCGGAAGCAGACATGGACGATATCACCGACATTTATTCCCACCCGCAGGCGTTGATGCAGTGTTCAAAATACCTTGAGAGCCACAGAGACTGGGAAAAGCACAGTCTGAAAAATACGGCAATGTCTGCCCAGAAGATCAAAGAGGATGGAAAAAAGAACAAGGCAGCGATCGCAAGCACCCTGACTGCGGACATTTATGGTCTGAAAGTGCTCGACAAGGCGATCCAGAACAATAAAAACAATTACACAAAGTTTATCATTGTGGCGAACAAGAAGATTTTTGAATCGAGAGCCAATAAGATCAGTATCTCTTTTGAAGTTCCGCATGAGAGCGGTTCGCTGTACCATAAGCTGTCCCATTTTATCTACAACGGAATCAACATGAACAAGATCGAGTCCAGACCGGTGCAGGGAAAAGCGTGGGAGTACCGCTTCTTTGTTGACATTGAGGGAAACCTCAATGATGCAGCCGTACAGAATGCGCTGCGGGGGCTGACAGAGGAGACGATCCGTTTGAAAATACTTGGCAATTATGTGAGTGCAGAAGGGAATGAATAAACTGATGAAGAGTCCAAAGAATCTGATTTTATATAAAGATTTTGAAAATGGAAAATTATTTTATAACATGACCTGGATCATGGAGAATTATGAAAATGAATATTATAATAAAGAGGATGTGGAGTCTCTATTGTATGAGAGTTTGAACCAGTTAATGGAACTGGCAGTGAGTCATGGCTTTGAGGGGAATCTGTGGCACAGTTTTCTGGCATTTCTTCTTGTAAATAATGAGAATGCTTACAGCAAAACTTGTGAGATCCGCGGAAAAGTGGAGGGCTCTGTCAATCAGATCGTATTGCATGACTTTGAGATCATCAAATCGCTGTTTGATTTTGATTTTGAAAAACTTGCCTCTTATTTTGAGATGGACTGTATGGATGCCATCACTGATTATCAGAGCATGACAGGGAGCGGAAAGATTTTTAATAAGAGGATCAAGGAGCGCATCAATGAGTTGAAGTTAAAGCTGGAAGCTTCCACAGATGTGTCCGGATTTAAAGATGCAGTGACGGCATTTTATAAAGATTTTGGCGTTGGTAAACTCGGACTTCACAAGGCATTCCGCATTCAGCACAGGGAAAAGGAAGAGGTGGAGATCGTGCCGATCACAAATATTGCCCATGTGAAATTAGACGATCTGGTCGGCTATGAGCTTGCAAAACAGAAACTCATCGACAATACGGAAGCATTTGTCAACGGAAAGCAGGCAAATAACTGCCTGTTATATGGGGATGCCGGAACCGGAAAATCCACCAGTATCAAAGCCATTGCAAACCAGTACTATGACAGAGGCTTACGTCTGATCGAAGTGTACAAGCACCAGTTCTGTGATCTGAATGATGTCATCGCACAGATCAAAAACCGCAATTACAAGTTCATTATTTACATGGACGATCTCTCTTTTGAAGAGTTTGAGATCGAATATAAATATCTGAAGGCAGTGATCGAGGGCGGTCTTGAGAAAAAACCGGACAACGTACTGATCTATGCAACCTCCAACAGACGCCACCTGATCCGTGAAACATTTTCGGATAAAGAGGAAGTGCGTGAGGATATGCATACTTCCGATACTGTACAGGAAAAATTATCCCTGTATGCAAGATTTGGTGTTTCCATCTACTTTGGCGCACCGAATAAGAAGGAATTCCAGAATATTGTCAAAGTACTTGCAGAAAAATATCAGGTTTCCATGGATGAGGACACTTTGCTTGCTGAGGCCAATAAATGGGAGCTTTCCCACGGCGGATTATCCGGCAGGACAGCGCAGCAATTTATCAACTATTTACTTGGAAAAGAATAAAAAATTGGTATAATAGAGATATACAAAAGAAATGAGGAGGCAGACATCTGGTGATCCATACATTCGCAGCAATTTATATCGGTTCTTATGAAGTAAGTATTAAAATATTTGAGATTTCAGGAAAGAAGAAAATACGTGACATTGATTATATCCGGAGCAGGATTGAGCTCGGAAGAGATGCATATTCCAAGGGAAGTATCGGATATGAACTTGTGGAGGCGCTGTGTGATACGCTTGCCGAGTACAAAAAGATCATGGACGGCTACCGGGTGGACAGTTACGAAGCGTATGCTGCCGCAGCCTTGAGAAACGCTGAAAATGAACTTTTTATCTTAGACCAGATCCGCATCCGGACAGGACTTCTCGTAAAAGTTTTAAGTAACTCTGAGCATCGCTTTATCAGTTATAAATCGGTTGCCATGCGGGAAGATTTTGAGCGTATGATCCAGAAAGGTGCAGCAGTTGTGGATGCCGGAGGCGGCGGTATGCAGATCACGGTATTCTCAAAGGGAAAAGTAGTCACAACACAGCATCTGGCACTCGGCACCATGCGTATGCGGGAGCAGCTTGCAAGAAAAAGTAATAATCTGGCACAGTATGAACTTCAGGTAGAAGAACTTGTTGACAAGGAACTTGAAGTTTTTAAAGCTATGTATCTTCAGGAGACGAAGATCAAATACCTGATCATCATCGGTGATTATATATCAGAGATCAGCAGAAAAGTAGAAAAAAACAAGGAAGATAATACCATAGAGGTAGCAAAGTTCTTAAAGTACATCAGAAAGCTGGATGAGAAGACATTAGAGGAAATCTCAGAGGAATTGAACCTTTCGAATGAGAGTGATGCGCTTGTCATTCCATATATGATGATCTTTAAATGCATGGCGGAGAGCATCGGCGCAGAGAGTCTCTGGGCACCGGGAACAAATGTCAGCGATGGTATCGCATTCCACTATGCACAGAAGAATAATATGATCCGGGTAGAACATGATTTCGAGGCGGATGTCTTATCTGCCGCAAGAAATCTTTCCGAGCGTTACATGAGTTACACCCCACATATTGATGCACTGACGCAGATGGCAACCCTTATTTTTGATACGATGAAAAAAGTACATGGACTTGGCAGAAGAGAACGGCTGCTTTTACAGGTGGCTGCCATTTTACATGACTGCGGAAAATATATCAGTTTTGCCAACGGACCGTCCTGCTCCTATGACATTATTATGGCTTCCGAGATCATCGGACTGACACACAAAGAGCGTGAGATTGTTGCAAACACAGTATTATATAATACATGGCCGCTTCCTGACTATGAAGATCTCGCAGATAAATTGGATCATGACAGTTATCTGACCGTTGCAAAACTTTCTGCAATCCTTCGTGTATCCAATGCAATGGACCGGAGCCATAAACAGAAGTTTAAGAATGTAAAGGCGGCAGTCAAGGGAAGAGAACTTGTAATCACAATTGAGACAATGGATGATATTGCTTTGGAAAAAGCACTGTTTGATGCCAAAACGGCATACTTTGAAAATGTATTCAGTATAAAGCCGGTGATCAAAGAAAAGAGAGTCTACGGCTGACAGACAACCAATGGAAAGGCTAGGTTTATCTTATGGAGAAAGAACAGGATTTTAAAAAACCGGAATATTATGAAAACAGGGAATTGAGCTGGCTGAAATTTAATCACCGTGTATTAAACGAGGCGAGAGATAAATCCATTCCGCTTCTGGAACGATTAAAGTTTGTCAGTATCACTTCGTCAAATCTGGACGAATTTTTCATGGTGCGTGTCGCATCCCTGAAGGATATGGTACACGCCAATTATAAGAAAAAAGACATTGCCGGAATGACGGCATCGGAACAGTTAGAGAAGATCAATGAGCGCACAAGAGAGCTTGTCACACTTCAGTACAATACCTATAACCGTTCTCTTGTACCGCTTATGCACCAGCATGGGATCGTTGTGATGGATGCGTTTGAAGATCTGAGTGAGTCACAGGCTGCGTTTGTGGATCGATATTTCGAAGACAATGTATATCCGGTACTCACCCCGATGGCAGTGGATGCCTCAAGACCGTTTCCGCTGATCCGGAACAAGACATTGAACATTGCAGCACTTCTTTCCAAGAAAAAAGGAAAAGCAGAAAAAGAGGAAATTGAATTTGCAACCGTTCAGGTTCCAAGCGTGTTGCCACGCCTGGTACATATCCCTTCGGAAGATGGAAATGAAAAGACCTTCATTTTATTGGAGCAGGTCATTGAGCGGAATATTGATAAACTGTTTTTAAACTACGATGTACTCTGCGCATATCCTTACCGTGTTATGCGGAATGCCGATCTGTCGATTGATGAGGATGAAGCGGCGGACCTGCTAAAAGAGATTCAGAAACAGTTAAAAATGCGTCAGTGGGGCGAGGTTATCCGTCTGGAAGTGGAGGATGGCATTGACAAAAAGCTGTTAAACTTCTTAAAAGATGAATTAAAAGTGGCAGAACAGGATATTTTCCAGATCAACGGACCAATTGATTTCACATTCCTGATGAAAATGTATGGATTAGAAGGCTGTGACGATCTGCGGAATGAGCCTTACACGCCACAGCGCGTGCCGGAGATCGTACCGGGGGAAAATATTTTTGATGAGATTCGAAAAGGAGATATCCTTTTGCATCATCCATACCAGACGTTTGATCCGGTGGTTGATTTTATACGTCAGGCATCTGTGGATCCGGATGTACTTGCCATCAAACAGACACTTTACCGTGTCAGCGGCAATTCACCAATTATTGCTTCATTGGCACAGGCGGCTGAAAACGGCAAGCAGGTTTCTGTTTTAGTGGAGTTAAAGGCGCGATTTGATGAGGAAAATAACATTGTCTGGGCAAAAAAATTAGAGCAGGCTGGCTGCCATGTTATCTATGGTCTGGTTGGACTGAAAACCCACAGCAAAATAGCGCTGGTTGTCCGGAGGGAGGAAGATGGTATCCGTCGTTATGTGCATCTTGGAACCGGTAACTACAACGACTCCACAGCAAAGTTATATACAGACTGTGGTATTTTTACCTGTGACGGTGCAATCGGAGAGGATGCAACTGCCGTATTCAATATGTTGTCCGGCTACTCCGAACCATTGTCGTGGAATGAACTTGCGGTTGCACCAATCTGGCTTCGCACGAAGTTCACAAAGCTGATCCGCCGTGAGACGAAGCATGCAAAAGAGGGAAAACCTGCAAAGATCATTGCAAAAATGAATTCGCTCTGTGATCCGGGAATCATTGAATCCCTTTATGAAGCGTCTGCAGCAGGCGTTAAGATCCAGCTGATCGTCCGTGGAATCTGCTGCTTAAAAGTCGGGATCCCGGGGGTGAGCGAGAATATTGAAGTCCGTTCGATCGTTGGAAATTTCTTAGAGCACAGCCGGATCTTCTATTTCTTCAATGATGGAGAAGAAGAACTTTACATGGGAAGTGCCGACTGGATGCCGCGTAACTTAGACAGACGAGTGGAGATTTTATTCCCGGTATTAGATGATGAACTGAAAAAACGTGTCAGACATATTCTGGATGTGGAGCTGGCAGACACTTTAAAAGCACATGTACTGCATGCTGACGGCAATTACGAGAAGGTAGACAGACGCGGAAAGATTGCGTTGTCATCTCAGGATGTTTTCTGCAGGGAGGCAATGGAAAATGTTTCAAAACCATCTCATGGATATCAGGGAAGAGTGTTTATCCCGGCAGAACCTGTAGAATAAATAGCAGTACGGAAAGAGCAGTTATTGTGTGAGGGAGGATGGCTATGAATAATAAAATTTTATTTGCAGATCTGGATCATACATTATTGTGTGATGATAAGTCGATTTCTGAAAAGAACCGGGCTGCAATACAGAAAATGTTAGAGCGTGGACACTATTTTGTTCTTGCAACCGGAAGACCGGTAGAGTCGGGCAGGATTGTTGCAAAGGATCTTGGACTGACCAGTCCGGGATGCTATATGATCGCCTTTAACGGGGCAGTGATCTATGACTGTGCGGCAGACCGTGTGCTTTATAAAAGTGCACTTCCAATTGAGGTTGCGCAGGAGATTTTTGACCGGGCGCATAAAGCCGGCATCTATGCGCAGACCTACAATACCGTAGACATTGTGACAAAACGACACACAAAAGAATTGGATTATTATGTGGAGCGTTCTCATATGACCTACAAACTCACAAGAAGAATTTCGGATTGTCTGGATTCGGAACCTCAGAAAGTCATTCTGATCCATCTGGAGGATGATGAAAAATTAAAACGTTTCCAGAAAGCAAATGCTGTCTGGGCGAAAGGAAAATGCAACTCCTTTTTCTCCTGTAAAGAGTATCTGGAGTATTGTCCGGTCGACACGGACAAAGGAACCGGCGCACAGTATCTGGTGAAATTGTTAAATATTCCACATACCAGCACGGTTGCGATTGGAGATGAGCAGAACGACATTCCGATGATCCAATCCGCACATATTGGCATTGCTATGAAGAACGGGATCGATGATATCAAGAAAGCCGCTGATTATGTTACGGAAAATGATAATAATCATGATGCAATCGCGGAAGTGATCGAGAAGTTTATTTTATAAAAAAAGAGAAGCTTACCGTTGATATGTAAGCTTCCTTTTTTTATCTGCCGGCTTTTATCGTTTCTAAAACAGAGTAAGGAATATACAGATGTCCCCGTCCTCTGCCAAGAGCGATATCCGGTTTGTTTGAGCCGTGGAAATCAGAGCCGCCGCTGATAAGCAGTCCGTTTTCCCTTGCAAGACGTTTCATCTGCTGTTCTTCTCCGGTGGTGTAGGTGGAGTAGATTGCTTCTAACCCGTCAAGTCCCGCCGGTTTCAGCTCGTCGATCATTTTCTGGAGATTGGTGTTACTCAGACCGTAGAGCAGAGGGTGAGCTAAAATGGCCGTTCCTCCGGCTTCTTTGATGAGACGCACGGCATCGGTGGAAGCGACTTTCAATCTGCCGACATAGCATTTGCAGTGGTCGCCGATATAGCGGTCAAAGGCTTCGCGGACACTCTTGATCTGGCCATGTTCATACAGAAAACGTGCAATGTTGGCGCGTGTAATAACGCAGTCCGGATTTTCAGCCACCAGTTCTTCCATCGTAATGGAAAGCCCTTCCTTCTGAAGTGCCTCCACCATAAGTGCATTGCGTTCACTGCGGCATTTCCGGTATTCGGCTGTCTTTTTCAGAAGCTGCTCATTTTCGATATCAATATATAACCCTACGATATGGACTTCTTTTCCGTGATAATCGGTGGAGAGTTCAATGCCCGGTATCAGTTCGATTCCGGCAGAAGCAGCGAGGGGCATTGCTTTGCACACACCCTGGCAGGTGTCATGGTCTGTCAGTGCAAATGCCGCCAGCCCGGCTTTCTTTGCCTCAGCCACCAGATCTTCGGGTGTGAGAGTTCCGTCTGATTCGGTGGAATGTACGTGTAAGTCGATAATTCTGTGATCCATAGTTTATTTGTCAATACCTTTCATGGTTCTTGTATTTTAAAAAATTTTATTATAATATTAAGAAGAGTGTACTAAATGGCAACGCAAAATGCAAATACTGATGCTAAATTTATAAAATTTCATTCAAGAAAATTTATAAAATGAAAAAAATATACTTGACGAAACGAGTGTGTGTATGTTATAGT
>ENA-UOJC01005023-UOJC01005023.1-human-gut-metagenome-genome-assembly--contig:-C104-NODE-5023-length-10617-cov-4.469987_pt1 | contig 10617 bp, 6 predicted proteins | sample MGYA00242339_ERZ723886 | MGnify/ENA metagenome assembly ERZ723886 | reverse complement strand
TGACCTTCGCGGCATTCGTCAAATGGATGCTTTGCATCCGCTTGACTCATTGCTGGCGGGAATAAAATCCGAAAGGTATCTTAAACATGAAAATATTTTATCATCAGAATTTTGACAACCCGCAGATTATCACAGAGGATTTGTCCCCTCTTGATTTAAAAGATTCCATAGAAAAAACCCGAAAAGCACTGGAAATTGCCTATTCGGGCTTTGACAACGTTGTAGAAGTCGAATTAATCGACAGCTATATTTTTGAAATTAACGCGCTGCAGAAAAGATATGCGCATCTGACCGATCTGGCTGCGGCACAAAAGCTGGAACAGCCAAAGAAATCATACCAGCATTCCCCGATTCGCGCCCTGGTCAGCCATGTTCTCGGTTAAAGTATTTTTTCCGTAGGTCAGACCTGCATAGACTGCCTGAGAATTGTTCATCACCGGTCCCTGCCCGTTTTGCGCTGCAATCTGCTGATAAGCATCATGCAGGGGCTTAACAATTCTTCTGATCTCATCCAGCGCCGAAGCATCCTTTTTATACTCTGAATGTGCCAGTCTTCTGAGACAGAACATATAAAGCCGTTTCAGCTCCGGTGCGGGCGCATATTCCATATGCAGGGACTCCAGCAGCTCATTCAGACAGCCTCTTGCTTTGCGGGCAGCCTCTCTAAGTCCTTCTGCGTCCTCTGCCTTCAGAGCTTCTTCACTTTCCTCTATATAACAAAGCAGCATCTCATACAGAATCACAATCATTTCTGTTGAGTTCGCCTGACTAATCCTCAATGTAAATTGTTGCTTGCGCTCCTTTGTCATAACAATCTTCTCCGTCTGTATCGATTTTACTGTAACAACTGTAATATCTGTGCAGGTCTTTCATTTGCCTGCGCAAGCATGGAAGTACCCGCCTGTGTAAGCACCTGATAAGTACTATAGTTCGTCATTTCCTCTGCCATATCCACATCCATAAGGCGGGAATATGCGGCGGTCATATTTTCCTCCGTTACATCCAGACTGTTGGTTGTGGATTCCAGACGGTTCTGATAAGCGCCAAGCTTGCCGCGTACACTGGAAATGTATTTGATGGCGCCATCAATACGGGTAAGAGCATCCCTGGCACCTTCTTCCGTGCTTACATCCACATTCTCAATTCCCATATTTCTAAGATTTGTTGCAGGGATATCCACTGCAAGAATCTGTCCTTCATTTGCACCAATCTGCAGACGCATGGGTCCAATGCCCATAACATCAACGGTAACGTCATCTAACGCAAGGGTACCTCCTGCTCCGAAATCAGCGTCCGCTAAATCAAGCGTAAGCTCAAACCCGCCATCCGCCTTGAAAGTAAGCAGGCTGTCTCTCATTTCTACAGTCGTTCCGTCCGGGAAATCGTCTCCTGCCACAAAACCTGTGTCATCCACGGTATAGACATCCTGACCATCCACCGTTTCCTTTGTCACCGACAGGGTATCAATCGTGTAATTTTTCACAGATACATACTGTGTATAGGAATTCACCTGAACCCCCAGCATATCTGTATATCCCTTGAAGGAAAATTCGCCGTTTAATAATTTCTGCCCGTTAAATTCCGTATCTTCGGAAATACGTGTAATCTCTTCTTTCAGTTGCTCGATTTCCTGCTGAACCGTCTCCTTGTCCTCATCCGTCAATGTGCCGTTGGCAGCTTTTACGGAAAGCTCATTCATTCTCTGCAGCATATCGCTTACCTCAGAAAGCGCGCCGTCTGCAATCTCAATAATGGATACGCCGTCACTTGCATTCTGATTTGCTACAGAAACGCCTTTAATCTGTGCATTCATTCTCTTTGCCATAGCCAGTCCCGCCGGATTATCTTTTGCATCATTAATCTTCAAGCCGGAAGAAAGTCTCTGCAATGACTTTGCAAGAAGGCTGTCATTATTGGATAATGCGTTGTTGGATAACATAGCGGATACATTGTAATTAATTCTCATGATATAACCTCCATCTGCTTCACTGCCTCTAAAAATACCCTGGCAATGCGGTAAAGTTCTGTATTGTCAACATCCCTGTATGTTTCTTCTCCGCCGGGAACCTCCCTGTTCACAGACGTTTGCCTACGCTGGGATACCATATTTTCCTGTCTGTTTACTATCGGCAGACTATCGATTTCCCACTCGCTTTCCAAATCCTTTTGAATGGAACTGATAAAAATATCGGCAGCATATTCGAGTTTCATAACCGCATTTTTTGTATTTCCTACCAGGAAACCTGTAATTTTTCCGTCCCGGGCGTGGAAATGAGCTTCCACATGTTCCTCTTTCGCTACGTCGACGGAAATGCTGACAGAGCCTTTTTCCTCCGTACCTCTTTCCAGCGTCAGGTGCACCTTGGTAAGCTCCTGTCCGATGTACATGGGGAAAATGTATTCCTCCTCCCGCGCCATGCTTCCCGCCACGGAAAGCTGTTTATGAAGAAGGCGCATACTGCGCACATCCATGCTGGTGGAAGCCTGCATACTCATTTCCTTTACTTCTGCATCCAAAGCGTCCACCATTTCCTGATAATGTGTCTGAAAAGCTTCCTTATCGTCAAGATATTCTGTCAAATCCGCAACCGCAGAATCCGTTCCGCTGCTCTCCGGCTCACCTTTCCCCTCAGCCGCGCTTAAATCTGACATTTGTGTCTTTTTTAATTTCCACTCTTTGAAAGGATTATAACCTCTGCCGGAAAGTGCCTGTGCCGCCAAAAGATTATCGGCATTCTGCGGAAGTTTTGCCCTAATCAGCATCTCCACGCTCGCATCGTCAGCTATCGCCGCCTGTCTGAGCTGTTCTAATTCCGTCTGTCTGCAGGCTGCCTCTGTCTCATCACTGTATGACACCTCTGTCAGAATCTTGTTTGTGGCATTTACAAAACCTTTTGCAATCTGGTCAGAAATACTCTGCCCCTTTCGGATGATTTCTACGGTTCCGCCGAACTCATCCGTCACGGAAACATCCATGGATTTGAACTTGCCGCTTCGCACAGCAGAAAGCAGATTGGAAAAATGAAGCTCCGCTCCCACATTCACCAAAGCCCCTACCGCAGCGCCGTCGGAGGAATCTATCTGATGCAGCATACGGTAAATACCGATGTATGCCTCTCTCTCCTGTTCCGTAATCTGTTTATTCTGCTCCAGTCCATAAAGGAAACGGCTGTAGCTTTTGGAGCTGTCTTCATATTCCTCCGGAAGGCTGTCAAAATACGCTTCCAGCTCTGCAAAACTCATATCCAGAGGATTGCGCCCGTCACGAATCATTTTCAAAGTTGACGCAGGCGTCATTTTTTCTACTACCGACTGTACCTGCTCATCCGCCATCTGTACACGTCTGACATTCGCCGCATCAATCATCATACGGTTATAACCTAAAATGCGTACTGCCCGTCTGTTCGCCTCGGTGATTTCCAGTCCCAAATCCTCCAGGATGGCATCCACATTGGAGAAGGCTTTGCGAATGCTGTCTCCCAAATCCTTTCTCGGCGCTGTCATCAATGTCTCGTAGCTTGTCTGCGCTTTTTCCAGGGTATCCTGCAGTGCCTTACCCTCCGTATGGAACTCTGCCAAAGTGCCTATACGTTCCTCTGCGCTCCAGATACCAAGCAACTGCGCCGGCAAAGAGGGGATTTCTCCTACCACATCATTGGCAGTGCGGTATAACTGATATTTGGAAACTGCCTCTGCATCCTCAGGGAAATACTTTGCGGCTACCTCCGCCTCTGCCTGACGCAGGGCTTCCACCAGTTCCTCCATAGGCGCAGTGTCAATGGAAAATCCACTCTTAAGCAGCTTTACATTAACCTCCGCACTCATGCGCAGACGGACTTCCTCAAGCTGTCTGCGGGCTGTAATATCATTTAAATCAATACTGTCTTCAATCTCATTCCAAAAATAATCCAGCAGTTTTCCTGCTTTTTCATATATATTATCCCCTTCGGCAAGATTGCTGTATATGGGGTCTTTTCCCTCTGCAACCGCTGTAGCGGCAGCATGGGCAAAGGTTGTCTCCGATACCGGAAATTCCACACTCTTAAGCTCCTGCAAACGCAACAGATTTTCCTTTGTGATGGGGATACCGCCTTCCAGCAGGGTCTGCGCCGCCTGTCGGTTATCTTCATTCGCATCCAGTCCCTCTCTGGCAAGCAGCTTATCAATTTCTGCCTGTAAATTCCGGACGGAATCGCCTTTCGCGCTCTCTGCATAATATCCCTGAACGTCCTCTGCATAAAATCTCGGCTGTCCCACAGGTCTGCCGCCCTGTCCCCCATTACCGCCCTGCATTGCGCCGCTGCTCTGGGACAGATAAAAATTCCATATTTCAGGCTCCATTGCATTATCTGCCATATACTGATAGGAACCGTCCGTAGGAGCGTTTAGTTGTGTTGCCATATCCCACGCTCTTTTCACATTGTCGATATTCTCCTCCGTGAGCGGGATATCTGCCTGCTGAAAACTGTCCGAAACCGCACCTGCCAGCGCCTCACTTCCCAACGCCGCAGCAAGCGTATCCCTATCTATATCATCGGTATAGCCCTCAATATGCTGTCCTGAACGGGCAAGCTCCGCCTTGATTTTATCCAGAATTGTCACCGCAGTCTCAGGGTCCATACCGGAAAAATTAAACCCTTCTTCCTCCAGTCTGGCATAATCCTCTGACGACATGGTATTAGACAGAACCGTCTTATAGTCCTGCTGTGTACCCACATCGATAACGCCAGCCTCCTGCTGTATCTCTGCCATGGTTTTGCCTTTTCCTTTGCCGGTTCTTCCGCCAATCCAGTTTTCATCCGAATTGCGTCCGAAGAACGCTCCGCAGGCATAACTTTTTCCATTGCTTTTTATTTCACTCTGTTTTGTTGTATTCTGCTTTCCGATTTCCGGTGATTCTGTAGGTTGAAATGTTATTTTCACGCTCTGCCCTCTGTCTTCTTCTGAATTTATAAAAAAGTAAAAAGGTAAGCATGACACACGCCACGCTTACCTTTTATTTCGGTATAAAATGTCTGATTCTTAACCTTCAAATGTCAGAATAAAAATACTGCTGCCGTATAAGGAGGCAAATCAAAAGTGACAGAGTAGTCTTTATAATGATAAGGCTTCTTCTCTGCCGTAAGCTCAGCGGGGATAGTATTGCCCCAGCCGCCGAACCTTTCCTCATCACTGTTCAGCAACAATTTATATTTTTTCTTCTTAGGCACGCCCACCGTGTAATTTTCCCATTTCATCGGGGTCATGTTAATGACAAAAAGCAGGCTGTTGCGCCCTGTAGAGCTTTTGCGCACAAAGGAATAGGTGCTTCGCTCCGTATCGTCGGCGTTCATCCACTCAAAGCCGTCCCAGCAGTTGTCAAATTCATACAATGCAGGATATTTGCGGTATATCGTAAGCAGTTCCTTCATAAAAGTATGAATGCCCTGATTATTCTTCTCGCCCAGCAGGAACCAGTCGAGCTCTCTCGCCTCGCTCCACTCTCTCTCCTGTCCGAAATCCTGTCCCATAAACAAAAGCTTCTTGCCGCAGTGACCAAACATGAAAGCATACGCCGCTCTCAAATTGGCATACTTATCCGCCGGATAACCCGGCATCTTGTTTACCATGGAACATTTCAGGTGTACCACCTCGTCATGGGACAACGGCAGAATATAATTTTCACTGTCGTTATAGCTCATGGCAAAAGTCATGGCATAGTGATTGCCCTTCCGGTAAATCGGGTCAAGCTTCATATATTCACAAAAATCGTGCATCCAGCCCATATTCCACTTGAAGGAAAAGCCCAGTCCTTCGGTGCCGATGTCGCTGGTCACGTCAGGCCATGCCGTAGATTCCTCCGCTATCGTGATAAAGCCCGGATAGGTTCCACGCACAACAGAGTTCAGATGGCGGAAAAATTCAATCGCTTCCAGATTCTTGTTGCCGCCATGAATGTTAGGCAGCCACTCTCCGTCTTTTTTACCGTAATCCAGATAAAGCATGGACGCCACCGCGTCCACACGGATACCGTCGACATGAAACTCCTTCAGCCAGAACAGTGCATTGGCAATCAGGAAATTCTTTACTTCCGGCTTTCCATAGTTAAAAATCTTGGTTCCCCAATCGGGATGCTCTCCCCTGCGGGGGTCGGGATGCTCAAAAATACACTGCCCGTCAAACTCTCCCAGACCATGCGCATCCGTTGCAAAATGCGCCGGCACCCAGTCTAAGATAACACCCACGCCCGCCTTATGTAACTCGTTTACCAGATACATAAAATCCTTGGGCGTTCCATATCTGGAGGTAGGCGCATAATAACCCGTTACCTGATATCCCCAGGAACCGTCAAACGGGTACTCTGCAATTCCCATCAGCTCCACATGGGTATAACGCATTTCCTTTAAATATTCCACAATTCTGTCCGCAAACTGCCGGTAATTATAAAATCCTTCCTCCGTACCGTCAGGATGCTTCATAAAGGAACCGATATGGCACTCATAAATAGCCATGGGTTCTTTATTCATATCTTTTTCGGCACGGGCTGCAAGCCATTTATCATCCTTCCAGGGAAAACCTGTCAAATCGGTGACGATAGACGCCGTACCGGGTCTGTACTCCGCATAATTGGCAAAAGGGTCTGCCTTGTAAAGCTTTCTGCCATCCCTGGCGGTGATGAGAAACTTATACATCTCTCCTTCTCCCACCTCAGGAATAAACAATCCCCAGATACCACCGTCCCCCAGCTTTTTCATCTGGTGAGAGGTCTCATTCCATCCGTTAAAGGAACCGATTACATGAACATCCTCTGCATTCGGCGCCCATACGCCGAAATAGGTTCCCTTTACGCCGTCCTCCGTGGACAGATGCGCGCCCAGCTTTTTGTATATATCATAGTGGGTTCCCTGCGCAAATAGATACTGATCCGCCTCTGAAATAAATACTTCCGGTTTTGACTTTGCCATACTTATTCCTCCTGTTAAACGAAATCTTTCTCGCCTAATATAATCATATCTTCATCATCATATCGCTTTGCAAGCAAAATATCGAAGAAATGTCCGATTGTTTTTCTGTTTGCGTGATGAATGGCATCATCCACAAGCTGTTTTACCTCCACTACCGTAACAATATGGTCGCTGGTCTGCATGTCGGCAATTCTGGTATGAAGCGCCAGCACACCCATCTCGTCAATCGAGTACTCCCTCTCCCGCGCATACTGTCTGCCGAATGCCACCAAAGTATCATTGCTGAGGGCTTCCATATCCATTCTCGCCGTGAAACAGCTATGCAGCTCCTTATTCTCCGCCAGGAAAAGGTTAATGGATTTCCTGGTATCAACCAGCACCACAATAATACCCATGTGCTCCTGCTGTAAGGATTTATGCAGGGCGGCTGCGGTCCTTAAATCCATATCCGACGCCTTTAAAATAATCAGCGCACCGTTCTTTAAATCTCCGATAATTGCAGAGACATCTTTTGTATTGAGTGCGGTTCCCGAAATCTTTGCAACCTTTCCGGAAAAATTACTGTCCTCCATCTGCACCTGGCGAATCATGTTCTTCGCCAGTGTCAGTGTGTCCATTCCCTCTTCACCGGTAATAATAATGTTGCCTGTATAAGCCGCCATACTGATATTGTCAATCGCCTGTACCAACTGTTCTCTTGCGCTTCTGCTCTGAACAAAGGGGGCATACAGCTCTCTCTCTTCCCTTGTCAGTGCGCGCACCCTGGCTTTATCGCGCTCCACTTCCGGCTTCTCTGCTTCTGCCTCCGTTGTCTCCGCTTCCGCAGGCTCTGTTTCCACAATCTCTGCTTCCGCTGTCTCTGCTTCCACAATCTCTGCTTCCATTGGCTCTGCTTCCGAAACATCCTCTTCTTCCTGTATAGCTTCTTCGTCAGTCTCTGCAAATTCCTCGGAATATTCTTCTTCCACATCCCATACGATGTCTTCTGTTTCCTCAAGGTTCTCCTCAGAATATTCCTCTGCTGTTTCCTCATTCCCAAGGCTGTCTTCTGCAGGTTCTTCTTCCATGACCCCGATAGACTCTTCGTCAATGAGATTGCCGGCGTCTTCCGTCCGGATATCTTCTTCAAACGCTGCATCCGCCGCAGCATCCATAGCAGCAGCATCTTCTGTGACAGTCGTGTCAGTTTCCGCCTCTGCTGCTTCTACCGCCTCTGCTCCGTCAATCTCGCCTTTTTCAAGCTGCTCAAGCAGTCCGTCTCTCACAGCCGCTTCAAACTCGGTAAACATGGTATCTGTCTGCTGTAAAACATGTCTGCGGACTTCTTCCTTACGTTTTTCCTCGTTCTCCTTCTTCATGCGTTCCCATTCCGCAATAATGTCTTCGATACTCATCTGACCGGTAATCTGTTTCTCAATATTCTCTTTTTCCGGCATAACAAAACTAATCTGACCGTCCGATTCCTGGGAAAGCACATTTGCCAGTTCCTTAGGCGGCTCTGCACTCAGAAGCCTCTGTTTTTCCTCTCCGGTCTTCTCCAGACGCATCTGTTCCATAACAATTTCCGCAGTCACATCCGGTACTGTCTGCGGTGTATCATTCTCTGCCAAGATACCCGAAGCGCCCACTGCTGCTGTCTCTGCCGCCGCAGTCTTTGCTGCCGCTTCTGTGACTTCTTCTGCGACTGCCCCTGCCGCTTCCGCCGTTTCCTCTGTCGTCTCTTCTGTTGTCGTCTCTTTTGCTGCCGTCTCTTCTGCGGACATCTCCTCAGACGCTTCGCGTCCGCTCTGACTCAAATCTCCGATTTCTCCGGTCTCACCAAAGAAAACCTCTGAACCTTCCATCTCTTCGCTTTCCGGTTCCAAATCCTCTTCAGACACTTCATCTATCTGCGGATAATCCAGGCTTTCCGTGTCGGATTCCATCATAGGCGCTACAATGGAGCGGGTAATTGGATTCTGAATGTTGTCGTGAATATTTTCTTCTCCCAGCACTTCCCGAAGTCCTGCTGCCAGCTCCGCCTGCAGATTAATGGTGTTGTACTGTCCCACATCCATGGTTTTTACCTGAATATCCATGTCGTCTGCCTTCTGCTCCGCAGTCCCTGCAGCCGTTTCTATCGCATATTCTTCGGAACCCTCCTCTGCATTGCTTTCCGCAGGATTCCCTGCTGTGGTTTCCGCAACTGCAGCTTCCTCTGTCTGTACCTGCACACTTTCCCTTGCGCGAAAACGATTGTCATATTTCTCCTGCTGTTCCGGCGTCAAAGGCTCATGAAGCATCTTTAACTCCATGGCTTTAATGACATATTTCCCCTCGCCAAACCACAGAATCATCTCGTCGCACTCTTCCACGCATCTGGTTGCAAGCCCTGCCCTGTGATAGAGATAAGCCAGCTCATACGCCCACTTTTCGCGGTAATCACGCTTCTTTAATTCTTCCAGTACCTGAATACGTTCTTCTATGCTGACATCCTGCGCCTCATACAGCTTATACTGCAAAATATACCTGCCGGGGTCCTTCGGCGCCACCTGTACAAATTCTTTATAATATTCACCTGCCTGTACAAATTCTTCCGTCTTAATCGATAATTCACAGAGGGAATAACAGATGGTTCTCCCTCCGGGGCGCCGCTCATATGCCAGCAGCAGCATATCTCTGGCATCCTCGTATCTTCGGTTAATTTTATAGAGGTCGCTGATGGTACAAAGCATCATTACACTCTTTACACGTCGCCAGTCGATAGTATCCGCTATCTCGGCAGCCTGAGCATAATCTCCCTGTGCTATTAATCCTTTTATTTCATCCGCTCTTACTTTATATTCATATTTATCCAAGGTAATTCGCTCCCTTTGCTGGTTCTTCATTGTCTTATGCTGACAGGCAGACTCCCCCACCTTTTCTCTCAGTGTACCATAGTATATATACCCCTGTCAAAAGCAAACAAGGAGAAATTGCACAAAAAATACAAGATATTGTGCTTCTGTCAGGCATATCCAAACTATATGTCGAAACTATTGTTTTTCTGTCAAAAGATTGGAAAGCTGCGCAAACTGCTCCAAGGTAAAGGTTTCTCCCCTTACCGTAGCGGGAAGCCCCATCGCCTCCAGTGCCGTAAGTACCTGCTCCTTCGTCACGGATAGTCCTGCCGCGTTGCCCAGTCCGTTCACCAGGGTTTTGCGCCTCTGATTGAAGGACGCCCGAATCAGCGCAAACATCCTGTCCTCGTCCTCCACCTGTACCGGAGGCTCGTCATATCTGGTCAGCCGGATTACCGCACTGCCTACATTGGGACGGGGAATAAAACAGTTGGGCGGAACATTGGCTACAATCTCCGGTCTTGCATAATACTGTACCGCCAGCGAAAGCGCGCCGTAATCCTTGGTTCCCGGTCCCACCTGCATACGGTCCGCAACCTCCTTCTGCACCATAATCGTAATGCTTTTTAACGGCACATGTCGTTCAAACAGCCCCATGATAATGGGAGTGGTTATGTAATAAGGCAGATTCGCTACTACCTTGATGGGATTTCCGTTATTTTTTTCCTGAACGATTTTGTTTATATCTACTTTCAGAATGTCGTCATTGATTACCGTCACGTTATCGTATGCCGACAGAGTATCCTCCAAAATCGGAATCAGCGCTTTATCAATTTCAACCGCAACCACCACGC
>ENA-UOJC01005016-UOJC01005016.1-human-gut-metagenome-genome-assembly--contig:-C104-NODE-5016-length-10631-cov-4.092663_pt1 | contig 10631 bp, 8 predicted proteins | sample MGYA00242339_ERZ723886 | MGnify/ENA metagenome assembly ERZ723886 | reverse complement strand
GGCAGCATCCAGTGCAGCACCCCGGACTGCAAGTACGTCAGGACGCAGATGAACAGGGTCATGGCGACGCTGTGGCCGAGAGTGAAACGGAAAAGGTTCCCCTCCTGTCCCACCAGATTGGTGGCCGCCGTGGCCACGCTGATGGACTGGGGCGAAATCATCTTGCCCGTGACGCCGCCCGAGGAGTTGGCCGCCACGGCCAGCTGCGGGTCCATGCCCACCACTTCTGCCGTGGAACGCTGCATGCCGCAGAAGAGCGCGTTGGAAGAGGTGTCCGAACCGGTCAGGAATACGCCCAGCCAGCCCAGAAGCGGCGAGAAGAGCGGGAAGAGCGAGCCGGTCAGGGTAAAGGCAATGCCCAGGGTGGAGCTCATGCCCGAATAGTTCATAAGGTAGGCCAGGCCCAGAATCATGGCGATGGTCAGAATGGGGAAGCGCAGCTGCACGGCCGTGCGGCCGAAGCAGGCCACGGCCTTGCCGAAGGAATAGCCGGGCATGAAGGGCACGGAGAAGAAACCGGCCAGCAGAATGGCCGTACCGCCCGCCGAAAGCCAGTTGAAGGTGAACATGGCCGCATAATTGGGATCCTTGCCCGCGGCCAGAATGGGCGCCGCCTTGTGCACCATGCCGTCCAGGCCGGGCCAGGCGAAGGTGATCACCGCGCCGGGGATGGCGTTCAGCAGGTTCTTGAACTGCGGCAGGCCCCACAGAAAGACCATGACGGCCAGAATGATGTACGGTCCCCAGGCCCGCAGCACAACACCGGCCGACGGCGGGGCCCCTTCCAGCACGGAGGCGGATTCGCCCGCGAACCGCCAGATCCGGGCGGGCTTCCAGACCCGCAGCAGCAGGACCAGGGCCACGATGGTGATGAGCGCCGACATGATGTCGGGCAGGGTCGGGCCATGGAAGTTGGAGAAGAGGAACTGCGAGGCGGCGAAGCTGACACCGGCCACGGCAATGGCGGGCAGCACTTCCATGGCGCGCCGGAAGCCGCACATGACCACGCAGAGCCAGAGCGGCACGATGACGGAAAGGAAAGGCAGCTGTCTGCCGACGATCTGGCTGATGGTCAGATCCGAGAAGCCTGAAACCTGTCCGGCCACGATGACGGGCACGCCGATGGCGCCGAAGGCCACGGGCGCGGTATTGGCGATGAGGCAGATACCCGCCGCGTACAGGGGCTGGAAGCCCAGGCCCACCAGCATGGCGGCGGTGATGGCCACGGGCGTGCCGAAGCCCGCCGTGCCTTCAATGAAGGAACCAAAGGCAAAAGCGATGAAAATGGCCTGCAAGCGCCGGTCGTCGGTAAGACGGGCCAGGGATTGCTTGATATGCTCGAATTCTCCCGATTCCACGGTCATGTTGTAGACCCAGACCGCGGTGATCACTATCCAGATGATGGGGAAGAGGCCGAAAGCCGCGCCGTAGATCAGGGAACTGAAGGCCGTGCCCACGGGCATGCCCCAGACCAGAACCGCCAGCAAAAAAGAAAGGATCACGGCCGTGGCCGCGGCATAATGCCCCTTGGCGCGACGCACCGCCAGCATGTAAAAAAGGGCAAAAAGAGGAATACCGGCCAGCAGCGCGGAAAGAAGCGCGCCCCCGGCGGGGTTGTAAATTTGCGTCCAGGCCATATTTGCTCCTTCAACGGTTACATGTTGTCCATCTCTTGTTTGAACAGAACCCATGCGAAAGATGATCCGGTTTGCACAAAGGCCCCGGAACATCTTCCGCAATATATTCACTGGATCAGCTTCGCATTGATCCGTTGCGGCGCGGGAGCTTCGGCCGCAGGCGAACGTATGAGCCATACGGACAAAGTCAACATCGCCGACCACGGCTGAAGACTGCAATCGCGTGCGGGGCCGCCGGAACAGATCAACGTAAAAGTCACACTGTTCCGCGGGTTATGGAGAAAGCCGGTTCAGGAAAGACTGACGGGAGGGGCAAGGGGAAAGGGCAACATACCCCGGATTTCACGGGGACCGGGGATATGTTCCTTGGTGCGGGGAAAAGCGACCCGCGCGAGAACGCGGGACGGAAAAACAAGCCGGGCGGCAACACGGGCGGGCGATCCCGGTTCCGGGCCGTCTGATGCGGAGCGGTGGCGCTGTTTGTTTTCCGGCTGCCGAAAGGAAACGGAAAAGGCGGGGAGAGCGCGGAAAACGCCGGATTCCATGAACGGCGTGAACTTTACAAGCTCCAGGGACCGGGCCGGAGCATTCCGTCCACAGGTCAGCAGGAAGATCGTAACGATCCCCATGCATATTCCGCAGAAAAGGCAGAATCGGCGAATGGCGTTCATGGCCGCGCTCTTTTTGTCTCTGGGCAGCATTTCAAAGCCGGAATGCTCAATATCGTGCGGCACGGGGTCAAAACCGGCTTGTCAGGCAAGCCGCCGCACGATGGAACCGTACAGCCGTCCCACTGTTTCAACCCTATCCTACCGGTGGGATAACTCAACAGATTTATCCCACCATATTAAATAAGGAAGCGATATTACGCAAAAAAGAGGTCCGGCCAAAACGCGCGGAACACGGAAAGGCGCAAGGCGCCTTCAGCGCCGCAGACCGGCGGGCAGGGCGAAATAAACCCGTGCCGCCAGGTCGAAAAGAGAGCCGGGCAGAAAACTGACCCACCAGAACAGACGATATTTGCGCGAACTGTTCCGCCAGGTCGCGATGCAGGCGCGGGCCTCGGCATTGCGCCCCTCGCGCCAGAGGGCCACGGCCTTCTGAAAAGCCGCCCGCCGGGTCAACAGGGCCACCAGACCGGCGTGCTCCGCGTCATAGCCGGGATAGAGACGGCGGTGCTTGTCCAGAATGCGCAGGGTTTCGTCCGCGAATTGGCCGAACTTGCGGAAGGTGGTGTTGGCCCCGTGCACCCGCCAGAGGGTCAGGGGCTCGTCCACGAAATCCAGCTTCCAGTCATGGGCGATGCGGTAAAAGACGTCGGCCTCCTCGCAGACATTGAGGCTTTCGTCAAACCAGCCGCCGTCCCACGCGCCGGGGTCAGCGGCCAGACCGGCCAGGGCTTCGCGCCGGATCACGGCCGAGGACATGGAAATCCACTGCCGTTCCATGAGTTCGCCGAAAACCATGCCGCGCGCGGGCCGGGCCTCGGCAAAAAGGCGCTTGAGCACGCGTTTGCCGTCAAAAATCTCCGTATCCGTGCAGACCAGGCCCACCCGGGGATCGGCCTCGAACAGGGCCACCTGCGCTTCCAGCTTGCGCGGCCGCCAGAGATCGTCGCAATCCAGAAAGGCCAGGTAGCGGCCGCGCGCCCGCATCAGGGCCAGGTTGCGCGCCGCGCCCAGGGGCACTGTGGCCTCGCCGCGAAAATAGCGCAGCTTGGGGCCGTAGCTTTGGGCAATGGCCGGACTGTCGTCCGTGGAGCCGTTGTCCCAGAAGATGACTTCAAAATCCTCAAAGGTCTGGGCCATGAGGCTGTCCAGGGCCGCGCGCAGATCGCGGGCGCTGTTCAGGCAGTTCATGATCACGGATACGGCGGGAGCGCTCACGGTTTCTTTGCCTCCGGAGTTGTTGCGGCGGGTCCGGCCAGCTCCCGCGTTCGGCGGAAGACCCAGTATTTGCAGAGCAGGTAGACAAAGACCGGAACCAGCACCACGGCCACGGGCATGGCAAACTCATAGGCCAGGCCCAGGCGGACGAGCAGCCAGACAATGCAGGAGTTGAGCCCCAGGCCCACGGCCTGGGTGGCGGCGAAGCGCGGCAGCATGGCCCGGTGGCCGCCCCTGGCCTGAAAGGTCCAGAGGCTCTGGCCCAGATAGGAGACAAAAAAGCTGATCAGATAGGCCAGACCGTTGCCCGCCAGCAGGGGCAAAGCCCAGACGTTCACGAACAGCAGGCCCAGCAGGGCGTAGCAGAGGGTCGCCAGGCCGCCCACCAGGCCGAAGCGTATCCAGCGCCGGGCCAACAGGCTTTGCACGAAGCGCCGCAGATCCTCCCAGGTGGGCACAAAGCCGGTCACAATGTTTTCTCCACAATATAGCGGGGCCGACGCCGCACTTCCGTGAAAATCTTGGCGATATACTCGCCCATGACGGAGAGGCAGAACAACTGCACCGAGCCCAGCAGCAGAACCACGATGATCAGCGAGGTCCAGCCCGGGATAACCGCGCCTTCCATGTACTGGAACAGCGAAACCAGGCTGTAGGCCAGGGCCGCCAGCATGCAGAGCAGGCTCATGAGGCCCGCCAGGCGCAGGGGCGCGGCGCTGCAGGAGGTGATGCCCTTCCAGGCGAAGGAAAGCATTTTCAGCAGAGGGTACTTGCTCTCTCCGGCCTGGCGCGACAGGCGCGCGTAGTAGACCTTGCCGCTCTTGAAGCCCAGACCGGGAAAAAGCCCGCGCAGAAACAGGGTCTGCTCCCCGTAGGACGGCAGAACCTCCAGCACGGGCCGGGCCACCAGGCGATAATCCGCATGGTCCGGGATCAGGCGCACGTTCAGCCAGTTCATGAAGCGATAGAAGAAATGCGCGGTGCCCCGCTTGAAGGAGGTGTCGGAACTGCGGTCCTTGCGCACGCCGTACACAATGTCGCAGCCTTCGGCATAGCGGGCCAGCATTTCCGGGATGACCCCGATGTCGTCCTGAAGATCGGCGTCCAGGCTGATAATGCAGTCCGCGCCCCACTGGCGGGCCGTGTCCATACCGGCCCAGACCGCGTTCTGGTGCCCGGCGTTGGCCGCGAAGCTGATGCCCCGGCAGAAGGGGTCGTGCCGGTGGCGTTCTTCCAGCACTTGCCAGGTACGGTCGCGGCTGCCGTCGTCCACATACAGGGCGTAGCTTTCAGGCCGGATCAGGCCCCCGGCCTTGCAGCGCTCCAGCAACTCGGCCAGGGCGTTCAGCGTGCGCGGGAGGGTTTCCTCCTCATTATAGCAGGGAACCACCAGGGCCAGCAGAGGCGCGGGACGGGACGACATGGCAAACTCCTGTGAGACGGCGGCGCGCCCTCAGGCCGCTGCGGCGCGGGCCAGGGCCGCGCAGACGTGTTCCACATCTTCCCGGCTCAGACCCGGATGCAGGGGCAGGGTCACCAGTTCCGCGTACAATTGTTCGGTGACCGGCAGGCGCACGGCCCCGCCGCCGAAAAAGCTCAGCAGATGGTTGGGCTTGTAATGCACGCCCGTGGGAATGCCCTCCCGGGCCAGGGCCTCCTTGACCGCGTCCTTGCGGCCGTTCAGGATGCGCACGGGCATAATGTGCGGCACAATGAAGTCTTCCGGGTCGGTGCGCAGCAGGGCCAGACCCGGCAGGCCCGCCAGGCGCTCGGCATAGACGGCGGCCAATGCGCGCCGGACCGGGATAAATTCGCTGTCCAGGCGGGAAAGCTGCACCCTGCCGATGGCGGCCATGAGATTGCTCATGTGGTAGCGCCAGCCCTGGCGTTTGACGTCCGGATCCCAGGAGCGGATACCGGCAAAGCGCTTCTGAGCGTCGTTTTCCACCGAAAGCAGGCGCGCGTCTGAAGCCAGGCGCGCGGCCTCGGCGTCAAAGGCCACCAGGCAGCCGCCCTCGCCGGAGGTGATGTTTTTGATGCCGTCAAAGCTGAAGCAGACCATGTCCCCGAACGAGCCGATCCTGCGCCCGTGATGGCGGCAGCCGAAGGCATGGGCCGCGTCCTCCACCACCCGCAGCCCCTTGCGCCGGGCAAAGTCGTAGACCTCGTCCAGATGCCAGGGGTTGCTGGCGTAGTCCACGGGCATGACGGCGATGGTGCGGGAGGTGAGGCGCTTTTCCGCGGCGCGAAGATCCAGGGTGCCGGTTTCGGGCAGCACGTCGCAGGCCACGGGCACGCAGCCCGCCGCCGTGATTGCCTGGAAGGAGGCCACAAAGGTCAGCGAGGGCACCAGCACCTCGGCCTTGCCGTCCGTGGCGCGGCATTGGGAAGCCACGGCGTCCATGGCCAGATGCAGGGCCGCCGTGCCCGTGTTCGTGGTGATGGCCTGCTGCGGGGTCACGCCGAGATACGCGGCCAACTCCTCTTCAAACAAACGGGTCTCATTGCCTATGCCCAGATAGCCGTCTTCCAGAATGACCCGGCTGACGGCGCGGGCCTCGGCTTCACCCACAATGGAACGCGAAAGACGCAAGGACATGAGCCCCTCCGCAAGAGTGCAACAGTTCTCCAGACGCGGCATGCGCCCGGAGAACTTTTGCAATACCCTCTATCGCCGCCCGGAGCAAGCGCCGGGACGGGGCGGCGGCAAAGGCCACCGCCCCGGTCCATTTTCCCTCTTACAGCGCCGGGGCTGTTTCCGGCGGATTCGCGGGCCTGAAATCTGCGAACACGGAGCAGACCTTGCTCAGCACATGCAGCGAAGATTGCAGGCTGCTGCCGATCAAGTGGATGGTGAAGCCGTCGAGATCTTCCGCCTCGCCGAAATGTTCCATGAGATATGCCGTGACATAGAGATCGTCATACACCTTGCCGAGCAGTCCGGACAGATCCTTTGCCCTGTGCGCATCAAGCACGTCCTCTTCATATTTCAGCATATACGACGGCACGCGGTAGCAGCGCAACTCATGCGGCACCTCTTTGGCCGGGCCGCCGGGATTGACGGGAGAAGCATCCGGCACGGCGCATTCCGCCGGTTCCGGCTCTTTTCCGGCCGCGAAGGCCAGCAAGGCCCGCGCCGTCTGTTGCAGCGTTTCGGCCAATGCGGCGCAATGGGAAAAATCTGGAGAAGCGGCGGGCGGGATGGGTCGGGGCTGTGAACGCTGAGCGTCCAAAGAAGGATCGGACATCAGGCACCTCTGTGGTTTTCTTATTGGAGCCTTCAGAATGAAAAGCTCCGGGGGCGAAGCACTGCCACAGAGCAGCGGACTATTTCACGGCAAACCGGTCTTGTATTTCGCCCACACCCGGAACGATAATGCGGGAAGGCGCGCCCCGCCGGAGGCAAGACGCAAGAAAACCCACAAGCTGTCGGGGTGGGAAACCGTCTGTGGAAAGGTGTTCTTAGGCACCTGTGGAGAGGGCAACATATTTCAGGGCGGCAGTCAAGAATTCCCCGCCCGGGACAGAGTCATTCTGTTCTCCGCCCGTTGTTTTCTTCTGCCCTGCGGGCACGGAGGTTTTACGCCTCCGGGCCCGCAGGGTTTGAAATACCTCATCATGACAAGCTCCCCGAAATCCATCACCGGGGCGTTAAACCACCATGCTCCGGCGCGGGGCATCAAGCCCGGCCGCAAACGCGGCCGGATCCCTACGACCCGCTGAGGTCAATATCGTTGAGCAGATTGTCCAGATCCAGCAGAATGAGCAGACGGTCGTCCAACTTGCCGATGCCCCGGATATATTCGGAACCGATGCCCGCCACCACCGGCGGCGGGTCCTCCACCGTGCCCGCCGGAATGCGCAGCACCTCGGAAACGCCGTCCACCAGGAAACCCACGATTTTCTGCCCCAGTTCCATGACCACGATGCGGGTGTTGCTGTCGTGCTCAAGGACGGGCATGTTGAAGCGCGTGCGCATGCTGATGACCGGAATGACCTTGCCGCGCAGGTTGATGACGCCCTCAATGAAGGCCGGAGCGCGGGGCACCATGGTGATCTGCATCAGGCGGATGATTTCCTGGACGGCCAGGATATCCACGCCGAATTCCTCTTCGCCGATGCGGAAAGTGACCAGCTGGATCAAATCGCCGTCGTGCTCGTCGTGTCCCTGGCCTTTCATATCTTCCATAATCTGACTCATGGCAAAACCTCCTCAGGGGCTGTCCGGGACACGCCGCCTGTAGCATGTGCGGTGTACAGCGGGGCGGCCCGGATCGCGGCGGCATTGCCGCCCCCTCCTTGCCCGCCCGATGCTCTTGCTTGAGCTGACTCGCCGACAATCCTTATCGGCTGCCGTGAAAAATACTTGAGGCCCGCCCGCTCAGCCCCAGGCTTCGGCCCGCGCGCGCTCCGCCGCGCTGAGATAGTCCAGCCAGGCGCGGCGCATGGCTTCAAAATGGTTGACGCGCAGCTCCTCGGCCCAGGGGCTGCGGACATCCCAGGGCTTGGGGCCGTGGAAATGCACAATATGCCCCGCGTCCAGGCAGTCGGCCTGGTAGGGCGGGCAGTTCCAGCGGCCCTCCAGGCGGGTGACGCGCTTGCCGAAGAAATAGTTCAGCAGGGACTGGTCCAGATTGCCGATACGGCCCACATTCTGAAGGGAAAAAGCCAGAAAGTGTCCGATCAGGTCGTGCCGCCGCAGGCGCGCCAGGTTGAACAGCACCACGCCGCTGGAAAACGTCCAGATGGGAAAAGGCATGGGCACGGTATAGCGCTGCTGCCGGAACTCATAGGCAAGGCTTTCATATTCATGATAAAACGGGGCCGTATTTTCGCGGGCCATGCCCATGTACGGCGGCAGAGGACCATTGAAAAGCGCGTCCAGGGGACGGCGGAACAGTACGTCCGCGTCGCAGTACAACACAGCCTCGTCTTCGGCCAGTTCCGGCACCAGGGCCAGTTCCAGCTTCAAAAAACAGCCGATGTTGGCATGGGTTTCCGGCGGCAGCAGGTCGCGGCCGAGGCGGGGCCGGTAGCGCGCCAGCGGGATGCCTTCGCGCGTCACGCCTTCAAGCACCTCCGGCTTCTCCCCGGCATAGACGCAGAGGCAGGGCGCGTCGGGCCCGTGCAGGGCGCGCAGGGAACGCACGGCCGCCTTGAGCAGCAGCAGATAGCGCGGATTGTCGTCAATGCAGAAGACGACTTTCATCTTCCTCACCATTCAGATGCCGGCACAGTTGCTCGACACGACCGGCCATGTCCGCCGGGTTGAAATCATTGACCGCCGACAGCACCCCGGTCAGACCCTCGGCATAGGGCGTGCCTTCCACCAGGGGAATGAAGGCTTCCAGCGCGCTTTCCACGCCGCCCCAGTCCGTTTCCATGCGCCGCGGCAATTCCTCAAGCAGGCGCAGCAATGCGCGCTTGTGCTCTTCGGCCAGGCGCAGGTCGCCCGCCGTGACGGACAGGCGGCTGTGACTCTGGAGCTGGCGGATCCGCTCCAAAGCCTCGTCCATGGCCGCCTCAAAACGGCGCAGCAGGTCTTCGCCGGGCGGCACGCCGGGCAGGGAGGACTCCATCTGCTTGGTCAGTTCCGTGACCCGCTCCACGCCCAGGTTGGCGGCCACGCCCTTGACCGTGTGCGCCAGCCGTGCCGCGCCGCGGTAGTCATTGAGGTCCAGCAGATCGCGCAACTGCGCGGCGCTTTGGCCGTAGTGCTCCACAAAACGGATCAGCAGCTCGTTGTACAGCTTTTCATTGCCGCCCACCGTGGCCAGGCCCGCCTTGATGTTGACGGACTGCCTGTCCCCGGCGGGGACAGGCGCGGGCGCCGTGGCGGCGCCCGCCTCCTCCGGCGTCCGCCCGGCGGCTTCCCGCACGGGATTACGGGCCAGTCCGCCGGGCAGCCACTTCTCAAGGGCCGCATACAGTTCCGCCGGGTTCACGGGTTTGGTCAGATAGTCGTTCATGCCCACGCCCTTGCCGTCCATGCGCGAGCCTTTGTCGGCATGGGCCGTCATGGCCAGAATGGGCAGTTCCGCCGGGGAGCGGCCCAGTTCGCGGATCCGGCAGGTGGCTTCAAGGCCGTCCATGACGGGCATCTGCACGTCCATGAGCACCAGGGACACGGGCTGCCGCCGCACGCATTCCACAGCTTCGCGCCCGTCCCCGGCCACGGTCACCGCAAGCCCGGCCTGTTCCAGCAATTCCCTGGCAATCTGGCGGTTGATCTCGTTGTCGTCCACCACCAGCACCGGCGGCACGGCTTCCGCGCCCCGCTCCCCGCCGTCCGCAACCGGCAGCGGATCATCCTCTTCCACATCCGGCGGCAGATCGAACTCCAGGTCAAAGCTCAGGCGGCTGCCCCGGCCCGGCGCGCTGTCCACCGCGATCTCGCCGCCCATCAGGTTGACCAGATGGCGGGCCAGCGCCAAGCCCAGTCCCAGGCCGCTGCCGGAACGGGTCATGGACATGTCGCCGGGCACAAAGGGCTCGAACAGCTTGGCCCGGTTTTCCCCGCTGATGCCGGGGCCGCTGTCCGTCACGCAAAAACGCAGACGTACCTTGCCCGCGGCCGCGTCCGGCAACGGGGCCACGCTCAACTCTACGCCGCCTTCCGCCGTGTACTGCACGGCATTGTCCAACAGAATGCGCAGCACTTCCTCCAGATGCCGCTCGTCGCCGAGCAGGCGCGCGGGCAGGCCTTGGGCCGCATGCAGCTCCAGGGACAATTTCTTCTCGGCGGCCTGGGCGGCCACGCTCTGGCGCAGCAGGTCCAGAAAACGGCCCAGGGGAAAGAGCGTGTGTTCCGGCCGCAGACTGCCTTCGTCCACGCTGGCGAAGTCCAGAATGCGGTTGAACATGTCCAGCAGCACGCTGCCGGATTTATTGATCTGGGAGAGATACTTGCGCTGGCCGGGGCTCAGTTCGGTCTGCAGGCAGAGATAGCTCATGCCGATGATGGCGTTCATGGGCGTGCGGACTTCGTGGCTGATCCGGCGCAGAAAATCCTCCTGCACACTGGAGGCTTTCTGGGCTATCCGCAGGGAGGAAAGCGCCTGAGCCCTGGCCTGCAGCGCCTGTTTCCGGCTGGCATGCGCCGCCGTCT
>ENA-UOJC01005007-UOJC01005007.1-human-gut-metagenome-genome-assembly--contig:-C104-NODE-5007-length-10646-cov-7.755547_pt1 | contig 10646 bp, 8 predicted proteins | sample MGYA00242339_ERZ723886 | MGnify/ENA metagenome assembly ERZ723886 | reverse complement strand
CCGCGCCAACACCACCCTGCGGTTCTTCACCGGCAAACAGTGCGGGAAACTGTAACCAGCAGAGCGTCGGGCCTGCATAGAAGGCCCGACGCTCTGTTTTTGCTTTTCTCCTATTTGCACAAAGTGCGGCGTCTCTCCATGGGCAACATGCGAAAAATCATGCGTCATCAAAAAGTCGAAAACTGTCAGGCAACAAAAATCCAGAGGAATAGAAAGATGGATACTTGATTCTGCCCGCAAAACGCGGTATGCTTTAGGCAGATGGAGGCGGGGAAACGCCCCGCTCACAATACGGTGAGAAGTGAGGTATTTTGCTATGGCAATTCTGGTTTCCGGCGGTGCCGGTTATATTGGCAGCCATACCTGCATCGAGCTGCTGAACGCAGGCTACGATGTGGTGGTGGCAGACAACTACTACAATGCTTCCCCTGTGGTGCTCGACCGCGTCAAGCAGATCACCGGGAAGGACTTCCGCTTCTACAATGCGGATATGACCAAGCACGAGGACGTGGAGAAGATCTTCACCGAGTGCCCGGACATCGACGCCGTCATCCAGTTCGCCGCCTACAAGGCCGTCGGCGAGAGCGTTTCCAAGCCCATCGAATACTACTACAACAACCTGAACTGCACGCTGGTCATCCTGGACGTGATGCGCCGCCACAACTGCCACAACTTCGTGTTCAGCTCTTCGGCCACCGTCTACGGCGACCCCGCCTCTGTGCCCATCACCGAGGATTTCCCCGTTGGTGCCACCACCAACCCCTACGGCACCACCAAGGCCTTCACCGAGCGCATCCTGACCGATGTCTGCAAGGCGGACCCCAGCCTGAACGTGGCCCTGCTGCGCTACTTCAACCCCATCGGTGCCCACAAGTCCGGCCTCATCGGCGAGGACCCCAACGGCATCCCCAATAACCTGATGCCCTACATCGCCAAGGTCGCCATCGGCAAGCTGGAAAAAGTCCACGTCTTCGGCAACGACTACCCCACCCCCGACGGCACCGGTGTGCGCGACTACATCCACGTCGTGGACCTGGCCCGCGGCCATGTCTGCGCCATCCGGAAGCTGGAGACCAAGTGCGGCCTCTTCATCTGCAACCTGGGCACCGGCCACGGCTACAGTGTGCTGGATGTCATCCATGCCTTCGAGAAGGCCTGCGGCAAAAAGATCCCCTATGTCATCGACCCGCGCCGCCCCGGCGACATCGCCGAGTGCTACGCCGACCCCTCCAAGGCCAAGCGTGAGCTGGGCTGGGAGGCTGAGTACGGCATCGAGGAGATGTGCGCCGACAGCTGGAACTGGCAGCAGAAGAACCCCGACGGCTACCACACCGTGAAGTAAAAAACCAACGAAAATGCAAGGCCCGCTTCGTCCGCTCCACACCGGATGAGGCGGGCTTTTTTTCGCTGTCTGCCTTGACAATGCCGGGCAGTTAGCATATATTAAAACTGTTTCTATAAGCTAACAATCTGTCGAAACAGAAAGGCATTGGCCATGACATTAAAAGAACTGAAGATCGGCGAAAGTGCCGTTATTGACGCAGTGGGCGGGGCGGGAGCCCTGCGGCAGCATTTTCTGGATATGGGGCTGATCCCCGGTGAGAAGGTCACGCTGGTGAAGTTTGCACCCATGGGCGACCCCATGGAGCTGCAGATCCACGGCTATGAACTGACCCTGCGCCTGGACGACGCAGCGCAGATCGAAATCACCCCGGCAGCGGCTGCGCCAGCCGCTGCACCCGCCCGGCGGGAGAACAAGATGGTGGAGCATCCGGGTCTGGGCGAAGGCGGACGCTACCACACCAAACAGGGCGAGCATCCCCTGCCGGATGGCAAGACCCTGACCTTTGCGCTGGCGGGCAACCAGAACTGCGGCAAGACGACCCTGTTCAACCAGCTCACCGGCTCCAACCAGCATGTGGGCAACTTCCCCGGCGTCACGGTGGACCGGAAGAGCGGTGCCATCAAGGAGCACCCGGAAACGGAAGTCACCGACCTGCCCGGCATCTACTCGATGTCGCCCTATTCCAGCGAGGAGATCGTCACCCGCCAGTTCATCATCGGCGAAAAGCCGACCGGCATCATCAACATCGTGGACGCGACCAACATCGAGCGCAACCTGTACCTGACGATGCAGCTCATGGAGCTGGATACCCCCATGGTGCTGGCCCTGAACATGATGGACGAGGTGCGCGGCAACGGCGGCACCATCCGCATCAACCAGATGGAAGCCATGCTGGGCATCCCGGTGGTGCCCATCTCGGCGGCTAAGAACGAGGGCGTGGACGAACTGGTGGACCATGCGATCCATGTGGCCAAGTATCAGGAGTGTCCGGGCCGGCTCGACTTCTGCGGCGAGGAGGACCACGGCGGCGCGGTGCATCGCTGCATCCACGGCATCCTCCACCTCATCGAGGATCACGCCAGAGCGGCCGGCATCCCGGTGCGGTTCGCGGCCACCAAGCTGGTGGAGGGCGACGCCCGCATTGAGGAAGCCCTTAAGCTGGACCAGAACGAAAAAGAGATGATCGAGCACATCATCGTGCAGATGGAGCAGGAGCGCGGGCTGGACCGTGCCGCCGCCATTGCGGATATGCGGTTCCACTTCATCCACCAGCTGGTGGATCAGACCGTGGTGAAGCCGCATCAGAGCAAGGAACAGGTGCGCAGCAGCCGGATCGACCAGTTCCTGACCGGCAAATACACGGCCATCCCGGCCTTTGTGGGCATCATGGCGCTGGTGTTCTACCTCACCTTCGGCGTCATCGGCGCGGGCCTGCAGAACCTGCTGGAGATCGGGATCGAGAACCTGACCGTTTTTGTGGACAATGCCCTGACCTACTGGAACGTCAACGAGGCGGTCCACTCGCTGGTCATCGACGGCATCTTCACGGGCGTGGGCAGTGTGCTGAGCTTCCTGCCCATCATCGTGACCCTGTTCTTCTTCCTCTCGCTGCTGGAAGATACCGGCTACATGGCCCGCGTGGCCTTTGTGATGGATAAGCTGCTGCGCCGCATCGGCCTTTCGGGCCGCAGCATCGTGCCGATGCTCATTGGCTTCGGGTGCACGGTGCCGGGCGTCATGGCCAGCCGCACCCTGCCCTCCGAGCGGGACCGCAAGATGACCATCCTGCTGACTCCCTTCATGAGCTGCTCGGCCAAGCTCCCCATTTACAGCCTGTTTGCCGTGACCTTCTTCCCGGATCATGCGGCACTGGTCATGGTGGGGCTGTATTTCCTGGGCATTGCGGTGGGCATCCTGGCGGCATTTGCCCTCAAGGGAACCTTGTTCCGCGGCGAGGCGGTGCCGTTCGTCATGGAGCTGCCCAACTATCGCCTGCCCGGCCTGAAAAATGTGATGCAGCTGCTCTGGGAAAAGGCGCGGGATTTTCTGGAGCGCGCCTTCACCGTCATCTTCATGGCGACCATCGTCATCTGGTTCTTGCAGAACTTTGATCTGCAGCTCAGCCTGACCGCAGACCCGCAGGAAAGCATCCTGGCCTTTGTGGCCAGCGGCATCGCGCCCCTGTTTGCCCCGCTGGGCTTTGCGGACTGGCGGGTCTCCACGGCCCTCATCACCGGCTTCATGGCAAAGGAGAGCGTCGTTTCGACCCTGACCATCCTGTTCGGCTCGTCCGCTGCGCTGGGCGCGGCGCTGTCCCCGGCGGCAGCGGCCCCGCTGCTGGTGTTCTGCCTGCTCTACACCCCCTGCATTGCGGCGGTGGCTTCCGTCAAGCGGGAGCTGGGCGGCCGCTGGGCAGCCGTCATGGTCCTGAACCAGTGCGTGGTGGCATGGGTGGCAGCCTTCATCGTCCGGATGCTCGCGCTGGCGCTCATGTAAAACATCTGTTCTTTATAATAAGAGCCTGTACCCGAAGCGATTTGGGCACAGGCTCTTTGTTTGTGTGAGGCTCTTGACAAGGCACAAAAATCGTGCTAAAATACTTCAAAAATGAATGATTCAAAAATGGAGCGATAAAATGAGAGAGAAAAACCCCAGCATGGAATTTGCAAACAAGACGGCGCTGGCCTACAGCGCGGTCTGCAAGCCGCTGTGCCAGGAACTCGGCCTGCCCCAGACGGCGTTTGATATCCTGCTGTTCCTGGCCAACAACCCCACCTACAAAACGGCCAGCGACATCGTGGAGGTGCGCCACATCAAAGCGAACCTCGTCTCGGTGAATGTGGACAAGCTCGTGCACGAGGGCCTGCTGACCCGCTGCCCGGTGCCGAACGACCGCCGCAAGACCGAGCTGCTCTGCACCGAAAAGGCTCAGCCCATCATCCAGCGGGGCCGGGCGCTGCAGGAGGCTTTCTTTGACCGTCTGCTGAACGGCATCGACGAAGCCCGGCTGAATGTGTTTTATGGGACCCTGGAACAGATGGGCCGGAACCTGGATGAAATTCTGAAAGGAGAACTGTAAGATGAATGTATTGTTTACGATCGTTGTGACCTTTTTTGCCGGGATGGGCGCAGGCCTGGGCACCGGCTTTGCCGGTATGAGCGCCGCTGCGGTCATCAGCCCGATGCTCATCACCTTCCTCGGCATGGACCCTTACATGGCCGTCGGCATCGCCCTCTCATCGGACGTGCTGGCCAGTGCGGTGTCGGCCTATACCTACCATAAGGAGAAGAAGGTGGATACCTACCATAAAAATAAGAATCTGGATATCAAGAATGGCCTCATCATGATGGCCAGCGTTCTGGTGTTCACGGTCATGGGCAGCTACCTTGCCAGCCTGCTTCCGTCGGCCACCATGGGCAGCTTCTCGGTCTTCATGACCTTCCTGCTGGGCATCAAATTCATCGTTCGCCCCGTCATGACCACCAAAGAGGCCATGCAGGGCGTCTCCGCAAAGAAGCGCGCCATCCAGTCCGTCGTGTGCGGTGTCTGCATCGGCCTGATCTGCGGCTTCGTGGGCGCTGGCGGCGGTATGATGATGCTCCTCATCCTGACCAGTGTGCTGGGCTATGAGCTGAAGACTGCCGTCGGCACCAGCGTTTTCATCATGACCTTCACCGCCCTGACCGGTGCCGTCTCCCACTTCGCCATCGGCGGAATGCCCGATCCCTTCGTTCTGGTGCTCTGCGTGGCGTTCACCCTCCTGTGGGCCCGCATTGCAGCTGTGTTTGCCAACAAGGCAGAACCCAAGACCCTGAACCGTGCCACCGGCATCGTTCTGGTCGTGCTGGGCATCGTGGTCATGGGCTTCAACTTCCTGACCAAGTAACGCACAAGACCCCCTTCTGAGCGGCAACTCGGAAGGGGGTCTTTTTTGTATGAATGGGATGCGATTTTGAAAAAATCAGGCGTCTTTTTCCTCAATGGTGGAGTGCTCAATGACCCAGTCGGCAGCGCGGCGGATGGCCTCATTGCGCTGAATCATCGGGATGTTCATACCGGCCTTGACCTCTTCGAGGGTCTTCTTGGTGCGGTCTGCACGCTCCTGCAGGTTCTTGTTGATCTCCTCATCGGTGGGGACGAGGTTCTCGTTCTGGGCGACCTGCAGCAGGGCCATCCGGGCGCGGGTGTTCTTCTCGGCGGCAGCGTGCACGTTGGCCGTGAAGGTCTCGCGGGTCTGGTGGATCTGGCTCAGGTAGCGGTCCAAGCTCATCCGCTGCATCTGGAGCTGCTGCTGGATGTTCTCCATCTCGTGCTGGTAGGTGCTCTCTACCAGAACACTGGGCAGCTCACCCTCAGCGGCGTCAGCCAGCTGGGTCAGGATCTGGTCCTTGGCACGGTTCAGGGCACTGGCGTGTTTGCCGTCGTACAGCTGCTTGCGGACCTGTTCCCGGAAGGCTTCCATGGTGTCCACCTTGCCGATCTTCTTGGCGAAATCGCTGTTCAGGGCGGGCAGCTGGCGGACGCAGACGTCGAGCAGCTTGATCTTGAAGACGACCGGCTTGCCTGCCAGATCCTTGGCGTGATAGCGTGCCGGGAAGGTGACGTGGATCTCAAACTCCTCGCCGCCCTTGTGGCCCAGGATGCCGTCCTCAAAGCCGGGGATCATCCGGCCGCTGCCCAGCTGCAAGGTCTGGTTCTGGGCGGTGCCGCCTGCAAAGGCCTTGCCGTCCAGCAGACCCTCGTAGTCGATGTGCACGATGTTGCCCTTAACGGCCGGGCCTTTGTGGGGCACCAGCTCCGCTGCCGCGGCACGGCGGCGCTCCAGCATGGCGTCGATCTCCTTGTCGGTGACAGCCGGGGTGACGCACTCGGACTGGAAGCCGGTGGTCTGGGCCAGCTTCAGTTCCGGCTGCAGGGCGGTGGTGGCGGTGGCCACAAAGCCCTCGTCCTTCTTGACGCTGACCAGATCGTAGCTGGGCTCATCCACGGCGTGGAAGCCGTGCTCCTGCATCGCAGCATCGTACAGGGCGGGAACGTCCCGGTCCATCAGATCGTTGATGGCGTCATACCAGAAGGTGTGCTCGCCGCGGTCAGCTTCGATCTGCGCACGGTCAGCCTCGCCCTTGGCAAAGCCCTTGATGGTGTAGGAAGCGCGGGTGCGCTCATACACCGCGTTGGATGCGGTCTCCAGCTCCTCAGCGGTCGCGCTGAAAGTCATTTTGCAGACACTCTTTTCGGGAGTTTCCACGCTTACCAGTTTCATAGAAATCGAACCTCCGTGTTGCCCCAAAAGGAGCGAATTCAAACATTAGTAAAGTTATTATAGCACAAGTGGGGCAAAAGCGGTATAATAAAACAGAGAAAAAGTGCGAAGAGAACACTTTTGCCGGCCGGAACGGGCCGGAATGAGGGGCTTTTTGCAGGGAATACGAAAGGATGTGCATCGTATGCGCTTGTTTGACGTTCTGGGGCCGGTCATGATCGGGCCCTCTTCCAGCCACACGGCGGGTGCAGCCAAAATTGGATACACGGCACAAAAGCTGCTGGGCGACATCCCGGTGGATGCCGATATCGGTCTGTATGGCAGCTTTGCCACGACGGGCCGAGGCCACGGCACCGACCGTGCGCTGGTGGCAGGTTTGCTGGGCCTCCGCCCGGACGATCCCCGCCTACCGGACAGCTTCGGGCTGGCCAGAGAGCAGGGCATGAAGTTCAGCATCCACCCGGTCGAGCTGCGCTCGGCCCACCCAAACACCGCTGTGCTGCGGCTGACGAGCCGGACCGGCCGGGTCCTTTCGATGAAAGCGGCCTCGGTGGGCGGCGGACGCATCCGCGTCACCGAGATCGACGGTGTGCCCGCCGATTTCGGCGGCGACAGCAACACCCTCATCATCCATAACGAGGATACCCCCGGCTGCATCGCAGAGGTCACGACCTCGCTGGCGCTGCGGCGGATCAACATCGCGTCGATGCAGGTGTTCCGCGCCGGGACGGGCAGTTACGCCGTCATGGTGCTGGAATGCGATTCTCACATCCCCCACCCGCTGGAGCAGCAGCTTGCGCTGATGCCCGGCATCCTGAAAGTGACCTGCCTGAACGTAGACGAACCCGAAGAACATGCGGAGGACTGAGCGATGGCTTTTTTATCCTGTGAAGAAATGCTGGCAGCAGCCCGCACCCAGAACATCTCGCTGGCCGAGGCGGTTTTGCGCAGCGACCTGGCGGAGAGCCGCCTGACCGAGGAGCAGAGCCGCCATGGGATGCGGCATCTGTGGCACGTCATGGAGGCCACCAGCCGGGATTACGACCCTGCCCAGCGCAGCCGCAGCGGCCTTTCCGGCGGCGACGCCGCCAAAGTGGAACAGGCGCATCGGGCAGGCCGGAGCTACGGCGGCGATTACCTGGCCGAGGTGACGGCCGAAGCGCTCAAGACCGCCGAGTGCAATGCCTGCATGAAGCGGATCGTGGCCGCGCCCACCGCAGGCAGCTGCGGCGTTCTCCCGGCGGTGCTGCTCCCGCTGGCCCGCGCGGGCGAAGCCGATGAGACCGCCATCTGCGAAGCGCTCTACGTGGCCGCAGGCTTCGGTCAGGTCATCGCTGCTCGCGCAACGCTGGCCGGTGCCGAGGGCGGCTGCCAAGCCGAGGTCGGAGCCGCCAGCGCCATGGCTGCGGCAGCGCTCTGCCACCTCAAGGGCGGCACACCGGAACAGTGTTCCGCAGCGGCCGCCATGGCGCTGGGCAACCTGCTGGGCCTGGTCTGCGACCCGGTGGCGGGTCTGGTGGAAGTCCCCTGCATCAAGCGGAATGTCGTTGGCGCAGTGAATGCCGTCTCCTGCGCCAATATGGCGCTGGCCGGGGTGGACTACGCCATCCCCTGTGACGAGGTCATTGACGCCATGGGCCGTGTCGGAAGCCTGCTCTCCCCCGACCTCCGCGAGACCGGCCAGGGCGGCCTCGCCGCAACGCCCACCGGCATCCGCATTGCCGAGCAGCTGGCGGAAGAAACGTAAAAACGAAACGGCGTACTTTTTTCAAAGACGAAAATAAAATTCTGAAAAATCCAAAGAAAATTTCAAAAAACCGTTGACAAAACCCCGCCTCAGTGATAAAATACATCATGTTCCGACCGGAACGTATGCGTTGGTAGCTCAGCTGGATAGAGTGACTGACTACGAATCAGTAGGCCGGGGGTTCGAGTCCCTTCCATCGCACCAAACCATGAAAATCCGAACCTTTTCTCGATAGGAGAAGGGTTCGGATTTTTTGTTTTCTTCGGAAAGCAGAATGAAGGCTCTATCCAGCTGAGCTACGATCGCACATACTGATGCTGTCAGTATAAAACGGTATAGCACAGCCGCGCTAAAAATGCAAACGGAAATGTTCGCCCTGTTTTTCCGTTCTTCCTTTTGCTATAATAAGGACAGATATCGGGACAAGGAGGGAGCCTTTTCATGGAACTATTCACCCCGCAGCAGATCAAAAATCTGAACGAGTTGGAACTGCTGGTCTACCAGTACATCATCGAGCATCCGAACACGGTGCCCTTCATGCGCATCCGGGAGTTGGCAGCGGAAGCGCACGTTTCCACCACCACAGTGCTGCACTTCTGCAAAAAGGTGGGCTGTGACGGTTATGCGCAATTCAAATGGAAGCTGAAGGAGCAGGCCGGTTCCGCGCAGGGATCCCGTCTGCCGGACACGCTGGGCGAGTTGCAGAACTTTCTGTGGAAAGTCGGCACGCCGGAATACGATGCAGCGCTGGACGAAGCCGCCGGTATGATCGCACGGGCAGAGCGGGTGTTTCTGGTGGGCATCGGCAATTCCGGCAGCATAGCCGAGTATGGTGCACGGTATCTGTCCAATCTGGGCAAATTCGCGCTGGGCGTGACCGACCCGTTCTATCCCATCACCGTCACGCCCAACACCACCATCGCAGCCGTCATTCTTTCGGTATCCGGCGAAACGAAGCAGGTGCTGCATCTGGCCCGGCAGCTGAAGGAGAAAAACGCCGGACTGATCGCCATTACCTGTTCCGACCAGAGTTCTGCGGCAAAGCTTTCCGACATCACCCTGCCGTACTACAGTTCCGTGCACCGCGTGACCACCGAAAGCTACGACCTGACCAGTCAGATGCCTGCACTTTACCTGCTGGAAGCACTGGCCCGCCGGGTGTACAACCGCCTGCTGGAGTGACCGCAGAAACGCTCCGTCAATTTGTACAGATGTTTGTATCCATGTGCAGAAAAAACGAGCTGTTTTTTCTGCACATTTTTGTTTTTTGGCGCATCAAATCAGCTGACAATGCGGTTTTTCCTCTGTATAATGAGGACACAAGGCAAACCCGTGATCTGATGAAAAGGAGAGAACATCATGGCAAACAAAATCCGCGATTACACAAAGCTTGCCGCCGACATCTGTGCCGCCGTCGGCAAGGACAATATCCTCAGCGCGACCCACTGTGCCACCCGCCTGCGTCTGGTGCTGAGGGAAACACCCTCGGACGAAGTGACCAAACAGATCTCCGAGATGCCCGCCGTCATCAAGGTGATGGAAAGCGGCGGCCAGTATCAGGTGGTCATCGGCACCCATGCCAAGGACGTGTACGAAGCACTGGCCCAGCTGCTGGATCTGGACAACAGCACCGCTGCCGCGCCGGAAGTCAAGCAGGGCCTCGGCAGCCGCATCATCGCCACCATGTCCGCCGTGTTCGCACCCTTTGTGTACATTCTGGCCGCAGCCGGTCTGGTGCAAGGCGCACTGATCATCATTACCCACTTCTTCCCCGCTTTTGCGGCCACCGGTACGTATTCCGTGCTCAGCTTCATCAGCTGGACGCCCTTCACCTTCCTGCCGGTCATGATCGCCGTCACTGCTTCCAAGCACTTCAAGTGTAACACCTTCATTGCCATGTGGTGCTGCATGGCGCTGGTCAACCCGGACTGGGCTTCCATCGCTGCCCGCATCGCAGACGGTGAGGTCATCAAGTTCCTGGCCTTCCCCATGAGCCAGACCACCTACACCTCCACCGTGCTGCCGCCGCTGTTCCTGGTGCTGGTGCTCAGCTGGCTGGAGCACTGGCTGGACGAGCATCTGCCCGACATCATCAAGGCGCTGGCTGTGCCCTTTATCTGCACCATTGTTATGGTTCCCCTGACTATTCTGGTCATCGGCCCGGTGTCCAATGTGCTGGCAAACGCCATTGCTGCTGCCTACAACTTCCTTGCCAACAACGTTCCCGCACTGGCCGCCATTCTGGTGGGCGGCATCTGGCAGGTGTTCGTCATCTTCGGCGTGCACTGGG
>ENA-UOJC01004991-UOJC01004991.1-human-gut-metagenome-genome-assembly--contig:-C104-NODE-4991-length-10675-cov-4.545669_pt1 | contig 10675 bp, 7 predicted proteins | sample MGYA00242339_ERZ723886 | MGnify/ENA metagenome assembly ERZ723886 | reverse complement strand
GCCTCCTCAGATGGAGGCTTTTCTTATGCCCCGCCTCGGCCGGACTTTTCTGAATACGGACAAGCCGCCGTGCGCCCGGCATCCACGCGTTCCTGGGACATTCAGAAGTTTTTCTCGTGACGCCTTTTCAGAAAGGAAACGCCCCGGTCGGAGCGGATACGGGAACTCCGTTCACTCAAAGACTACCCCTTCCGGAATATTCCGCCCGAGATACGGATTTTAAGACTGAAGCGTCTGAAAAAAGAATAAATAAGAACGCTTTTCCGCGTCTCAAAAAATTCTCTGATTTGCAAGTAAAATTTTCTCGTCTTTTTTATATTAACCTGTTGACTTATAAAATATGGAACACTTAGACTAATCGCTAGACGAAAAATTTAAACGTTGTCGTTTATGAAAACACCTTATCCAACCTTAGTTTTTTAGTAGGAGTTACAATGACTGAAACAAAGAAAAAAGCTTGTTGCAGAAAAAAAGCCGACGCCGCCTGCTCAACGAAAGCGGAAGCAAAAACCTGTGATACAAAAAAGTCCGGGTGCTGCTGCAAGGTTTTTGAAGGTCTGATGGACAACATCGCCGGCCTGAAATCCAACCTGCACAACAAAGATTTCCTGCTGACGTGGGAACAGACCGAAGACGAACTGAAGCGCGTTCTTCTGGTCGCCGAAGTTCTGAAGCTGTTCCGTGAAAAGAACATTTCTTCCAAGGCTTTTGAAACCGGCATTGCCGTTTCGGTGTTCCGCGACAACTCCACACGCACGCGTTTCTCCTTTACGTCCGCCTGCAACATGCTGGGCTTGGGCATGCAGGATCTGGACGAAGGCAAATCACAGATCGCCCATGGTGAAACCGTTCAGGAAACCGCCAACATGATTTCCTTCTGCGCCGAAGTCATTGGTATCCGCGACGACATGTATCTGGGCGCGGGCAATGCCTATATGCGCGAAGTCGGCGAAGCTCTGGACATGGGCTACAAAGCCAGCGTCCTGCCCGTCCGTCCCGCGATGGTTAACCTGCAGTGCGATATCGATCACCCGACGCAGGCCATGGCTGATCTGGCGTGGCTGAAGGAACACTTCGGCGGTCTGGACAAGCTGAAGGGCAAAAAGATTGCCATGACGTGGGCCTACTCCCCGTCCTACGGCAAGCCGCTGTCCGTCCCGCAGGGCATCATTGGTCTGATGACCCGTTTCGGTATGGACGTTTCTCTGGCATATCCGGAAGGCTACAACCTGATTCCCGAAGTCGAACAGATTGCGGCAAAGCAGGCAAAAGCCAACGGATCCAAATTTGAAATCGTCAATTCGATGGAAGAAGCGTTCAAGGATGCCGACATCGTTTATCCGAAATCCTGGGCGCCGTATGCCGTTATGGGCCGCCGTACAGAACTTCTGAAGGCGAAGGACATGGACGGGCTGAAGGCTCTGGAAAAAGAATGCCTGGCCAACAACGCCAAGTTCAAGAACTGGGAATGCACGGAAGAAAAGATGAAGCTGACGAAGGGCGGCAAAGCGCTGTACATGCACTGCCTGCCCGCCGACATCACCGGCGTTTCCTGTAAGGAAGGCGAAGTCGCCGCGTCCGTGTTCGACCGTTATCGCATTGACACGTACAAGGAAGCCGGCTGGAAGCCCTATATCATCGCTTCCATGATCATGAACCGCCGCTTTGAAGACATCGCCGGCGTTCTGAAGGCCATGAAAGAACGCGGCGAAACACGCATCAAATTCTAATTTCCGATACGATATTTGAGCCTCCGGTACGCCGGAGGCTCTTATCGGATATCATCGAAAAAACTGAAAGGACTGAATTCTAATGGATACGAAAATCACGCAGGCTGCTGAAAAGTACCGCGACGATATGACGAAATTCTTGCGCGACATGGTCGCTATTCCTTCCGAAAGCTGCCAGGAAAAGGAAGTCATCCAGCGCATCAAACAGGAAATGGAAAAGGTCGGCTTTGACGAAGTCCGCATCGACAAGATGGGCAACGTCTTGGGGCGCATCGGTCACGGCAAGCACGTCATCGCCATGGACGCCCACATTGATACCGTCGGCGTCGCCGATCCGAAACTGTGGCCCTGCGATCCGTACAAAGGCAAGCTGGAAAACGGCATCATTCACGGCCGCGGCGCTTCCGACCAGGAAGGCGGCATGGCGTCGATGGTTTATGCCGGCAAGATCATTAAAGATCTGGGACTGGAAGGCGACTACACGCTGTGGGTCACCGGTACGGTTCAGGAAGAAGACTGCGACGGCCTGTGCTGGGACGTCATCATGAAGGAAAAGGTTCTGGATCCGGCGCCCGAAGTCGTCGTCATCACGGAACCCACGAACCTGAACATCTACCGCGGTCACCGCGGCCGCATGGAAATCGCCGTCACGACGCATGGCGTGTCCTGCCACGGTTCGGCTCCGGAACGCGGTAAAAACGCCGTTTATATGATGGCCAAGATCGCCAACGAAATCGAAAAGCTGAACGACCGTCTGAAAGACGACAAGTTCCTTGGCAAAGGCACGATCACGATTTCCTACATCGACTGCAAAACGCCGTCTCTGTGCGCCGTTCCTGACCAGGCCTACATCCATCTGGATCGCCGCCTGACGGACGGGGAAACCGAAGAAATTGCGGTCAATGAAGTCAAGGACGCCATCAAGCGCGCCGGTTTTGAAGTCGGTAAGGATGCCGATGTCGAAGTCCTGACGTACACGACGCCGTCCTATACGGGCTATGTCCCCAACTTCAAGAAGTACTATCCGACATGGGTTCTGCCGGAAGATCATCCGGGCTGTGTCGCGGCGGTTGAAGCCTACAAGGATACCGTCGGCCCGACCCCGAAAGTCGATAAGTGGACGTTCTCGACGAACGGCATTGCGACAATGGGTCTGCACAAGATTCCGACGATCGGCTTTGGTCCGGCAAACGAAATCTATGCCCACACGGTTGAAGATCAGTGCCCGGTCGACCATCTGGTCAAGGCCGCTGCCTTCTATGCGGCTTTCCCGGCCAAATATCTGGAAGCCATAAAAAAATAAGTCCTGAAAACGGGCTTTGATAAAAAGGCCCCTCTTCGTTTTATCGGAGAGGGGCCTTATATCTGAAAAAAAGAAAAAGACGGAGAGCGGCATTATGGAATTTACTTTGAACGGACGGAAAATTCAGTACGACGGCGACGAAAACCGTCCGCTGATCAAGGTTCTGCGTGAAGACCATCACGTGACGACGGTCAAAGACGGTTGTTCCCAGGGAACCTGCGGCGCATGTTCGGTTCTGGTGGACGGGAAACAGACCCTGGCCTGTGTTACGCCCATGAAACGCATTGAAGGCAAATCGGTCATCACCCCCGACGGGCTGGAACAGCGCGCACAGGAAGCTTTTGCCGCGGCTTTCGTCGAAAAAGGCGGCATCCAGTGCGGGTACTGTACTCCCGGAATGGTTATGGCGGCGGCGGCTTTGCTGGCGTCCAACCCCTCTCCGGCTCCGGCCGATGTCCGCAAGGCGATCAACCGCAACATCTGCCGCTGTACGGGATATAAGAAAATCATTGAATCCGTTCTTTATGCCGCCGAAATTCTGCGCGGGGAAAAACCGATGCCGTCTCTGGACGCTCCGGCGGTCGGGGCAATCGGCGCCTGTCTGAACAAATATCACGCGCATGACACCGTTCTGGGCAAAACCCCCTTTACGGGCGACATCGTAATGAAAAACATGGCGTTCGGCGCTTTGAAGTTCTCGGACCATCCGAAAGCGAAAATCCTGTCGATTGACACGTCCGAGGCTGAAAAATCCGAAGGTGTCCTGCGTGTTTTTACGCGGGAGGATATTCCCGGAGAGCAGATGATCGGCACGATCAAGCATGACTGGCCGTTCATGGTCGGCGTCGGGGAAACGACCCGCTGCATTTCCGACGTTCTGGCCAATGTCGTCGCGGAAACCGAAGACCTGGCGCGGGCGGCCGCAGAAAAAATCAAAGTCGAATACGAGGTGCTGACACCCGTGACGACATGGCAGGAAGCTCTGGCCGACGGCGCGCCGCAGGTGCACCCGGACCGCAAAAACCTTTTGAATGAATCGTTCATCAGAATCGGGGATGTTGAGAAAGCGTTCAGAGAATCCGCCTATATTTCCGAAGGAACGTATGAAACCCAGCGCGTCGAGCACGCTTTTTTGGAAACGGAAGCGGCCGTGGCGACGCGTGATGAACAGGGAAAAATTACGGTTTATTCGCAGGGGCAGGGAATTTTTGAAGACCGTCACCAGATTTGCGCCATTCTGGATATGCCTTCGACAGATGTGAATATTGTTCAGGTTCAGTCGGGCGGCGCTTTCGGCGGCAAGGAAGATCTGACCGTTCAGGGTCATGCTGCCATGGGAGCCTATTTCCTGCATCGTCCGGTTCGTGTTGAACTGAACCGCGAAGAATCCATCCGCATGCATCCCAAGCGTCATCCGATGACACTGAAATACAAGCTCGGATGTGATAAAAACGGTAAATTCACGGCCATTCAGGCGACCATCATCGGCGATACGGGCGCCTACGCGTCGGTCGGGGACAAGGTTCTGGAACGCGCGGCCGGTCATGCGGCGGGAGCGTATTTCGTCCCGAATGTTGATGTGTTGAATAAGACCGTTTACACGAACAATATTCCGAACGGCGCCATGCGCGGGTTCGGTGTCAATCAAGCCTTGTTTGCGATGGAACGTTGCATTGACGATTTGTGCCGTCAGGGTGGTTTTGACCGCTGGCAGATGCGTTATGACAACGCTCTGGACATTGGGTTATACGCGACGACGGGCCAGATTCTGGATACCGGTGTCGGCATCAAGGAATGCCTGCGAGCCGTCAAGGATCAGTTCCAGGCCGCAAAATATGCCGGCATTGCCTGTGCCATGAAAAACTCCGGCGTCGGAAACGGCAAGGATGACGGTGCGAAGGTCACGCTAACCATCAAGGATAAAGACCATCTGGTTATCCGTCACGGCCTGTCTGAAATGGGACAGGGCATCCACACAATGGCGATACAGTTTCTGTGTCAGGAAACCGGCCTTCCCCCGGAAATCATGCAGGCGGAATCCATGACGGACGGCGACATGATTACGGGGGCAACAACGTCTTCGCGCGGGACAGTCATGATCGGGCTGGCCATTATTGACGCGGCACGCCAGTTAAAGGAAGACCTGAAAACGAACGCGCTGGAAGATTTGACGGGCAGAGTTTATCACGGATCCTACATCTGCGACTGGTCAACGTATCCGTTCGGCGAACATCCGCAACAGCCGGTCAAAACGCACCTGTGCTACAGCTATGCCTGCCAGGTTGTCATTCTGGACGAAGAGACAGGCAAGGTTTCAAAGGTCATTGCGGCGCATGATGTCGGCCGGGTGATTAACCCCAAACTGTTTTCCGGACAGGTTGAAGGCGCGGTTCATATGGGGTTGGGTCATGCGTTGAGTGAAAACCTGCCGATGGAAGGCGGCTTCCCGCTGTCGTTCAAATATGCGAAGCTGGGCATCCTTCGCGCTCAGGAAACACCGGAAATCGAGGTAATCGGCGTCGAAGTTCCCGATGCGAACAGCCCTTACGGAGCGACAGGCATCGGAGAAATCGGAATGATACCGACCCCGGCCGCTGCAGCGAATGCCATTGCGTTGTTCCGGAACGAAGACATTCACGAACTGCCCGTTCCGAAACGCTGACGCGCGGAACCGGATCGATATGAAGCCCCGGCCGTCTTTTGCGGCCGGGCTTTTATTATGCCCTGCCCGATCTGACCGCCAAAGAAACGCTTCCCCGCGTGCGTCACTCCTGACCGAAAGAAGGTCAGGAGACGGGCTTAGCCGGCCATCCTTCTCATTTTGTCCTCAGTTTTTTTGCCCGTCTTTTTCGGCAGAAACAGATCAGGGAGTGAATATCACGAAGGCTTTGGAATCAAGCACGCTCCGCCGCTTTTCCGGATTTTCAGCGACCGGGCCGTTTCTGCGATTGTCCTGCAAAGCATTTTCCGGCGGCCTCCGGCTTAAATATCCTCCCGGAGAATGTTTTCCCGACCGATATTGCGCTCCAGCAAAAGTATCCCCGCTTCATGGAAAGCCCGGTTTTCACTGCCGCAATACGCCGCCAGAACAACGGGGCGAATACTATTTTCAATCAGATCCAGCGCCGTTTTATAAACGCATGCGTCCGTATCGAAACCGCACAGATGGACTTCGTCAAAGCCCTTCAGTACCGGAATAAAGGACGAATACACATTCTTTTCAAAAACCACGGCTCGCGGCGCCGGTGTGAAAGCCAGAGCTTCATCCGCATAACCGTCAAAGCCCGTCATCGGAATCAGAGGCGAATTGCGGTTGACGAATCTTGAAACGAAAATATGCTCATACACAGCCTGCAAAGCTTCGATTTTCGCAGGCAACGGAGAATCTCCGACAGCGGATTTCTGCACGTCAATAATCAAAAGAGCTGTTTTTACCATGCGTCCTTTTTATACGATTTTACACGCTTCGTCAAAATCAAAGCGCGGCAGGCGCGGATATGGATAAGGACGCTTGCCATACCCCAGATTGCACAGAAAATTTGATTTGTACGTTGTCCTGGCGAAAAAGGCTTCGTCAACCGCTTGGGCATTGAAGCCGCTCATCGGACCGCAGTCCAAGCCTACCGCACGCGCCGCCAGCATCAGGTATGCCCCCTGCAGCGCTGTATTGCGCATGACCGTTTCCGAAATCAGCTCGGGTTTCCCGGCATACCATGGGCGGACGTCCGCAATCGGGTACAGCTTGTCGAAATGATCGTAAAAATCCATATCTCCGGCCACAATCGCCGTCACCGGAGCCGACATGACCTTGGGCACGTTTCCGGCGTCAAGGCAGGGCTTCAGCTTTTCTTTGGCTTCGGGGCTTTCGACAAAGACGATCCGCATCGGCTGGCAGTTCGCCGCCGTCGGCCCCATCTTTGCCAGATCGTAAATCTGTTTCAACCGTTCCGGAGGTACTTTTTCATCCGTCCATTGCGTATATGTCCGCGCATTGTTGAATAAGATATCCAGATCCGCCTGTATGATTCCTGCCATGATTTTCCTGCCACAAAATAAGTTGCCTAAACAAATAAGACTGTTATGATATTAGCCAGAAAATCGACGGCGGAACAGCTCTCTTTTGGATGTAGGCCGTCATTTGTACTCACCTGATTTTAAAAGGAAAATAAAGAATGCAGATGTATGAAGCCGGCGAGGCAAAACTGTTGATCAATCCGAATGCAACGCCGAACAAGATCGGCGGCGCCGCGGAAACGATTCTGAACGAAGAAGGCTTCAAGGCCGCTTATGCGGAAATTTCCACATGGCCCGGATATGGAGTCACTCCGCTGGTCAGCCTCGATAAGTATGCCAGAAAGCTGGGTGTCAAGGCGATTTATTACAAGGACGAAAGCACCCGTTTCGGTCTGGACAGTTTCAAGGCTTTGGGCGGCGCTTATGCCGTCTGCCGTCTGCTTCTGAATAAAATCAAGGATGCGACAGGCGAAACGGCGACGACCAAAGACCTTTTGAGCGGCAAATACAAGGATGTCGTGTCCCAGATTACCGTATGTTCGGCAACCGACGGAAATCATGGCCGTTCCGTCGCCTGGGGCGCCCGGATGTTCGGCGCGAAATGCGTCATTTACATCCATGCCGGAGTCAGCGAGGGCCGCAAGACAGCCATTGAAAAATACGGCGCCAAAGTCATCCGTTGCAACGGCAACTATGACGATTCCGTTCATGACTGCGCCGATGATGCGGCGAAAAACGGCTGGTTTGTCATTTCTGACACGTCTTATCCCGGCTACATGGACGTTCCCTGCGACGTCATGCACGGCTACACCGTCATGGTCAATGAAGCGTTGGATCAGATTCCGGAACGCCCGACCCACACGTTCGTTCAGGGCGGCGTCGGCGGATTGGCCGCAGCGGTATCTACGCGCATCTGTTGCCGCATGCATGAAAACCGGCCCCTGTTCACCACAGTGGAACCGAAAAACGCCGACTGCCTGTACGCCAGCATCAAAAACGACAAGTACACCGTCATCCACGGCGATCTGGAAACGATCATGGCCGGCCTGTCCTGTGGCGAACCGTCCCTGCTGGCGCTCGACATTCTGAAGGAATACGCGGTCGGTTTCATGACCATTCCCGATACGCTCATCCCCGTCATGATGAAAGATCTGGCAAACAGGGAATGTGCCGATACGCCGGTTGTTTCCGGTGAATCCGGTGTTTCCGGGCTGGCCGGACTGGTCACGGCGGCCGAAAATCCGGAATTCCGCAAGGCTCTGAAGCTGGACGAAAACAGCGTTATCATCCTGTTCAGTTCGGAAGGCGCGACGGATCCGGAAATGTACACACAAATCGTCGGAAAAACCGCCGATGAGGTTGTCAAAGCATAAAAGAGCGCTTATAAGGAAAGAGTCGGCTTCGGCCGGCTCTTTTTTTTACCCGCTTCTCTCCCGGAAAACGCCATGAAAGATATTATCCAATCCCTCGTCGCCCTTATGATCGGCACGTTGTTTGTCGGCGCGGCCGGCGGCCTGATGAACTCGTATCTGGGTCTCCAGATGAATCAGGCCGGTTTCGCGACGACAACGTCCGGCCTGCTTATGTCCGTATATTTTATCGGTCTGACCCTCGGCTCACTACGGAGCCACGCTTTGATCGGGCGCGTCGGGCACATCCGATCCTTTGCCGCCTTTGCCGCTCTGTATGGAATTACGACCCTGTTGTACGGGCTGGAGATTTCCGCGCCGCTGTGGGCTTTGTGGCGTTTTCTGTCGGGTGTCGGTTTTGCGGGACTGCTGGTCTGCATCGAAAGCTGGCTGAACGGCCGCGCCAATAACCAGACACGCGGGCGCATTTTCGCCCTGTACGTCATCCTGTATTATATCGGCCTCGGCATCGGGCAGCAGGCGCTGAAAATGCCGGTCAACGAAACATTCAATATGTTTTCTGCCGGTGCGGTGATGTCCATGCTCTCTCTTGTCCCTGTTGTGATGACGAAGTTTGCCGGGCCGACCATTGAAAAGGCTTCCTCCTTTCCGCTGAGAGAACTGATCAGGCTGACGCCTCTGGGGGTTGCGGGGTGTATTGCAAGCGGCCTTATTACCAGTTCGTTTTACACCATGGGCGCGATTTTTGCTCAGAAATCCGGCCTTGACCTGGATCAGACATCGACGTTCATGACGACCGTCATTCTTGGCGGAACGCTGATGCAGTTTCCGATCGGGCGCTTTTCCGACAAATACGACCGGCGCATTGTCATGCTTGCCGTCGGAAGCTTTACCGCACTTGTTACTCTGATCCTGCCGTGGATCCGTGTTTCGGCTTTTCCTGTTCTGCTGTTCCTGTCCTTTTTGTATGGTGCGGGGATCTTTTCAATGTATCCTCTGAGCGTTTCCCATGCCAATGACAATGTGCCGCCCGAACACGTCGTCCCGGCCAGTAGCCAGCTTGTCCTGCTGTTCAGCTTCGGTTCCATCCTGGGGCCGACGTTTGTTTCTCTGTTCATGCTTCCGTTCGGCGCCAGAGGTTTCTTTGTCGCCACATTCACGGGGCTTGCCGCCATTACGGTCTTCTGCTTCCAACGTTTGCGCCAGAAGCCCGAAATCGTTCCGGTGACGAAATTCGCCCCCGTTCTGACACATACGGCGGTTCTGCCCAACGGCGAAATTGAACCGGAACTGCTGGACCCCGAAGAAAAAGAACCCGTTGAAAAGATTGATCCGGAAACGATTGAAATTCTTGATACAAGGAAATAATGTGATATTGTAAAGGAAACAACAGACGCGAAGAGGACGAATTTGTTGCATCATCTTAAATCCTTAAAGAAAATCTCGGCCGTGATCCTTATGACGGGAATGGCGGCGTCCTGCGGGAATTCCTTTTTTAATACGGTTTCGGACATTTCTTCGGACGTGGCGCCGACGACGATCATTACACCCAAAGCGGCGACTTCCGTTATCGTCTGCCGGACACAGCAGTGCGCTCCGGCTCGGACGAACATGACCCGCGAGTTTCTGTACAACAGCCTGTTGAACCTGTTCGACAACAACCTGAACTCGGCTGTTCTGCTGTGCGACGCGGATCCGAATTCGCGCATGTGTTTTGAAAATTACATCAAGTTCAATATCAAAGCCGGCGTAACTCCGGCAACCGTTGTTATTGATTCCGCGAAAATCCTGGATGTCCGGCTGAAAAAAGAAGAACAGACGATTGAGGTTGCTCTGGACTATAACATGCATTACAACAGCATCCGCCCTGTCTGCCGCACGTCGAAAAACGCTCTGTTTGTCAAAACGCCGGATTACGTCCTGATGGAGGATACCGGCTATCGGTGCAAGTTCACGACAATTTCGACATCGTTGGTTTCAACGGTTTTCTCCATTGATTACGTTGACCTGGATTACGGAGTGATCGGCGCGAATTATTCCTTTGGCGTTTCGGGGCCGGCCTATGGCGGCGGAACCGGCTACATGCTCTTCCGTTTCCAGAAAAACGCCTATCCGTCCGATCCCAAGAAGTTCTCTTTGCCCAAACAGGCGCAGGAAACCCCTGTCCCGCCGACAAACAAGGGAAACAAAACGGTTGAGGAATACGGCGTTAAAACGGATTCAAATAAAATCCAGCCGGGACAGTACAAGGTCGCGCC
>ENA-UOJC01004989-UOJC01004989.1-human-gut-metagenome-genome-assembly--contig:-C104-NODE-4989-length-10677-cov-12.724628_pt1 | contig 10677 bp, 8 predicted proteins | sample MGYA00242339_ERZ723886 | MGnify/ENA metagenome assembly ERZ723886 | reverse complement strand
GCGAAGCGCAGTACCGGACGCTGCGGGAGGCGGCAGAGGGGAAGCTGGACCGGGTCGTCGTGTCCTTCCCGCTGCGCGTGGCAGATATCACGGTCCGCCTGCGGCAGCTGGTCGAAAGCGGCGCGCTTGGGCGCGTCACCATGGTGCAGGCCGTCAACAATGTGCCCTACGGCAGTGTGTACTATCACAGCTGGTACCGCGACCCGAGCCTGACCGGCGGACTGTTTTTGCAGAAAACGACGCATGATATTGACTACATCTGCCATGCTGCCGGGCTGACGCCGAAGCGCGTCTTTGCACACACCGAGAAACTATATTATAAAGGAGACAGACCCGCCGGGCTGCACTGCCCCGACTGTCCCGACTACCGCACCTGCGTGGAAAGCAGCTATGTCGTCGGCAGACTGCGCGGCGAGGACGTACAGGGCGATTGCTGCTGCTTCGCCGTGGATACCGGAAACGAGGATGTCGCCTCTGCCATGTTCCTGTGCGAAAGCGGCGCGATCATCAGTTATAATCAGAATTTTACCGTCAAGCGCACGGCAGCCAGACGCGGCTGCCGCATCATCGGAACGAAGGGCAGCGCTGAGTTTGACTTCTATACCGGCGTCATCCGCCATGACGACTATGCATTCGACCAGACCGCGACGATCCAGATCCGGCCCACCGGCGGCAACCACTTTGGCGGCGACCGGCGGCTGGCGCAGGATTTCATGAACCTGCTGGCGGGCGGAAAGCCGTCGTCAGACCTTTTCGGCGGACTTCGCAGCGCGGCGTGCTGTCTGGCTGCCAAACGTTCTGCCGAAACGGGCTGCCTGACCGAGATTCTGCTGTAAGGAGCACACAAATGGAACTGATTCTGACGCTGGACGTCGGCACGACGTCCGTAAAAGCCTGCCTGTTCGACCGCCGGCTCTGGCAGACGGCGCTGACGAGCCGGGAATACGCCCTGCGGACGCATGGCGTGTGCGCGGAGGCAGAGCCGCAGATTTATCTGGACGCTGCGGCGCAGTGCATTCTGTCGCTGCCCGCCGAAGCGCGGGCGAGGGTTTGCGCCGTCGCGCTGACGACGCAGGGCGAAACGCTGATCTGCGTGGACAGGCAGGGAAGGGCCCTGCGGCCCGCAATCGTCTGGCTGGACAGCCGGGCGGAGGCCCAGGCGGCGCGGCTTGCCGCTGTGCTTGACCGGCAGCGCTTTTATGAGCGCACCGGCCTGCCGGAGCTGAGCGGCGCACTGCCGCTGGCAAAGCTGCTGTGGCTGCGGGAGCGGGAGCCGGAAATCTGGGCGCAGACGGACAAATTCCTCCTGCTGGAAGATTATCTGATGCTCTGGCTCACGGGACGGGCGGTCACGGAAAAATCGCTGCTGACCTCCACGGGATATTTCGACCTGCAAAGCGATGACTATTGGGACGAGGCGCTCGCGCTGGCAGAGCTCGACCGGACGCGCCTGCCGCAGGCGCTTGCGTGCGGCAGCGTTGTGGGGCCGGTCCTGCCGGAGCTGGCGGAGACGCTCGGGCTGCCCGCGTCCGCCTGCGTCGTGACCGGCGCGATGGATCAGACCGCCGCGGCGCTGGCCGCAGGCTGCACCCGGCCGGGCACGCTCTGCGAGACGACGGGTACGGCCATGGTCGCCGCCGCGTTCACTGCCCATCCGCAGTTTTCCGAAGACCATCATGTGACCATTTACCGCCATGCCATGCCGGGCGCGTATTTATATCTTCCCATCAGCAATACCATCGGCATGAGCCTGCGCTGGTTCCGCGACGAATTCTGCCGCGATCTGGACGGCGACTATGCCGCGCTTGACCGGTTGGCGGAGCGGGTGCCGCCCGGCGCGCAGGGCGTGACGTTTCTGCCGTATCTGGCCGGGTGCGTCGACCCGGAGCATCTGCCGGAGGCCTCCGGCGGTTTTTACGGGCTGCGGCTGTCCAGCACAAGAGCGGCCTGTGTCCGCGCGATTCTGGAGGCGGCGGCTTTCCAGCTGCGTGATTTTCTGCGCATGCTGTCCGCGCTCGGCTGCACGGCACAGACCGTGACCTCGCTCGGCGGGGGAGCGGGAAGCCCGCTTTGGATGCAGATCAAAGCAAACGTCTGCCGCCGTCCGTTCCGCACGCTCTCCACGGTGCAGGCAACCTCGCTCGGCGCAGCCATGCTGGCCGCAAGCGCGCTTGGCTGGAAGCTGCATGATGCGGAGGAACGGAGCGTCTATCAGCCGCAGGCGGAAACCACTGATGCGTATGAGAAAGCCTACGCGGCCTACCGGCGCGTCTATGAGGCACTGTATTTGCAGAAAGGATGAGAGACATGACACAGAAAAAACCGAAACTTGGCGTTCTGGCTCTGATGCTGGAGGACTATCTGCCGCTGTTTCCCGGCATCGACCGGGCGCAGACGGCGTATGTAAACGAGGTCCTGGACGGGCTGCGGGACGCGGCGGAGTTCGTCTTCCCGCACGCGGCCATGAACCGGGCGCAGATCGAGGCGCTTGCAGCGCAGTATAATCATGAAGGGCTGGACGGAATTCTGATTCTGCTGCTGACCTATTCGCAGGGGGCGTATCTGGTGCGTGCGCTGGAGGAAAACCATCTTCCGCTGGCCCTTGCCCTCATCCAGCCGGAGCAGACCGTACGTCCGGACTTTATTGAGTGGGATTATACGGTCAATCAGGGCATCCACGGCAGTCAGGATCAGGCGAACGTCATGACGCGCATGGGCGTCAATTGCATCTATTACGCCGGGAACCGCTGCGACGGTTCGTTTGCACAGTTTGTCGCGGACTTTGGCCGCGCGGCCATGACCGTGCGCGCCATGAAGCGCATGCGCATCGGCGTGATCGGTAAGCTGCCCGGCATGGGCGATGTGATTACCGACGATATGGCGATCTACCGCTGCCTGGGACCGGAGCTGGTCTATGATTCCATCGGCACCGTCCGCCGCTTCTGCGCAGAAGTCGAGGCGGACGCGGTAAAGACGCAGATGGAAGCGGACCGGGCCGTTTTTGACATTGATCCCACGCTGGACGAGCCGACGCATGCGGAGGCGGCGCGGATGTATCTGGGCATCAAGGCCTATTTGCAGTCCGGCGGCCTGTCTGGCTATACGCTGCACTACGGCGAATGCGGCGAGGACGGACGCTTCACGCAGCTGCCGCTGCTTGCGGCGTCAAACCTGCTGGCCGACGGCTATGGCTACGCCGCTGAGGGCGATTCCACCGCCGCCGTGCTGGTGGCGGCCATGCAGACGCTCTGCGGTGCGGCAGGCTTTACGGAAATGTACATGATGGACTTTAAACGCGAAGCGATCCTGATGTGCCATCAGGGCGAGGGCAACTGGCGGCTCTGCCGCGCCGGCCGCCGCCCGTATCTGAAAAACCGGGTGCTGTCCGAGGGCGGGCTTTCCAATCCGCCCACGCCGATCTTCACGCCGGAGCCGGGCCGCGCGTGCATCCTATCGCTGACACATCTGACGGCGGACCGCTTCCGTCTGGTCTGTGCGCCGGGCGAAATTCTGCCGGATGTAGATCTGCTGCATGTGGACATGCCGTATCTGTTCTTCCGGCCTGACAGCGGCGTGCGCAGCTGCGTGACGGCATGGCTTGAACAGGGCGGCACACACCACGAGGCGCTCGTCCTGGGCGACCGGATTGAGCGAATCCGCATGTTCTGCCGTCTTTGGAACGTTGAATTTGTACAGCTGTGAGAGCATAAGGGGGAACCGATATGATTGAAAATTTCAGCCGCAGTTTAGAATCGCTTCTGGGTGCGGAGTATACCTCCGCTGTGTGCCGTGCGCGCGCGGCGCTGACCGGCGAATCGGAGCAGGCGCTTGTGACGATCGCGCGGGAGCCGGTCGAGTTCTATCCGGATTCGTTTGCCGCGCATCAGCAGGCGCTGATGGAGCTGGTCGGGCGGCAGCTCTGCCCGCCCGCGCAGGCCGTCTCGGCAGAGCCGGGCGCACCGACGGACAGCTTTGCTGCCGCGCAGCACAATGCCCCCGCGCCGCTCAGCGCGCTCGGCTGCTTCCGCCTCGGCGAGGACGGGCGGCTGTATTTTGCCGGAAAGAGCGAGCATTATCACATTCCGCTCGGCCACGGCTTCCCGGGCTACGCACTTCTGGATAAGGCGCGTACGCTCGGCATTCCCAATGCCACGCATAACAATACGCGCGGATACATCACGCGCCTGCTCGAACGCCGCCTGATTGCCGCAGCGAACGGCCTTCCTATGGACAAGCCGCTGCCGCAGCCGCTTTTACAGGCGCGGCAGCCCGGCGTTCTGAACCGCGTGCTCAATCTGGAAACGGGCTCTTTGGCAGTGGAGGCGGCGCTCAAGATGATGCTCAGCCGCTTTGACACGCTGGACGGCTCCGCGCCCGCGTATCCTGACCGCATCCCGGTGTTCCTCGTCATGGCGGATAACGACGGCGGCGTAACCGCCGGATACCACGGCACGACGATTCTGGCCCAGATGCTGCGCGGCCTGTGGCCGTCGCTTGCGGAAAAATGCAAAAACGCGCTGCGCGTCGAGCCTGTTGCGATCAACGACCCCGAAAGCTTCCGCAGCGCGATGGAGCGATGGAACATGCCGCCGTATAAGACGGCGGGCTTCTGCCACGAGCTGATTATGATGAATTACAGCGGAACACGGCTGGAGCAGGCGTATCTGACTGAGGCGTATCGCTTGTGCCGCGAAACGGACACGCCCGTGCTCTGCGACGAAATCCAGTCCAGCGCATGGTACGATACGCTCTTCCTGTTCCGCAAATACGGCCTGAAGCCGGATTTTGTCTCCATCGGCAAGGGCTTCCCCGGCGGACTGTACCCGGCCAGCCGGCTGCTGGTCAGCGGCGCGTTTGACTGCCTGAGTCAGTTTGGCGCGCTCGTCACCAACGGACAGGAGGAGCTGGCAAGCCTTGCGTATCTCGTCACGATGGAATTTGTCAGCCATAACGGCGCACATATTGAGTCGGTCGGGAAGGTCTACCACGACGCGCTGCGGCAGCTTGCCGCGCGGCATGCCGCGCTTTGCAGCGGTGCGGAGGGAGACGGGCATATGAGCGCCCTGTGCTTCCATCAGGTGCCGGACGCGGCGGCCTTTGCCGCGCGGATGAACCGCGAATTCTGCGTCGATATCAGCGCCCAGACCTACAAGGCCAACTGCCGCCCCGTCGCGCTGACAAAGCTGCCGCTGCTGGTCACGGAGCCGATGGTGGAGAAGCTGATCGCGCGGATGGAGCAGTGTCTGTCTGAGATGGAGGGCTGAGTGTGGAGAAAACCATAAAATTCGGCGTCATCGGCTGCGGGCTGATGGGCCGGGAGTTTGCAAGCGCCTCCATGCGTTGGCTGCATCTGCAGACCAGCCTGCCGCGCCCGCAGATCATCGCCGCGTGCAGCCGGACGGACAAAAGCCTCGACTGGTTCCGGCGCGTGCCGGACACGCGGTATTTTTACCATGACTATCGCGAGCTTCTGGAAAATCCGGAGGTCGAAGCCGTTTACTGCGCCGTGCCGCACGACCAGCACGCACAGATCTACACCGATATTATCCGCTCCGGCAAGCATCTGCTGGCCGAAAAGCCGTTCGGGATCGATCTGCCCGCCTGCCGGAGCATTCTGGACGCCATGCGGGAGCATCCGCAGGTGTTTGTCCGCTGCTCCAGTGAGTTCCCGTATTATCCCGCCGCACAGCAGCTTTTCCGCTGGTATCAGGAGGGCTTCTTCGGCCGCGTGATCGAGGCGCGCTTCACCATCAAGCACGCATCGGATATGGACCTGAATAAACCCATAAACTGGAAGCGGCAGCTGAAAACCAACGGCGCATATGGCTGCATGGGCGATCTCGGCATCCACACGCAGCACTTGCCGTTCCGGCTCGGCTTCCGGGTCGATTCCGTGAGTGCGCAGCTTGCCGATCTCGTCCCGCAGCGGCCCTGCGGCGACGGCTTTGCGCCCTGCGAGACGTATGACAACGCGATTTTACTCTGCGGTGCACACAATGCGGCGGGCGACCGGTTCCCGATGGTAATGGAAATGAAGCGCATGGCCCCCGGCTGTACCAATACGGTGGAATACGAGATCTACGGACTGGACGGCTCCGCGAAATTCTCCACTGAGGATGCAAACGCCGTCTGGTACACGCGCAATCAGGGCCGGGAGCAGGCGTGGAGCCGCCTGATGCTGGGACAGAAGACGCTGTTCCCGGTCATTACCGGCGGGATTTTTGAGTTCGGCTTTTCCGACGCCATGCTGCAGATGTTTGCGGCGTTTATTGCCGAGCTCTGCGGCGAGCCGTGCGCGTTCGGCTGCTTCCGGCCGAATGAGGCGCTTTTGAGCCACCAGCTGCTTACCGGCGCGCTGCGGGCTTATGAAACGGGAAGCGTCGTCCGGTTTGACTGACGTGAAAGAAGGTGGTATGGTGGACGTATCTTCGGCCCCGCATGCGGCAGATGCAGAGCGCCGCGTGATCTACGAACCTGCCCATGCGCCGGGCTTTGCGGCGTGGGCAGACTGCTTCGACTATCAGAACGGGCGGCTCGGCCTGTCCTTTAAGGAGATCCGCCAGGCGCAAAACGCGGACTTCCTGCCGCCGAGGCTGGAAATGGGCGAGGCCATCGGCGCGCCGGTGTCCTATTGCTCAGCGGAGTGCGGCAGCGCGGAGCTGGTTTCGGAGCGCGTCTATATGGCCTCCGACGACGGCGGAGCGCACTGGTACGAGACGGGCAGGTGCCCGCTGTCCGAGGGATCGTTTCTGAACGCGGGCTTTGCGGACGGGCGGCTGGTCGGGCTGGACGTGGGCCGCGTCAACGCCGCGCGGACCGGCTGGTGCGACTATATTGCCGTCCGGGAAAGCACGGACGGCGGCAGCACCTGGACGGAAACGGCCCGTCTGCTGGAGGGCTGCGCCGTCTATCTCTGGCGGCTGCGCCGCCTGCACGACGGTTCGCTTCTCGTGCTTGCCAGCTTCTACGGCACGCCGTGGGGCATTGGCTGCGAACGCGCAACGCGCAACACCATGCTTCCCGGCGAGACGTATCTCAATAAAATTCAGACCTTTTTCCTTCATAGTACGGACGGCCGGAGCTTTTCGGGGCCGCACTATGTCCTTCCGGGCACGGGCGCACACGAATATGACGCGGCGGAGCTGTCGGACGGACGGCTGCTGTTCGTGGCGGGCGACGTGCAGGGCACGCCGGTCGGGCGGCAGCTTGTCCGGCGCACGGCGCAGGGCTTCATCAATGGGCCACTGCTGCCCATCGGCGCGGGCGCTCCGCCAGACCCGGCGGAAAATCCGCAGGGCGGCTTTGTCCCGGAAAGCATCGTCTGCCTGCCGGGCGATCTTCTCGTCGGCGCGCGGCGCGGCAAGCCCTTCAGCTGCTCCGGCGATTTCGGCCAGACGTGGACGGTGATCGAGGGTGCGGGAAACGGCCTCTATCAGCCGTGTATCCGGCTGCTGCCGGACGGGCGCGTTGCGGCCTTCGGCCATTGCGGCGCGGACAGCGCGGTCGGACAGACGCGGATGGCAATTGCCGCCGATCTGTTCCGGCTGGACGGTGCGCCGCCCGCAGGGTGCGAGCTGCGGCTTGAACGTGTGCTTTCTGCGGACGGGAGCCATTACGGCAACGCATATACAGCCCGGCTGACCTGTAAGGAAAGCCCTGTCGCCGGGCGGCGGGTAACGTTCCGGATCGTGCCGTTCTGGACGGAGGGCGGGGCGGTCAATACGCTTGCGCAGGAGCAGGCGCCAATCCGGTTTTCTGCCGTGACAGACGCGGACGGCCTCGCCAATGCGGCGTTTCCTGCGTTTGACGCCGTCCGGGACATTCACTTTGCCTACACCATCGACGCCTTTGCCGAGGCTGCGCCCGGACAGGCAGCCTGCGTCAGCGCCAGCCGCTGCGAGCTTGCCATGACGCCGTACCGCCGCTGCCGCCACCCGTACCCGGCCTATTTTGCTGAAAACACCCTCTATCTGTCGCCGGAGCTGGAAGCGGCGTTTCCGGACTGCCGCCGCTGGCTCGCGGAGGAAGCGGGGCGGGAGGGTCCCGCAGTCGCGGGCATGATCCTCCGGCAGGCGCTTTTGGATGCGGGCGTACTGCGGCAGACAGAGGGCGGCCTCCGGTGGATTGCGCGCGTACACGGCGCGCAGGCGCTCGAGGCGGTCCTTCCGCAGCCGGACGGAGACTGGTATATCTGAACCTCCGCGCATGCGCGGGAAGCAAATTATAAACAGGAGAGAGCTGCTATGAAACTTGTAGTATTGGACGGTTATACAGAAAACCCCGGCGATCTGAGCTGGGCGGCGCTGGAAGTGCTCGGTGAGCTGACAGTCTATGACCGCACGTCGTATACCGAGTCTCCGCTGATTGCGGAGCGCATCGGCGACGCGGAGATCGTGGTCATGAACAAAACGCCGATTTCCCGTGCGACAATCGACGCATGCCCGAATATCCGTCTGATTGCAGTCCTCGCGACGGGCTATAACGTCGTGGACTATCAGTATGCGCGGGAAAAGGGCATCCCGGTCGTGAACGTGCCGGCCTACGGCACAGCGTCGGTCAGCCAGTATTCCATCGCCCTTCTGCTGGAGATCTGCCACCATATCGGCCATCACAGCGCGTCTGTCCATGCGGGCAATTGGGCCTCGAATCCCGACTGGTGCTATTGGGACTATCCGCTCATCGAGCTGGAGGGCAAGACCATCGGCATCATCGGCTTCGGCCGCATCGGGCAGGCAGAGGGGCGCATTGCACGGGCAATGGGCATGCGCGTTCTGGCATACGATGTCTATCCGAACGACGCCGGGCACGCTATCGGCGAGTATGTCGATCTGGACACGCTGCTGCGCGAGTCGGACGTCGTGTCGCTGCACTGCAATCTGACGCCCGAGAACACCGGACTTATCAATAAAACGAACATTGCGAAGATGAAAGACGGCGCGATCCTCATCAACAACGCCCGTGGCCAGCTGATCGTGGAGCAGGACGTCGCGGACGCGCTGAACAGCGGCAAGCTGGCCGCCGCCGGGCTGGATGTAGTCTACACAGAGCCAATCCGCCCGGACAATCCGCTTCTGACCGCGAAAAACTGCATCATCACGCCGCATATCTCCTGGGCGCCGAAGGAAAGCCGCCAGCGCATCATGGACGTCACGGCAGAAAACATCCGTGCCTTCCTCGCCGGAACGCCGCAGAACGTCGTCAACCGCTGAGCGTTTGAAAAAGTCCGACACGCTGTCATCGAACAACCATCCCTTTTGACGTTTGTGACGGCAGGCTGGTTATAGATTCTGAAATTTAATTTGCTGTGGTATAGCCAATATATTGACGTTTGCCTTTCCCCTGGTATCCATCTGCTCAGCTGTTATGCGGCGCAGCTGCTGATTGCGCTGTGCATTTTGTACCGCTGAATTTCTTCCCTCTTCCATATCCGGAAGAGGGATTTTTTCATTACAATTTGTCTCAAGGCATGGTACGATAATTCTGCCTGTGGTATAGCCACAAAGTGGAGAGGAGCGATTTTATGAAACACACCCGAAGAAACGCAGCAGTCGCGCTGGTTTTACTGCTTGCCATTGTTTTCGGCTGCATGTTCGCCGCCGACCGCATCCAGCGCGGAAACGGGACCATCGCCGTTACGGAAGGATGGATTGAAACCGACGTCGGCAATCTCATGTACAAGCTGTACACGCCGAAGACCGCCACAGCCGAGAACCCTGCCCCCGGCGTTTTGCTGCTGCACGGCTACCAGAACGACCACGAAACCTGCGCGGCCTACGCCATCGAGCTGGCCCGCCACGGCGCGGTGGTCCTGTGCCTGGATGAGTACGGCCACGGCTCGACGACGGCCGGACTGATCAACCGCGGCTACGTCAATCACAAGGTCACGGTCAACTACGGCGATGACAGCGTCGAGGACGGCACGTTCAAGACCATCGGCGGCCAGACCCGCTACAAGGTCATGATGAACTTTTCCAACCTCAGCTTTTTCGACAAGCATTACACGACCGACGCCGACGGCAATTCCATGACAGACAGCTCCGCGGGCGGCAGCTATGCCTACGCGCTGCTGGCGGCCATCAAGAGAATTGCAATGTGCCGTTTGTCTGCAAGCTGTTTCAAAATCCCGATGTCCTGATAGTCATTTGCGTACAGGTTGCTGTCACTGCCCGTACTTCGAACACGCTGCAACATGTCGATCACAACCAGTTTTGTATTGGGATGTTCGGTCAAGAACTGCTCGATCTGCTGTTCCAACCCGCGTTTGAGCGTGTTGGCCATGATCGCAAAGTGCAGCGTCTGCGGCGCATCTTCCGTCAGGTCAAAGAGCCGCGTCTGGATGCGCTGGAACGAATCTTCGAGACTAAGATACAAAACTTCACCCTGTGTTGTTGCAAAATTCCAGAGCGGCTGCCCCTGCGAAACGCACAAGCAGAGCCATAATGCCAGCCACGATTTGCCGATTTTCGGCGCACCCGCGAGGATGTGTAAGCCCTCCGGGATGAGTTCGTCGACGAGAAACGGCGTTGGTTCATACGTCCGATTTTGCAGATCTTCTGCTGTTATGGTTTCCAGTTCGGTCATTTTTTCACTTCCTTTCCGTTTGCTATTGACATTCTGCGCTACATGATTTAGACTTATAATTAGTCAATAGATTTGTTTTCTATTTTAGACTAACAT
>ENA-UOJC01004963-UOJC01004963.1-human-gut-metagenome-genome-assembly--contig:-C104-NODE-4963-length-10732-cov-3.489089_pt1 | contig 10732 bp, 6 predicted proteins | sample MGYA00242339_ERZ723886 | MGnify/ENA metagenome assembly ERZ723886 | reverse complement strand
AGGTTCTCGGAACAGAGGCTGTTCAGGCTGTGATGCAGCAGGTGACAAGTATGATCGAGATGGGAAAGGCGCTCATTGAGGAAACGAAAGGGCTGGAAACAAGTCTGCAAAACGGAATCGTAACCCCGGTTCAGGATCTTGCGGCGCAGGCACAGGCAATTTCAGGAGAGCTTCAGAAAATTTCAGATTTGCAGACGAATCTTACAAATGCATGTACTGCCGTAAATACTGCGGTAAACGAAAATAATGCTGTTATTGATGCCGATAATGGACAGATTGCGGCGAATAACGAAAAGATTACGTCAGCTAAGACGAAAGCCATCTCAAGTTCACAGACGATTCAACAGGCGGTAGATTCCCTGACGGCGAAGAGAAATGAAATCGCACAAAATGATCCTCAGTCAGCGGCTCTTGCAGATCTTGATAATGCGATACAGGCGCTGAATGAAGCGAAAAACGCCGCGGCTGAAGTGACCGATATGCCGGAACTTTCTTCTATAGAAGGAAAACTAAATCCGGTGCAGGCGGATCTGTCAGGCGTGGATGTGCAGGCTGTTCAAAATGCAGTAGGAAAAATGAAAGTAGATCTGTTTACATTAAAACTTGCGGCTGCAGGAATGAATGCAAAACTTCCCGAAGTAGAAGAAAAATTAGACGCAATCCAGAAAGCGGGAGAAAACCTGCCTTTGGATCAACTGGGAGCGCTGACAGGTAAGATCGACGATCTAAATACGGGAATGCAGGGGCTTAACAGTGGAATCGGATCTTTGCATACGAATCTATCATCTTTAGATCAATCTCTTGCAGTATCAGTACCGAAAGCGGCTTCCGGAATCGCACAGCTAAACGGAGGATTTACACAATTAGGCAGCTTTAACAGTCAGCTTACGGCAGGAGCGGAGCAGTTAAAAGAAAACAGCAGCGTACTGAAAAACGGAGTGTCGGCTTTGAACAGCGGAGCGAAAACTTTGTCAGAAGGAGCTGTGACGCTGGCGGACGGAATGAAGACGTTTGATGCAGAAGGAACGAGTAAACTGAAAACAACGGTTGAAGGTGCGGTCGGAGAATTGATGAACCGGTTAGAAGCGCTGACATCTAAAGAGTGCAGCTATGATACGTTCAGCGGAAAAGACAGCGCGATGGACGGTAATGTAAAATTTGTAATCGAAACAGAAGCGATTGAATAAAAGCAGAAAAAATGCCTCCCCTGTCTGAGCCGCAGGAGAGGCATTTTTTATAAGGACAATTAAATAAACTTCTGTTCAGGAGCATCCACTTGGGAGTGGATGCTTCCATTTTTCCATCCAATAATTGACCTGCAGCATATAAGCAAGCATCTGAGGTCCTGCCATAAGCTGCCCATACCATGGTTTTCCGTAGTCGGAAGGCGTATCAAGGAAACGCAATACTTTCTTTTTATCAAGAAATGTTCGTATAGGAGCATTGGGGGAAGCGAGGACTTCTTTTAGTTGATCTGCGAGCAATGCTTCATAATGAGGATCATAAGTTTTTGGATAAGGACTTTTGCGTCTCCACAAGATCTCTTTTGGCAAGATGCCCTCTCCGGCATGGCGGAGCAGACCTTTTACAATTCCGTCCGGACATTTGATGTCCCACGGGATATTGAAAATGTATTCTACGATCCGATAATCGGCAAACGGTACGCGGGCTTCAAGTCCGCTGTACATACCGGCGCGGTCCATCCGATCAAGAAGAGTTGCCATAAACCAGCGGATATTCAGGTAGGCGATCTCACGCCGACGTTTTTCTTCGGGAGAATCATCAGGTAGAACCGGCGTTTCACGAATCGTCTGTTCATAGGCGTTAAGGGCATATTCTTCCATGTTCAGTTCGTGAATAAAATCGTCGTCTAACAATGCTTGCCGCGGCTGCATAGAAGGCGACCATGGAAACATATTCGTTTCAAGTGAGCTTTTTTTATGAAACAAAGGGTAGCCTCAGAAAATTTCATCAGCACATTCGCCTGTAAGGACAACGCTGTTGAACTGTTTGACAAGTGAACAGAAATACAACATAGAGGACTCGACGTCGGCCATGCAGGGGAGATCCCGCGCGTCTACGGCTTTGTACAGATAATCCAGTTGATCCTGACTGCTGCATTCGAGGAAGTGATGGTTTGTTTCATATAATTCTGCCATCTGTTCGGCAAACGGACGATCCTGACTTGGCTGGAATGTATTGGATTTAAAATACGTTTTGTTTTCCGTGAAATCAAAAGAAAAAGTATTTAGTTTTTCCCCTGATTTTGCCAGATGTCCGGCGCAGACGGCAGTGACGAGGCTGCTGTCTATTCCGCCGGAAAGAAACGTGCAGATGGGAACGTCTGAAAGCATCTGCTTTTTGATGGAATCTGTGAGAAGCCATCTCGTTTTTTCGATTGTATCAGAAGGCGAATCAGCGTGGAGGCAGCTGCTAAGTTTCCAGTAAAACTGTCTTTTGAAAGAAGTGTGACTAATGGAAATGTGTTCGCCGGGGAGCACTTCAAGAATATTTTTAAATACACCTTTTCCGTATGTTTTTGCAGGACCTAAGGCGAATATTTCATTGAGGCTGTTCCGGTCAAGTTCGGGAACGATATCGGGATAGGCAAATAATCCCTTGATTTCGGAAGAAAAAATAGTAGTCTCGTCTTTTTTTGTATAAAAGAGAGGTTTGACACCGAGCCTGTCGCGGAACAGATGAAGCGTTTGACAAGATTCATCCCACAGCGCGATTGCAAAGATTCCGTTTAACTTTTTAATAAAAGATGGTCCGCAGCGCATAAATCCGGCAAGGATTACTTCTGTATCGCCGGACGTCAGAAACTGTTCACCTTCAGAAATCAATTCTGCTTTCAGTTCCGGGGCATTATATATTTCACCGTTATATGCAATGACACAACTGTGATCGCCTCTGACGCGTCTCATCGGCTGATGTCCGGTGACTAAGTCGATGATGTTCAGACGAACATGGGCAAGCCCGCATTGAGGGGAGAGAAACGTACCTTCATCATCCGGCCCACGGTGCTTTTGAACTTGATTCATCATTTCTAAAATGTGGTTTCTGTAGTTCTTTTCTTTTGTATAATCCGCAGATGGGTTAAAAAATCCGGCGATTCCGCACATAGAAAATTCTCCTTCTTCTATTTTTTGACAATATCGCGTATGACAGGCTGAAGCTGCCGGTTCTCAAGAGCGGCTTCCAAAGCCGGGATAAGCAGATCGGTATGGGCAGTCATTGAATTCGGCTTTTTTTCGGGATCATCCTGCCCGAACGGAACAAAGTAGATATTTTTCGTATTTAAAAGAAGTCCGATATTTTTCATATTCATACCGAGGGCGTCGTTTGTCGATAAAGATAAAAGAAGCGGTTTGTTGTTGCGTAAATGGGCTTTTGCCGCCATTAAAGCAGGTGTGTCGGTGATTCCGTTTGCCAGTTTGGCAAGCGTATTTCCGGTGCACGGAAGGATCACAAGTGCGTCGAAAAGGTTTTTCGGACCGATCGTCTCTGCTTCGGAAATAGTCATCATCGGTTTATTTCCCGTAATTTCTTCTGCACGCCTATAAAATGATTCGGCAGAACCGAAACGGGAGTCTGTGGATGCGGCTGCGGTTGAAAAGACTGTCTGGACAGAGCCACAGCAGTTTGAAAGTTTTTGCAGTTCCAGAAATGCTTTTTTGTAAGTGCAGAACGAGCCGGTAAAAGCGACTCCGATCTGCGTTTCTTTTAAGGACAAAGGGGATTCCTCCTTTCATTTTGCGCATGAATTATGAGAGATACAGTTTTGATTCGATAAATTGTTTTAAGTGACGGGCAGAAGATGCGGGAGCATATTTGCCGGGAAGTCCTAAGCAGTGCAGAGCAGATATGCCGAGACGCTGAGCCGCGTCATAATCGACCCCTCCGGGGGAAGAGGCAATATCAATAATAAGAGCAGAAAGATCTACGTTTTTTAAAGTCTCTTCATTTATAAATTGCGCCGGAACAGTATTAAAAATGAAGCGAAAATCTCCGGCGTGATCGGAAAGTGATTTTAAGGGGAAACTTTTGTCGGCAATAACTGACGCGCGGGCGGATTCTTCGGCGTTATCTGTAAAAACGGAAACGTTTGCGGATAATCCCTTTAAACGGTAAACAATAGAGTGACCGCATTTTCCGAATCCAAGTACTGCGCATCTGCTTTTGTGCAGATTGAAAGGACTGTGGAGGATCGCTTCGCAGATTGCGCCTTCTGCAGTCGAGATACTGTTGTAAACAGGAAGCGATATATCGTCTGCATAATCAAAAACAGCGACGTTATTTTCGGCGGCTTCTTTTTTAAAAGAAGGAGGGATGCCCCCGGCAAACAAAGACTGACCGGGCCGCAGAAGATGAAGCAGCGTCTGAATAGAGAAACGATAGATGCTATTTTCAACCGAAACATCCGCGCCGTTTTTAGTAAACGGAAAAGGGCAGATGACGGACCCGGAATGGATACAGGCTTCTTCGAGAGAAGGCGCTTCGCGTACTATGGAAACATGTTCGGAGACGGAGCTGCAGTTGTTCGGCTGAGAGGCCAAAGCGTAATGACAAAGAGAACGGCCCGATTCTGCTAACATTTCTGCAAGAAAAACCTGACGCGCATCACCGCCTAAAACAGAGAAATCATATGAAAATGAAGACATAAAAACACCGCTTAAGAAACATTTTTAATTACTATATGCGAGTGAGAAAAAGATGTGAGTATAAATAACCTTGCTTGTCGTATATTTTTTCGGAATATTCCCGGGATGTCGGCAGTGCTGTGTATATCAGCATCCTTTTTATAGCGGGGCAAAAAATGATAAAAGAGAGTGATATTAACTATATCACAAAACGAATAGAAAACAAATCACTTTTGTTATTGACATGAAATCAAATAAAGTAGAAGGGAAGGCAATAAGATGAGCAGAAAAAGGAATAAGGTAATGAAAAACAGCTCCGGTTGTCATGATATTAATAAAGTTATAAGATTTTTTCTTATTCCTTTTAAAAAATATGCGTTATCATGTTAATATTAGGAGAGAGTAGGAGAGGTGATTGATAATGTACAATATATTAGTATGTGACGATGACAAAGAAATAGTGGAAGCAATCGAAATTTATCTGACGCAGGAAGGATATCGTATACTGAAGGCGTATGACGGTACGGAAGCTCTTGAAATGCTTGAAAGAGAAGAGGTTCATCTGCTTCTTCTTGATGTGATGATGCCGAAACTTGACGGGATTCGGGCAACTTTGAAAATACGAGAGAAAAACAGTATTCCCATCATTATCCTTTCCGCAAAATCGGAAGATGCGGATAAGATACTCGGACTTAATGTAGGAGCGGACGATTATGTTACAAAGCCGTTTAGTCCTTTGGAACTTGTTGCGCGAGTGAAATCTCAGCTTCGCAGGTATACGCAGCTTGGCGGCACGGCTCAGAATGAAAATGATAAAATATATTCTGTCGGCGGCCTTAGGAGTAATGACGATCTGAAAGAAGTGACAGTAGATGGGGAGTTAGTAAGATTGACTCCGATCGAATATAATATCCTCCTTCTTCTTATGAAGAATCAGGGGCGCGTTTTTTCGATCAATCAGATATATGAAATGATCTGGAATGAGGAAGCTATCGGGGCTGACAATACGGTTGCCGTTCATATACGGCATATAAGGGAGAAGATTGAGATTAATCCAAAAGAGCCGCGGTATTTGAAAGTTGTCTGGGGAGTCGGATATAAGATTGAGAAGGTGCAGTAGATAAGAAAAACAGGTAAAGAGAGGAATGTGAATGAAAGGATGGTACAGAAGGACTGCGATGAAAGCGGTCGTCCTGATCGTAGGCGTGTTAACCGGAGCGATGTTTTTCACATCTCTTATAGTAACAACGCGGCTGACCGGAACGCTGAATCCGGCAGAGACGGTAAAGTTAATAGGAGAGCCATATGAAGAATCTTCGGATTTTAGCAATACAGTAGAAAGCTATATGCTTCAGGTGCTTGAACAGTTTCAGTTAAAAACGCTGTTTGAGTCAGACGGAGCATACAATCCGGATAAAGTGATCGACGTAATGTCTTATTTTGGAGCGTCGGGAGCAGACGCTGAAAATCATTCCGGACTGGTATACAGACTGTCGGATCTGATAGAGTGGAGCAAGGCATACAGTGTAGAATCAGGCGGTGTATATGATAAAAACGCAGTAATCGTCTGCAAACAGCCAAGCGGAAAATACTATTATTACTATACGGAAGAGTTTCTGAATCAGCTTGAAACAGGAGAACTTCAACTCGTATTAGAAGATGATAGAATGGATGTTGAGTCATTTTTAAATGACTTAAGCAACGGAACGCTTACCTCATCCGGAGTGAGTGATAAAATAAGCATATATGATGCAGAAGGCAGTAAATTGTATACAGACTGTTGGAATTACGGGGATTCAGTCCGTGAGAATTATGCGCCCTTAGGAGCGGCTAATCTTCTCCAAGTTGTAAATGAACGCCCGGAGTTAAACGGAAAGCTTATGGTTATTTATGATCATCTGGCATCTGTTCTTACGAGTATAAATGATAAATACAGCCGATATAAGAGCGGGTGGGAACACCTGGAAGAGGGAAACACAAACTTTACTTATTTATATATAGATCAGGATACAAAAAAAGTTACGACAAATAAAAGCGAATATGCAAATCTTATGGCAAAAGGCGAGTCGGGAATAAAAACGAACATTGAAGAATGCATAGCGGACATGAAATCAGGAAAAAATGTGAAATACATTTTTGTTTATCCGAAATTAAAAGATTTTGAAACAAATATGGATATATTACCGACAAATGAATGGGATATGGTGCGCTCTTATGATACCGACAAGACGTATGACAGTATTTTTGCGGTGGCAGTTGATACTTCTTATCCGGTCAAAGATATGTTCTATGAAAGAGACCGGATTTATGAAAAAAATATCCCGCTGCTAAGAGGCGGGTTCGTGATCTTGTGTCTTAGCGGAATTTTGTTCCTTATCAGTTTTGTCATGTCAGGGTTGATGGCAGGAAGAAAAGATGGAGATAACGAAGTTCATTTAACAGGCTTTGACAGATGGAAAACAGAGATCGCGGCAGTTGCCGTGATCGGAGTATGGGCAGTAGGAACGGCAGTTATCGTAGGCATGGGAATGATCGACAGCGATAATGTCTACAATATGGTAGAAACTCTTGACTATTATGGAGCGCGCTATATGAGCGACATGCCGGAAGTTTATTCTATGCTGTTTGTTCAGAAAGTAAGTTTTTTAGAGATAGCGGGTGCATTTTTATATGGAGCGTTTACGTTTATCTGCTTTTTCGCGGGTTATATGAGTCTTATCCGCAGAATGAAAGCGAAGAGTTTGTGGAATGGAAGTCTGCTTTGTATGATTCTTTCTTTTTGCAAAAGAATAGTCGATTCGAGTAATGACGTTTGGCGGACCGTTCTTTGGATCAGTGCATTTTTAGTCATCCACTGGATTACGTTTTTTGTCAGAAATGTACCGATGGCGCTGGCAGCTCTGGCAGCAGACGGAGTGACGTTTTGGATTGTCGTGGGAAGTATGCTTGCAAAAGTCAGGATCAAGAAAGGGATCGAACAGATCGCATCAGGCAATCTTGAGTATCGGATCGAACTAAAAGGACTGCGGGGAACGGAACGTAATATCGCCGAGAATGTCAATGATATCGGAAGCGGTCTGAACCGCGCAATCGATGAGGCGATGCGAAACGAACGTTTGAAAACGGATTTGATCACAAATGTATCGCATGACATCAAGACTCCGCTTACATCAATTATAAATTATGTGGATATTTTGAAGCGGTCTGATATTGCCGATGAAAAGATACTAGGGTATCTTGATATTCTTGAAGTAAAAGCGCAGAGACTTAAGACGCTGACAGAAGACGTTGTGGAAGCGTCGAAAGTAAGCAGCGGAAATATTACGTTAGAATATATGGATATTGATTTCCGTGAGATGGTACAGCAGACGGAAGGGGAAATGGCAGAAAAATTTGCCGCGCGAAACCTGTCGGTTGTATTGAACCTTCCGGAAGAAGCGGCGGTGATACATGTAGACGGACGCCGTATGTGGAGGGTGCTTGAAAATATCTTCGGCAATGCGGCAAAATATGCAATGCCGGGGACGAGAGTTTATGCAGATCTTTCGGTATCGGAGTCGGAAGTTAAGTTTTCTTTGAAAAATGTATCCGAGCAGCAGTTGAATATTTCGGCAGATGAGTTGACAGAGCGATTTATCAGAGGAGATATTTCCCGGAGTACGGAAGGAAGCGGACTCGGTCTTTCAATCGCCAAAAGTCTGACTGAAATGCAAGGAGGAGTTTTCGAGTTGTATCTTGACGGAGATCTGTTCAAAGTAGACATCAGATTTCCAAGGATAAAGCCGATGTAAAATATATATTGATTGGATTCGCCCCTTCCCTTTTTAAGGTAGGTTTTTCACCTTAGGGAAGGGGATTGTGTATCCTTTTTCTTACGAAGAAATAGCAGATTACCTGCAGTATGATCGTGATAAGCCATGATGCGGGATAAGAGATAAACAAAACATCCAATGATCTGTGGCGAGGGAAGATCATGAAGATCCAGACAATCCTCGTTCCGACTGTTCCGATGATAGAAAGAAGCATCGGAATTGCAGAATATCCCATTCCGCGCAGCGCGCCGGGAAAGAGGTCCATCAGTCCGCACATAAAATAAGTTACGGTAGTATACAAAAGTATTTCCATTCCGCATTGAATGACTTTCGGATCTGAAGTATAGATTTTTAACAGTTCCGGTCCGAAGAGATATGAACCTCCGCCTAAGATTAATGAAACGACAACGGACAGCAGAATACAGTTCCGAAGAACTTTGTCCATTCGTTTCCATTTTCCCGCGCCGTAGTTCTGGCTTGTAAAACTCATACATGCCTGTGTGATCGAGTTGGCTGCGGCGTACAGAAATCCGAAGATATTATTTGCAGCTGTATAGCCTGCCATTGCGATAGAACCAAAAGAGTTTACCGAAGATTGAAGAAGTACGTTTGAGAAGTTGATAACCGTACTTTGTATGCCTGCGGGAATACCTACCTGAAAAATTTGCTTTAAATAGATCCACTTGATTGTCATTGCGGAAAATCGAAGTTGATAGCTTCCGTCCGAGCGATATAGACAGCGAAGGACAAGGAGACAGGAGATCATCTGTGCGATCACTGTGGCGATTGCAACTCCCGCGACTCCGAGGTGTAATACGATCACGAGGAAGAGGTTTAAAGCTGCGTTTACGATTCCCGCGATGATAAGGAAAAATAAAGGCCGTTTTGTATCTCCGACGGCACGCAGGATTGCCGCTCCGTAATTATAGAGCATAAAGAAGGGCATTCCGGCGAAATAAATCCGCATATAAAGGGCGGACTGGCCGATGACGTCTGAAGGAGTGTCCATAAGCAGCAGGGCTGCTTTTGAAAAGAAAAGTCCGACAAAGACCATGACGATTCCGCTGATCAAAGCGAAAGTAACTGCGGTATGTACTGTTTCAGACATCTGCTTTTCCTGTTTTGTCGCATAGAAACGGGCAGCCAGTACGTTCGCTCCGAGGGAAACTCCGATAAAAAGATTCGTAAATACATTGATTAGCGCTGTCGTAGAGCCGACTGCCGCCAGAGCGCGGCTTCCTGAAAATCTTCCGACAACGACGATATCTACTGCATTGAAAAGAAGCTGGAGAATACTGGAGAGCATGAGCGGAATGGAAAATGAAATCAGTTTGTCTAAAACAGTTCCATTGCACATGTCTATTTCATATTTGTTCTTTTTCGATTTTGAAGCTGTCATTTTAAATCCCCTCTTTATAAAGTATAAGCTTTGTTAAAAAACTATTACGGTTTCATTACAGATTATATTATGAATAGAAAACGGGAAATTTTCAAGATGAAGTTTTTAATAACTTTTCGAGAAATTTTCATGAGTAAAACAATGGAATTAGCCACGATAAGCACGCAGCGCGGTTTTACGAATGGCGCGGGCTGAAGTGTTATTTTGTAAATGCATTTGTAAAAGAGAGGTATTTATCCAACCTTTACATTATTTGGTATGTATGCTATCCTTTTTAAAGACAAAACCAACTGAAGATTCAGAGGAGATATTTCTTCGGATCACAGGGGGATAAAGGAGAGAAAACTATGTCAGAGAAACAGAAATATTATATTACGACGGCGATTGCCTATACTTCCGGCAAGCCGCATATCGGAAACACATATGAGATCGTTTTGGCAGATGCGGTTGCCCGTTATAAGAGAAGTCAGGGGTATGATGTATTTTTTCAGACAGGAACAGATGAGCATGGTCAGAAGATCGAACTGAAAGCAGAAGAAGCGGGCGTTACACCGAAAGAATTTGTAGACGGTGTTTCCGCTGAGATCAAGAAGATATGGGATCTGATGGATACGTCCTATGACAAATTCATTCGTACGACAGACGAAGACCATGAGAAGCAGGTACAGAAGATTTTCAAAAAGCTGTATGATCAGGGCGATATTTATAAAGGTCATTACGAAGGAATGTACTGTACGCCGTGCGAGTCTTTCTTTACAGAGTCACAGCTCGTAGACGGAAAATGTCCTGACTGCGGAAGAGAAGTGCAACCGGCGAAAGAAGAAGCGTATTTCTTCAAAATGAGTAAGTATGCAGACCGACTGATCGAGCATATTAAT
>ENA-UOJC01004962-UOJC01004962.1-human-gut-metagenome-genome-assembly--contig:-C104-NODE-4962-length-10737-cov-8.190227_pt1 | contig 10737 bp, 8 predicted proteins | sample MGYA00242339_ERZ723886 | MGnify/ENA metagenome assembly ERZ723886 | reverse complement strand
GGCTTAAGAATCTAGCTTGTGATGCTGTCATTCCCATGACAATACGTCCTTTCTTATATTAGTTCCCTATACTTCTTTTATCGGTTCACTTTGAATTTTTCTTTAGCGTTTATAAAAGTTTTTTTACATTTCTTCACATTTTAAATATAAACTAATAAATATTAAAAAATCATTAACACCCCCTTTCTAATTTTATTTTTGCGATAAAATAATGTTATAAATATACAGATAAAGAAAGGGAAATTGATATGTGGGATTATACAGAGAAAGTTATGGATCACTATAGAAATCCGAGAAACGTTGGAACAATTGATGATGCTGATGCTATCGGTGTTGCAGGATCTTTAACTTGCGGTGACCAATTAAAAATATATTTAAAAATAAAAGATAACATTGTAACTGATGCTAAGTTCCAAACATTTGGTTGCGGTTCAGCAGTTGCAAGTTCTAGTATGCTAACAGAAATGATTATCGGAAAAACAATTGATGAAGTTAGAAAAATTACCAATAAAGACATCGCAGATGCTCTAGGCGGTTTACCTCCAGAAAAAATGCACTGCTCAGTTATGGGTTACGAAGCATTAGAAGATGCACTTAAAAACTACAAGGCTGAAGGTTATGTTGACCTTGATGATTTGTTAGGCAAAAATGCTCCGGACAACAAAAAAGAAAAAATGATTTGTACTTGCTTCCAAGTTACAGAAAACGTTATTTGGGACGCAATTAAACAAAACGGGCTTAAAACAGTTGAAGAAGTCACAAACTACACCAAAGCAGGTGGGGCTTGCGGAAAATGTAAGAGTGCAATTCAAGATATAATTGACACCTACTACAAAAAAGAAAAAGAAGAAACTCAAAAACTTACTCCAACTCAATGGATTTTAAAAGTCAATAATGTTATTGAAACTCAAATCTCTCCTGAATTACAAAAAGACGGCGGAGATATAGAGCTTATCGACATCAAAAACAAAACTATTTTCGTTAAATTAAGAGGAAAATGTTCCGGTTGTAAAAATTCGATGATGACATTAACAAACTTTGTTGAGCAAACACTTAAAAACTCATTAGGAAACGATATAACCGTTGTAGAGGTAAATTAAAATGGACAGAAATTATATATATTTAGATAACAATGCCACAACAAAAGTTGATGAGCATGTTTTGGAAGCAATGCTCCCATATTTTAAAGAAGAATATGCAAACCCATCAAGCATGTATGATTTTGCAAAACCTGCATCTCGTGCAATAAAAGAAGCTCGTGGGGTGATTAAAGATTTTATCAATGCAAAAGATGAAAAAGAAATTATCTTCACTTCTTGCGGTTCTGAAAGTGCTAATACAGGAATCCGAGGAGTTTTAAATTACAACAAAAATAAAAAGCACATTATTACAACAACTGTTGAACACCCTTGTGTTTTGAATGTATTCAAAGCCCTAGAAAAACAAGGTTACAGAGTTGACTATATCGGTGTGAATTCTAACGGTGAACTTGACTTAGAAGCTTTAGCATCTGCAGTTGATGAAGATACAGCTTTAGTTGCCACAATGTGGGCTAACAACGAAACAGGTGTTATCAACCCGATTGGAAAAATTTCTGAAATAGTTAAATCTAAAAACAAAGATACAAAGTTATACGTTGATGCAGTTCAAGTTGCAGGTAAAATTCCAATTGATGTTCAAGCTAACGGAATTGATTTACTTGGAATTTCCGGTCACAAATTCCACGCTCCAAAAGGTGTTGGGGTTTTGTATGTAAATTCTAAAACAATGATTACACCGTTGATTATTGGCGGACACCAAGAAAGAGGTAAACGTGCAGGTACTGAAAATGTTCCATATATTGTAGGGATTGCAAAAGCAGCAGAACTTGCTCAAGATAGTTTACACTACGAAATGACCGAAGTTAAAAGACTTAGAGACAAATTAGAATCTAATATTATTAACAAAATCTTTAACGCAAGACTTAATACCGGTGTTGCTAATAGAGTTCCGAACACAACAAACATAGGTTTTGAATATATTGAGGGAGAATTAATCTTACTTCACTTATCAGATCTTGGAATTTGCGCATCATCTGGTTCTGCCTGTACTTCCGGTTCACTAGAGCCTAGTCACGTTTTAAGAGCAATGAATGTTCCGTTCACAGCAATCCACGGAAGTATTCGTTGGAGCTTGAGCAGATTTACGACAGAAAAAGAAATTGATTACGTAATCGAAAAATTACCACAAGTAATTGAAAAAGTAACTTCAATTTCTCCGTATCAAAAAGAACTTCAAGCTTTAAAAGATTTAAGACTTGGTAAACAAAACTAAGATAAAAGAACAATTGATAATTAAAATCTAATACTTTTTTCTTAAAAAAATATACTTAAATTTAACAAATTGAAAACTCCTTATATGATGAATTGGTTTAACATTTTAAAAACCGTATTCTAAATCTAAGGAGTTTTTATTATGAAAAAAATAATTATTTTCTTAGGTACAATTTTAGTTTTCTCAACGCAAACTGCTTTTGCAAGTCCTTACACATCAACGATTGATAAAATCGAAAATTCTCTGTTTGGTTTCACGTATTCAAATGAAACAGAAACAACAAGGCTTAACCGAATTGAAGAAAAAGTCTATGGAAAAACCTCTACTGCTCAAACTCAAAACAGAGTTGCGAAATTAAAAAAAGATTTAGCAGCAGACTTGATGGGGCAAGAAATTGAACCTAAAGAAGATACCTTCGCTGAAGAAGAGGATTCTTGGGTAACTGCAAAAGAACCTGCAGAAGCTGCAAAAATGGATTATCCTGTCATAAATGAACTTGAAAGACAGGTATTTAATAAAGAATTCAAAGACCAAAATATAAAAACTCGATTATCAAATCTTGAATCAAAAACATTCGGTAAAACCTATGATAAAGAAGATTTATCAACCCGTGTTGATAGATTGAGGGCTGAAATTCGACCGCAAAGATTTATGGATAATAAAATGGCAAAACAAGAAAATTCATTCTTAAATGACCCAATCGACCCAATGAGTAAAAACTATCACCTTAACCAATACGGCACACCGAATTTCAACTATGATGCATACAATAGACGAAACCAAATGAGTTACCAAGATGATTTTGGTGACAATTTCGGGGACGATAGCAATTTTTTTTCCTCCAGCCCTAGCGTGTTTAAGCAAGACAAAACAATGAGTTTGTCAAAAATAGAAAAGGTTCTATATAAAACTAAATACGAAAACGAACCAACAGCACAACGTCTTTCACGAATTGAGTCCAGTGTATTTGGAACAAACTTTGCCAGTGATAGCGATTCAGTGAGAATGGAGAGAATCACAAGTGCTATAAATGCTCAAAAATCAGCTAAAAAATACGACAGCAACAGATTTGGACAAAACATGGCAACTGCATTCCAAATCGGAACTATTATCTTGATGGTTCTTGCGTGCATTTTATAGGGTGAAACTACTTAATCCAAGGATAATCGTCAGGAATTTTCCAACCATTTTGTTTTATTAGCCCCGAACAAGTATGACGTGTCCCCTCATCTGCATTATAACAGCCACGTTTACCACTACCGAATGCTTCCATGTGTGCTTTTTCGGTTAATCTTTCGGATTTCTTCAACTATGATTACATTGATGATATTGAAACAATCAAGGCTTCAACCAAAGATATTATCCGCAAAATGGACGACAATCAAATAAGACAACTTTTTAAATACGTGAAAAGTATTTAATTATTCAGCTTTTTTAGTTGATTCTTCTTTCACCGTTTCAGTGACAGGAGTCGTAGTTGAAGTTGGAGCAGAAGAGTTAACTTTGCTTTGTGAATTTTTCAATGCATTATTGAAAATATTTTTCAAATTTTCTGCACTTTGAGCTCGATTTTCCTTAGCTTTTTGAATATCCGCTTTTGTTTGTTCCAGTTCTTTTTTAGCGGTATCGACTTTATTTTTTTGAGTTTCTACTATTTTATTAACATTTGATTTTACATTTTGTGCAGTATTTTTTGCATTTTCAACTTTGTTATTAATATTTGTTTTTACAGCATCTTTGGCACTTTCCAAGTCTTTTTTCAAATTCATTTGAGTTGTGTCACAAGTTGATAACCATTTGAAATTACGAACAGAAGATGGACTTTCTACAGGGCCATTAAAAATAACTTTGAAATCTTTATAACTTGTACTTCCGCTAGATAATGCAGGAATTAAAGCGGTATTTTCATTAGCAGGGTCAGCAGTTAATTGTTTCAAAATTTTTGACGTCATAGCCCCAAATTTTGGGATATAAGACAACAACTTATCTGCAGACAAATCGCCAAGAACACCTAAACAAGAAACAACTTTACTATCAAGTCGTCCTAAAATAGTAAGAGTTGCACTATTTGGCAATATATAGTATGTTCCTTTGACAAAATAAGACATCAATGGACCTGCAACCTTGATACTTGAAATTGTTGCATTACCATTTGCTAGTGACATTTCACCATTTATCTCTTTAAATCTATCAGTTTCTTGAATAGTTGAAAGGGTAGAAAGAGATGATATTGCAGCCTTTAGAATTGAATTTGATGAAATATTTTGAGCCATAACCAAGTTTTCTAAACGACCAATTCCGACAAATCGACCGTTTTTAACATCAAAATTAACATTACCTTTCATTGAATTCATTATTTCTCTATCTGTTACACCTTGCATTGAAAGTTTTGCATTAAAACCAAGAGTACCGGTTAGAGCATTTTTTATTCCAACTGCGCCATACACGGCATCTGTTGAATTCAATCCGGCACCTGTCAAATCAACACCAATCATATAATTAGGAATATTATATGATATTTTTCCATTGATTTTCCCGTCAAATGCTTTTGCTGACAAATCACTCAAATAAAAATCCGTATAATTTAATAATGAAATTTTTGAACTTATATCACTTGCAATGATTCCACCAAATTTGAATTTTTTCGCCGTTGCGATTCCTTTCAAAATAGGACCGTTCAAATTCGCATTCAAATCAGTAAGTGCAAAATCCATATCTTTACTTGAAATATCAGCAAAATTCAAACTGCCTTTAACTTGCGGATTTGTTACATCACCAACAATAGCAGCATCACCTTTTACAGTAATATTTGAATTGTTTAACCCCCAAATCGGGAATGAAATTGAATGCGGAACAGATACAATTATATTTAATTTCGGATTTGAATATAATCTAGAAATTCCACCCTCTAAAGTTGCTACAGACTTCTCCCCAGCCCACAAACCGGAATCTGTGAAAGATAGAGTATCGCCTGAAATCTTTATATCTGTATGAATTTTTGTTGTTTTATTTTTTAACAAATCAATATCCGCGAATTTGATATAATTTGTCGGATTTGCAGTCATTTTAAAACAAATATCCTGAACTTTAGAATCACCTTTTGCAATAATTTCTACCGGTAATTTACCCATATATGGAAACATTGAGCGCATATTTTGAGGAATAAATGCAGCGATATCAGATGCTGCAATATTGCCTTTTGCTTTGATATTCATATTCAAATTCTTAGTCAAATAATCTTTTACTCGACCGGTCAAATCAACTCGAGAATTATTAATTAACAAATAAGAATTTCTAATCGTAACATCTTTTGAATCCATAACAATTCTTGTCTTTGGAACAGATACAGAAGCAGTTGGATTTTTCAAAACTAAGGAATTTACATCAATATCACCTGTCAAAGATTTTTTATCACAAACAAGTTTTATCATTGCATTAGACAATAACAATTTGACATTTGATGCTTTATTCAATACATCAAGCGCATTTACATCTGCTTTCACAACAGGCTTCAATTCGCTCAACTTACCTTTTATTGACGTATTCAAAGACAAAGTTCCACCATTAACATTATTTTCTTTTAATAATGAGACTTGACCAAGTGCCGCTAATAATCCTTTAATAGACAATTTATCTGCTACAAGTTTCAAATCTGTATCAGAATTTGATTTTATTGTTCCTGATAATTTTAATGGGTGACCCAAAATAGAAAAACCTGCTTTTTTAATATTGATATCATTATTCATCATATCAATATCAGCTGTAATTTTGTCAACAACAATATTGTATAAACCGTATTTCAAACTAGACGGATTAATCTTCAAATATCCGGTTGAAGAAACTTTTTTCATATCAGAATTTATATTAAAATCTGCATCAATTCCACCGGTTGCAGACAATGTTTTGAAATCATTATTTCCGAAAGATTGAGCTACACTATCAACAAGTCTGATGACATTATTGAATTTAGCATTAGATCGCAAAGTCAAATCAATTGACGGCTTTTTACCGGATTGAACACTTCCGATAATTTGAGTTTTTTCATTTTCATCAGTTGAAGAGAAAAATATTGAATCAATATCGGTTTTATTGCCCTTGAATTTTAAATTTGCATAACTTTCCGGCAACTTATTGCCTTTAACCGCAACCGTCATAGCACTAATATCTAAATCACCTTTGATTTCCGGATTATTTAAAGTTCCGAATGTTTTGATTTTTGCAACAACATCAGCATGGAGTCCGTTATTTTTTATGGCTTTAAAAATATCAATAATATTTATTTGATGAGTCGAATTTTCTTGTTGAATATCTTCTGAATCAGCAACGGCAACTGTTTTAGGAAAAACTAAATCATCTAATTGAACATTAGGCATAAGTTTGTTATAAACATTCAAATCATAATTAGAAACAGTATTGCCATCTAATACAACTTTACCGGAAGTCCTAACCTTAATTTTCTTATCAAAAACAAAGTCACTTATTTTAAAATTCTTGCCTTGGATATAATAATTTTTACCATCTATTGCATCACTTATAATAAATTTATAACCTTTTACATTGATATTTGGCAAGTTATTTGACAACTTTAAACCAAAAGGCAAAGACGTCAAAGGTTCGTTTTGGTTATCATTTTGAGGCAAATAATCCTCTACTAACAATGAACCATCTTTTTTAATCACTAAATTTCCATACAAATTCTTAGCATCAATATCAGCTAGTTGAACTTTTTTCATTAACAAAGGCAACAAAGAAAGTCGAACTTTAAAATTTTCAGATTTGAAGAACGGTTCACTTGAAGTCGGAATAGATAATGAAAATTCTTTAACTTTTAACCCAATAGACAAATCCGGAGCAGTAGTAACTCCAACCTCGTTGAGTTTTGAGTCAAAACCCGTTGAAGTTTTAATCATTGCTTGAATTTGAGAGCAATACGAATTTGCAATCGGCGATAACACAACCGGAGAAATCAAAAACAGGACATATAACGATGCCACTATAGAACCCAAAACAATACCGAACTTTTTAAGTTTTGCCTTATCAAAACGAATATTCATATCCCTACCTCATATCTATTTTTTATTAATTTTATCATAAAACACTAAATTTGAACTAATCTACATGATAGTTTTTATAAAAGAAATCGCATCGTCTTTTGTTGTAACATCACCGGATACTTGAGCTTCGTGCAGTTCGTTCATTATTTGTCCCAATTTTGGAGAAGGAGAAAGACCTAAAATCTGCATAACCTCATTACCATCAAGCAACTTTGGTAACGGTTTTAAACTTTCTTTTGCGCTCAAATAAAACTCTAACAACGAATTCAATAATGAAATATTTTCATTAACGATTTCTTCCGTAATCTCCGGACCTCTTGCAGATAATCTGTCAGCTTGAGCAATTAATATATTATCAATTGCATCATCACCCATTTTTCGAACAAACCTCATCATTACTTTGTCGGTCAATTCGGGAGAAGACACAACAGCCGTAGGATACATGTGTTTTTTTATAATAAGTGTTATGTATTCAATCTGTTTGTTTGAAAAACACATCTTTTTTAATATCGGTTTTGCAAGTTTTGACCCAACATCATCATGTTTTATAAATCTGTGACGTCCGGTATCTTCTTCAATCGTCCAAGTCGAAAATTTCCCGATATCGTGCATAAAACTCGCAAGTTTTAAATGAGCGAGTCTTGAAAAACCGCCAAAATCAACCTTATCCATGTGTTCTTGAACTTTAGACGATGAATTTTCATAAAGAAGTTCAACTTGTCTTACCGTTTCAATACTATGATGGAACAAATCCAAGTGGTGATGGAGATTTGGCGGAACTTGTTTTAACTCTTTTACAAACGGGAATAATATTTCTAATATTCCGCACTCGTCCATTTTTAATAATGATTGATAAGCATATTTCCCGCTAAATAATTTCATCAACTCATATTCAACACGTTCTTTAGCCGGTTTAGAAATCAAATTCTTATACTTTTTGCAAACATCAAGCAAATGAGAATCAATCTCAAACCCTAACAACGAATAAAAACGAAAAACTCTCAAAATTCTCAATGGGTCATCTGTAAAGTTTTCATCTTTAATTCCTCTGATAATTTTGTCATCAACATCTTTAATTCCACCAACAATATCAAGAATTTCACCAGTTTTAATATCTACAGCAATTGCATTTATTGTCAAATCTCGTCTTGAAATATCTTTTTCCATAGAATTTTCAACAGGATTTGTGATATCTAAATAATTGATTTTATCTTTCAAAACCACACGGTAAATCTTATTTTCAACATCAAGAGGGATAAATTTTCCATCAAAAAAATCTGAAACTTTTTGAGCAAAAACACCGGCATCAATATCAGTTACAATCAAATCTCTGTCATAGGTATCTTTTCCCATCAAACAATCTCTAACAGAACCTCCGACAAGATAGATTTTGTTAGGGAAAAAACTTGCTATATTATTTAAAATATCATCATTTTTAATTTTATTTGTCAAAATTTGAATATTCATAAATTATATTTCCTAAAGCAACAACTACTGCCGTATCAGCTTTCAGTATCATATCGCCAAGAGTAAGCATTTCAAAATTCCTTTCTTTAAAATAGTCAAACTCTTTTTGCGAAAATCCACCCTCAGGGCCAATAATAACCAAGACTTTTTCCTCTTTTTTAATTGGGTTGGATTTGAAAACGTCACGAATAGTTTTATCTGCAATCCGTTCGCAAAAAACAATTATTTTATCAAAAGAGTTGTTATTTATGACATTATCAAGGGTTGAAACCTCAAAACACTCAGGAACGAAAGCTCTTTCGCACTGTTTAGAAGCCTCAAACATTATTTTTTGCCACTTTGCAACTTTTTTTTCTGCAACAGATTTATTTACAGCGCAATTATCAGTCAAAACAGGATAAACAGCAGTTACCCCAAGTTCTGTAGCTTTTTCAATCAATAAAGTTTGCGCATCACTTCTCAATGGACTTTGGGCTAAGTACAAGTCAAAATCCAAAAATCTTTTTGACGGATACGATTTGTCGATTTCTGAGACAATTTCAGAGTTTGTAATTTGTAAAATTGTTGTTTCGTATTGGATTTGTTTTTCATCAATGAGTAATAATTTTTCACCTGCTCTGGCTCTCAAAGATCTGGCAATATGAATATAATTATCTTTATCAGAAATAGAAATCTTATTATCTGTAACTTGATTAGAATTTATAAAAAAATGTGGCATAACAAACCCTTTCGTCTAAAAAAATTATATCACAGATAAATGTAGGATAGGTGAATATTGAGAGGTAAATAGTTCGTTACGTTTTAATTCATTTTCGCAAAAATGTCCTCCCCTTGCGGGAGGACCGAAATCTTTGATTTCGAGGAGGGGCTTTATTCCCTCCCACCTACGTGGGGGAGGGGTAGGGACACTAGCTGAACCGGCGAAGAATGAGCCGTGTGAAACTGCGTGCCGTATGGCTGAGGGGGTAAAAAGGAGTGAAAAAGCACAAAATGTCCACCCCTTGCGGGAGGACCGAAATCTTTGATTTCGAGGAGGGGTAAAGTAATGTCATTACGAGGAGAATTATTTTCAGTAGTGCATAATTTACTACACGAAGCGACGTCGTAATCTTGTGCACTTGGAAATTCTAAGTTATGAGATTCTTCGCATTCGCTCAGAATGACTATTATTAAATTAATAAACAGGAAGCGGGGTATAATCCCCGCTTCCTGTAAATCACCTATAGACATATAGACTTAAAAAAAATCTAATCACCTACACACAAGACCTTACGGTCGCTGACGTACTTGTCGCTGTCGTACGTGGTGCCAAAGCCGAAGGACACGCCGTACGCGCCGTACGCGGTGTACTCCGAAGACGACCAGAAAAAGCCGGAAGTTGGTAAACCTAAGCTGGAATCTTTCTTGCCGGCTTCATATATGCTTTTCAATTTTGATTTATTCGGTAGGCTCATTCCTATATCATCACATGCTTTCTTTGCTCCTGCCCAATAGTTATCAGAACTTGCATTACCACCAACTTTTTCTGCTGTCCAATTTGGATCCCATTTTTTCATTTCATCACTACCAGCTTTGATTGGACTATATGATGGTAATTGAGATACACAACCTAGCCATTTTATTTCATTCCCTGCACAACCCTTAGAGAATTTTGCAACTTTGAAACTACGGATATCGTATTGTTTACCGTTTCGTGCTTCACTGTTTGGTCCTTTGAAACCATTAACGTCCATTACAAAATCTATTGAACTTGTTACACTTGTTGTATATGCAAACTTCTTTGTTCTTCCAAAACCTATTGGTAAATCTGCAAAACTAGGGGTTACTGTATCGCCATCTCCGATTATTCCTGCATTTGGATTGTATGTAAGTATTAGTGTTGCGCCATCAGCTAAGATTATAC
>ENA-UOJC01004961-UOJC01004961.1-human-gut-metagenome-genome-assembly--contig:-C104-NODE-4961-length-10737-cov-10.737221_pt1 | contig 10737 bp, 10 predicted proteins | sample MGYA00242339_ERZ723886 | MGnify/ENA metagenome assembly ERZ723886 | reverse complement strand
GTCGCAGAGTGCGAGGGGCTTTTGTCCCCGAAGCACGATGCGGGTACCGCAACCCGACATTATCGAGCATTTTGGCAACGCAGATGCCGTGCCGCAACCGCCGGAGCGGTGCTTAAGCCGTAAGGCGGGAATTGTGCGGTGTTGCCTAAGAACCGCCACTTGACCCGGTGGAGGTTCTTGCTTTTCACAGTGACCGTTGCGCTGCTGCCGCAATTCGACCGCCTGTGCAAGACAAAACAATAAGACAGACAAAATAAAGCCGGTGTACCGTAAGATGAATCAAACGGTACACCGGCTTTTGCAGTGTCAGGCTTCCTCTTTTTTACTGGGGCTGCACAATGCGGGGATCAGGCAGATGGCTGCCGCCGCTACCAGAATATACACGGTGCGGGCCGCCCAGCTTGTCTGGCCGCCCAGCAGCCAGGCAATGATATCCAGCTTCCAAATGCCCACAAAGCCCCAGTTCAGCCCGCCAATGATAGCCAGCAGCAGGCAGATTTTTGAAAGAACAGAATTGCACATGTTGGAAAACACTCCTTCCTGTAATGGAAGTATGCCCATGCCGCGGTGTGTCTATTCGATTTTCTGCCACCGGGCGGAAGTTTGGGCAAAAACAGCACCGCACAGCAGAAGAGCGGTGGGGTTGGTCGTCAGGTGGAAGGGCTGAACTTCCATATAGGCGTAAGCCAGCATGGCAAACAGGCAGCAAACCTCAACCCGGCGGCCCTGTTTGGCGTGACCCCACAGGGCGGCGGCAAACAAAATACCCAGCAGCGCGGCGACCACCGGACCAAACTGAAACAGTGCAAAAGCAAAGCTGTTATCCACTGTGGGCCAGTTGAACACCTGCCCTGCAATTTTGACATCCAGCAGGCGGTAGGCCATCCAGGTCAGCGAGATGCGGCAGGTGAGCAGGGAGTCCAGCTTTGCCAGCCATGCGGGGCCGATATCATTGTTCCACGGTCCCACCTTGATGACCAGCAGCGGCAAAAGGTAACTGACCGCCGCCGTAAGCCCCACCATACCGGCGCAGGTGCCGGGCCACCAACGGGGTACACTGTGCCCGGCGCGCAGGCGGCAGAACACCAGCCCAACGGCCAGCGCCAGCGTGCACAGCGCAGCGCTGCGGCTGGCGGGCCCCACCAGCAAAAACACGCCGACGGCAAATACCAGCAGGCAGTCCACCCAGCGCACCTTTTGGGCACGCAGCAGGGCATAGGCCAATACCAGGCCGAACACCAGTCCGCCGAATGTGTTGGGGTGGCCGTAGCCGTAAGTGCCGCGCAAAGCGCCCATCCGCTCGCTGGTCAGGTCCGGGGCAACGATCCCGGCAAAGTGCAGTGCCAGCACCACCGCCATGGCGGCACAGCCGCTGGCAAAATAGACCTGCAGCGGGCGGCGCAGGGGAACATCCTTGGCGGCAAGCACCGCCACCACAATGCCGATCCACCAGATGTTCTGGCTGTTGAAATAGACCCAGCGGGCAATGAAATACAGCGCTCCGCCAGCCAGCAGCTCCCGCCAGGTGTAGCGGGTGCCGAACAAAATCTTGGCACCAAAGCACAGGAACGCGAGCCATTCCAGCACGGGGCTCATCACGCCCTGCACCCACGCCCAGTTCTGGCGCGCCATGCTGTTGCAGAACACCACGCTGATCTCATACGCGGCCAGCCCGGCGGCAAACAGAATACGGCCAAGCTGCAGTCGCCATTCGGCCAGCTGCTGCCCAAATAACAGGTGCGGTGTGTTCCACAGGCCGTGCAACGCCCCGCGCAGCCCGCCGCCCCTGGCAAGGGCAAAAATTAGGTCAAAAACCGCTGCGGCAAAGAGCGCCAACAGCAGAAAATTAGCAAAACCAAACAAGGGATTCCCTCCTGAAAAACCGCATGGCCCTGTGTTTGACAAGGGCGGGTGCGGATGGTATGCTTCTATTATAAAGATTTTGGACGCAGCACACAAGGGGGTAAAGAATGACGGCACAACGCTATCAGGCAATTTTTGATTGGTTCCGTGCCCGCCCGGCGGCGCTGCGGGCGCTGGGATATGCACAAAAGATCAGCGTGCTGGGAGTATATCTGGTGTATGGCGCGGTGTTGGCCGTTACGCTCTGGCAGCGCAGCGGCCAGTTCTGGCGCGTGCTGGCGGTTCCGGCGGCGGTGTACGTTTTGGGCACGCTGCTGCGCACGGCCATTAACCGCCCGCGCCCGTATGAGGCATTGAACTTTACGCCGCTGTTCCCCAAGGATACCAAAGGCCAAAGCATGCCCAGCCGCCACTGCTTTTCCGCCGCAGCTATTGTGGCGGCGGCGTTTACCGTGTGGGTGCCGCTTGGCGTGGCCGCCTGCCTGCTGGCGGCGGTTGTGGCTGTGACCCGCGTGCTGACAGGGGTGCATTACCCCAGCGACGTACTGGCTGGCCTGGCCTTTGGCGCCGGGGCGGCTGTGATCGGCTTCCTTTTATGACATGAGGATGATAACTGTGAAACAATACAAAAAAATAATTGCTGCTGTGGCAGCTGCCGCAATACTGGCCCTGCCCCTGAGCGGGTGCAGCTTTAACGATGTGATGCTGTACCTGTACGGTGGTGACAGCTTTACCAAAGAGGAAGGCGAGGACTACCAGACCTATGACGGCGAAAACGGCATCAGTGTAACCTATGATGCCAATATCTGGAACGAACCCAGCATGTCGCAGGAGGATACCATTGGCATTACCACTGGCAACAAGCTGAGCTATACGGCAGTACTGCTGCAGGTATCGGATGTTTACACGGACTTTTTGGAAGAATCCGCCGCGGAATTGAACGAGGAAGCCCAGACCGTGCGGTATGACTTTGATTTGACCATCCCCGATGCAGAAACCGAGTCCGTCCGGTATGACTGCGGCACTTACCAGATGATCCTGGCCGAAGTGAACTATGACTGCGGCGTTACGCTGCATGTATCGGCAGCATCCCGCTCTGCCAGCTATGACCAGATCGTGGCGCTGCTGCAAAACGTGTACCCCACCGGTCACACGCCGGAAACGGCAGAATAAAAAGCAGCAGCCTTTTGCGGGCTGCTGCGGGTGGGAAAGGTTGGCTTGTAAAGGGGAAGTATGCCGTGTTCCGGGGTGAAATATCTGGCAAAGCCCCTATAAATGGGGGTTCGGCACAAGTTTTGTAATACGCAACAGGACGAGGCTGTGGCGGGGTGAGGGCACCCCGCCCTACTGCCACTACAAAATCAGCGGATGAAATTGGTGCGGATGGTATTTTCTGCCTTGGGGGGCTCAATCCCTGCGGCTTTGCCTGCGGCAATGCACTTCAAGATCCAGGCCATGTTGTGGCCCAGGTTGCGCATGATCTGCATGCCCTCTTCGTCCAGGGCGGCCTGTTCGGCGTTGCTGCCGTGTACCATCGGCCAGTAGGTGGAGCTGATCAGCGGCATCTGGCAGAACTGGGGAACCTTTTCCAGGGCTTCCAGTGCGCTGGTGGTGCCGGCGCGGCGGGCGCTGGTAACAATAGCGGCGGGCTTTTGTGCCAACAGGCGGCCTGCGCTGTAGCCCAGCCGGTGCATGAAGCCCAGCATGCTGGCAGCGGCGGTGGAATAATGTACCGGAGCACCAAACACAATGCCGTCGGCCTTTTCCACCAGCGGCAGAACATCAACGACTGGCCCGCCGAATACGCAGTGTCCGGCTTTGGCGCAGCCGCCGCAGCCCACACAGCCGCCCACCGGGACAGCGCCAATGTGGTAGATGGTGGTTTCGATGCCGTCAGCGTTCAAAGCCTTGGCAATCTCCTGCAAAGCAGCGTCTGTACAGCCATGTGCGTGCGGGCTGCCGTTGATAAGAAGTACGTTCATAATCGTTATGCCTCCGTTTTGAGAAAAAAGCTTTTGCTGCGGGGAAAGTTGGTGCACCGGGGTGCTCATACCCGGAACCGCCGATCCCCCTGTATAAACTATAGTATAACACGCCCAAAGAAATGTTGAAAACCCTGAAAGGGAAGAAGGTCAAACACCATGCCTGTAACCTGCACCAATTATAAATTGAAATGCGGCGGCTGCCCGCTGCTGAACCAGCCCTACCCCGACCAGCTCAAGCACAAGCAGCAGTTGGAACAACGCCTGCTGGGGCGGTTTGCCCCGGTATCCCCCGTGCTGGGGCAGGCAGAACCTTGGCATTACCGTAACAAGGCTATCGCCACCTTTGCCACCGGGCCGCGTGGACGACTGACATGCGGTATTTATGCAGCGGGCACCCACCGCGTGCTGCCGTATACGGACTGCTTGCTGCAGGATACCGTCATTAACCAGACCATTGCCGCTGTGCTGGAAGCCGCCCGCGCCTGCCGCTGGCCTGCGTTTGAGGAGGATCGCGGCACCGGTCTGCTGCGCCATGTGCTGGTGCGCCGCGGTAAAACCAGCGGTCAGGTGCTGGTGGTGCTGGTGACCGCGCAGGAAAACCTGCCCGGCAGCCGCAATTTTGTGAAAGCCCTGCGGGAAAAGGCCCCCTGGGTGACCAGCGTGGTGCAGAACTGCAATCCCCGCCGCACCAGCGCGGTGCTGGGCAGCGATGTGCGTACCCTGTATGGCCCCGGCAAAATTACCGATACGCTGTGCGGGCTGCAATTCGCCATTTCGCCCCGCAGCTTTTACCAGGTCAACCCGGAACAAACCGAAGTACTGTACGCCAAGGCCATTGAGTTCGCTGCCCTGACCGGCAAAGAAACAGTGATCGATGCCTACTGCGGCATTGGCACCATCGGCCTGTGCGCGGCGGGCAGGGCAAAGCAGGTCATTGGCGTGGAGCGCAACCCGGACGCGGTGCGCAATGCCTGCGCCAACGCCGCAGCCAATAAGATCAACAACGCGCGGTTCATCTGTGCCGATGCAACCGATTGGATGCGCGCTGCGGCACAGCCCAACTCTGGCTTGCCGCACCCCGATGTTGTATTCCTGGACCCCCCGCGGGAGGGCAGCACTCCCGCCTGCATTGATGCAGTGGCTGCCATGAAACCCAAACGCGTGGTTTACGTCAGCTGCAACCCCGAAACTCTTGCCCGTGATTTGACCCACTTGACCCGCCGCGGATGGAAAGCATTAAAAATCCAGCCCGTGGATATGTTCCCCCACACGGAACATGTGGAGACGGTAGTCTTGCTTTCCAAGGGGGGAATCGACTCGAATAAGGTCCGGGTGGAGTTCTCTCTGGAAGATATGGATATGTCCGGGTTCCAGAAGGGTGCGACTTATGAACAGATTAAGGAGTATGTGCTGGAAAAGCACGGTCTGAAGGTGTCCAGCCTGTATATCTCCCAGGTCAAGCGAAAGTGAGGTCTGGATGTTGGCCAAAACTATAATCTGTCGAAGAAGGAAGATGCCAAAGTGCCGCAGTGCCCACCAGAAAAGGAAGCGGCAATTATGGAGGCACTAAAGCATTTCCAGATGATTTCGTAAAAGCTGTGGTTTCAAATTAGGGTTTGATTGCACAAAATAGCCAGGTCCGTTCTCTACTTATAAAAGTAATACGGGCCTGGCTATTTTATAATATTACACCTTCACTATACTGCATCAATTAATTATTGAAAATTCGTTGTAATTAGTTGTGATCATTAGCTGCTAAATATTTGACCCATACAATCACCGCATTGCCATACCGTATTCTTGATCCGCTTTTCCATTTTTTAGTAAACTTCTCTTCCAGTTTAATCCCCATTTCGTCACTTTTCATGGATGGATTGTTCTCAAGCAAAGACTTTGCAAACACAATTGTATCCGATTGTTCAATATTAGCAAATGCTTGGGGGAGGCTACAAATAGTATGGACCTCGTCGCCACTTTTTCTTATTGCACGAGCTGCTACTAAAGCTTCTATCGCATTTCTATAGCCATCTGATTTTAGCTCATTGTAATTTGTTCGCCCAGAATCAATCAAATTGTATGCACAAATCATTTTTTCAGGAGAAGTTTGCCCCCAAAACAGGTTTTGCCCGCCGCTTTGATAACGGCCTCTGCGGCTTCTTGTATCCAAGTTAAATGCAGCAGATTTAGCACTTGGCGCGCTAATTAAATGTGTCTGGCCTTGAACCTCTTCAAACAAACCTAAGCAAACAAACCAATTATACAGTTTGCTACAATATGTTGCCTTTGTTTTGCCATTGATGTTGTTATCGGTATAAATCGTATGAAATATTTTCGCAAAATGTGAATAATTAAAATATTCAAGTCCCAACTTTTTTATTTCCACATATACAGTATGCTTCTTAAAAATAGCTTGGAGAGTGGAAATAAGCGCCTCTTTAGAGTCCGGAATTATATGTATGGTATTTGAATTTCTTTGTGCAACACCAAACATAACTGCGTCAATCATTATATTATCGATTGTAGCCGTACTTACAGATAATTCTTTTCCCAATTCCGAAGATGCCAAATCTCCCTTGTCTATTAGGCACGCAAATGCTCGCATATCTGTTCTAAATTGCTGCTGAGGGATATAATCCAGCATAAGTTCTGGAACAGTCTTATTTAAAACATAATCTCGGAAAATATCCCAGTACAATGTCAACTTTGATGCGCGTCGGATTACAATTCTTCCGTTTATCAGAGTTTGCACCATATCGCTACCATATGTTTCTGTAATTGAAAAATAATCTGCCGGCGAAGATTTAGCAATTTCTATTACGCAAGCGTGCTGGTCTGGCGTTAGTTCAGAAATATCTCTTTCAAATAAGTCTACTATATTAAGCCTTTGACCAATAACATAGTCCTGGCTATTTCCGTCGTGTATCAACTTGAAAACATGAATGCACAACTTTTTTAACAACCAAGGGTATCCTTGACATTGTTTGGTCAAGTAATTGTTTAAAATCGGATTAACAGGCTCTTGCAAATGCCTACCAAAAAGCTTAATAGCGCTTTTAATTTCTGTCGCCTTAAATTGCGACAATTCAAATTCTTTACGCCTATCTGCCAAATTCGACCACATATAGTATGCCGGATGATCAGCAGGAATCGTTAAATCTGTTTTCCATGCAAATCCTAAAACTAGTGGACCTTGTAGCGCATCTATCTCATTGCAAAGGACACGCACATTATCAAAGAGTGGATACAACCCCTTTTGAGAGAACAGCTCTTCAAATTGATCAAATACAATTACTATAGTTTTACCTTGTTGTTTTAAATATTCTAATGTCTTTTGAATTGAACTATCATTTAGGTACTGACTTACAGTAGTTGAATTGATGTCCCTCGTTGTAACATCTGTAAATCCTTGTGAATCAGCTTCAGAAAAGCAAGATCTAATTGCCATCTCTGCATATCGCGCTGACATAGCGGTACGAACATCTACCGCATACACAAAAAATTTTTTGGAATACTTTCGGCTTGTTGCCACCTGAGAAGCCAACTTCAATACAACAGAACTTTTTCCCATACCAGATGGTGCCTTTATGGAAAACAACCTCGTTCTTGAATTTCCATTGTTAACACTTTCTAAAAAATCCAGTATATCCGATAAGATCTTCTTCCTACCGACAAAATCCTCTGGTCTAGCTGGGCGATAATCGCTCCAATCATCACCACTTATTACCGGAACAATATTCCTATATTCTTCGGCAAGCAGTTCTGTTTGCTTAGAGTCGATACTTTCGCTCCCTAGCCACTGAAAACTACTAAAACTATTTCTATGGGCCTTCAGATTGTTAAGCTGCTCGGTTGATGTTACTCTTTGGCCATGAACAGCATCAAATGCAAGAACTGTTGAAGAAATTCCCAGAGCAGGATCAACAATCGGAATAATCCAGAACATACCGGAGGATGTGCACATTAACATTGCATCATCTCCAGGTACAAATTCACTTGAAATCAACCCAAGAATCTTGTCCAATGGCTGAATTTGCCTAGATCCAACTAATAAATCTAGAATTCTGTCCTGTGTATAAAAAGACAGTTTTCCTCTTTCGCTATTTGATTCTTGCTCCCATTCAATTCGTGTGCCTTCTGCATCCTTAGACAGGGGCCCTGTCGTAACGAGCCAACAAGCATCAGCTTTGCGCAGCATTATGTTTCCTAACAATTTAGTGATGACATCCGCTGGTAAAGCATTCTCATGAGCCTTACACTCAACAAGAATCACTTGATTTGTGATTTTGTGTTTTGCATATACATCTATTTCCATCCCGGTTACACGCACTGTTTGGGTAACTTCAAACTGCTGAACCGTCAATATTTGCGCCACCAACCGCTCTAAAATACCGCCTTTAACAGTTGTGGATTCATCTTCCTTTGTACAAATTTCGATTCTAGTGTTCATGTGTTCCTCCAAATATATCTGGAAAATTATAATCCATTCACGATCTCCATAAACCGCTCCAGGGAATACGCTCCCGGATAGTCCGGCTGCTTGGTCTCAAACACCATGTAATACTTGTACTGTTTTCCGGCCAGCTTTGCCCACTGGTCGCCGATTTTGGCTTTTTCCTTAGATTCATCGTTGTCCAGGTGGTCACCCTTGGTCTCTACCATCAAAATCTTCCCACTGTGGAGCATCACGATGATGTCGGGATAAGCATGAACAGGGCCGTTAATCTGGAATCCCAATCGGGAAATATTACGATGCCACCACTTGACGTTGGCCAGTTCTGACAGCGCCCACACCACCTTGAACTCGTACTCGTTCATATCTTCTTCGGCGGTATCCATGTTCAGCCCGGACTTAAGTTCCACAGTGAAGTGGTCCTCCCAGACAATGATCCGCTCAAGCCATCGTTTCACCAGGGCCTCGCCGAAGGCCTCTAAGCGAGCAGGGGGCAGTCCTGTAGCTCGTTGATGCGGGCAATCTGTGCGTCTCTGGCAGCAGTATTGATCGTACATTTTTCTCGCTGTTCCCGGAGTTTGAAGATCTCGTCGGCAATCTCGTCGTAAAAGTCCTGCAAGAAGTAAATCAGCATAAACTAACGATCCAGTTACGCCTTTTAAAGATAATTAACGATACAGCAAGCCTGAACAATTCCTCCGTGGTAAGCAATGTATACACACCAACAATTCCCCACTTGAATACATATGCTGCAAGCAGACACAGTGGAATTCCGATACACCATGTGCCAATAATATCAATAATCATAATGGTTTTTGTGTTGCCGCCACTTCTTATAATGCCTCCGCCAAGGATCATATTTTCCACCTTGACCGGAGCATACAGGGCAAATACGATGAGCAGCGTCTTTCCAAGCTCTTTTACGCTGTCATCAACACGATATAATCCGGTATATGCTCCAGCCAAAAGAATGAGCAAAGCTGATACTGTTACTCCACCAAATAAGCCTGCATACATAATCTTCTTTGATTCTGTGTAAGCCTCATTATATTCTTTCCTACCAAGCCTTTTGCCGATCATCACACCGGCAGCCGCAGACAATCCACTAAGTGCCCCTACGATAAGCCCTTGTATCGGACTGGTAAGTGTATAGGCTGCAAGGTTTGATGTGCCAAGATGTCCATAAACAGCAGACTCTACATTTTGCCCGAGACTCCATAAAAACTTACTGATCAGAATCGGCATAATCATTATCAGATAATCCCTGATTGTGATTTTTTTAAAATGTAGAGACAATACCGGTTTATCTCCATCTTTTTTGATACATAAGACAAATCCGATAACAATAAATACAAGATTAAACAACTGCGAAATAAGTGTGGCAATCGCAGCTCCCTTTATTGCCATACAGGGAAATCCCAATTTTCCAAATATCAGCAGATAGTTCAGTCCTGTGTTTACAATAACTGCTCCAAAGCTTGCCAGAAATGGTATCGTGGCATATTCCTTACAGCGCAGCCATGAGGATAAAATATTGCTGACAGCCATTGGAATATAAGAAAGCGCTACGATTCTAAAATAAACCGTACCAGTATTTACAATACTCATATCTTTCGTATACAGTCCAAGAATCTGCGACGGAAAAACTCCAGCTGCAAGCAGGAACAATACTGACATTATAATTCCGCAGATGAGGCTCACATCAAAACTGCACCATGCCTCTTTGCTTTCTTCCGCACCAATAAACTGAGCAATTAATATCCCGGCAACCGTGCTTACTGCACCAATCATCACTGAAAAAATCAGTGAAAAATTACCGCATAATCCAACTGCCGATATATTTGTTTCACCTAACTGCCCGATCATGATCTGGTCAACAATTGAAAATGATGACTGCAGCATACTTTGCAATGTGACAGGAATTGCTATTTTACACAACGATTTCAAAAACTTTGACATTATAATTTCCTCGTACTTTCCCTTTTTATTAAATCAACCGGCAACACGATTTGTGGCTTATATTCTGTTCCATCGCGCATTGCCTCCAGACATTCAATTGCCGTTTTCGCCCTTAAGTTTGCTTCCTGATGAATCGTTGTGAGGGAAGGATTGCTTTCCTTACTTGCCATGCTACGAAGACCTAACGTATCTGCAACATCTACGATTCTAATCCTGTTCTGTGGCATTATGATTATATGGTACATGATAAATGTGAAATTTACAAAGGTTAAGCGCGTAACCCTCTACAAAATTTGCGTTCGATTTTTGTGACGTTTTACTAATGTATTACGCATTTTCAGCAATCTGAATACACATGAAAGCTACTTATGGACATAAGGCAACATCGCACAATTCCCGCCTGACGGCTTAAGCACCGCTCCGGTGGCTGCGGCACGGCATCTGCGTTGCCAAAATGCTCGATAATACACAAAGTATTAT
>ENA-UOJC01004955-UOJC01004955.1-human-gut-metagenome-genome-assembly--contig:-C104-NODE-4955-length-10744-cov-4.106465_pt1 | contig 10744 bp, 8 predicted proteins | sample MGYA00242339_ERZ723886 | MGnify/ENA metagenome assembly ERZ723886 | reverse complement strand
CTTACACAGCCACTGGATCGGTCAACTGATCCTTAACTGATCGGCATTACACCGATGTTGGTGACATTTTGTGTCTATATCTTTGGCATGATATTGATTGGGTTTATCGCCTGGCGATCAACGAAAAACTTTGACGACTATATTCTGGGCGGTCGTAGTCTTGGGCCATTCGTGACGGCATTATCGGCGGGTGCGTCGGATATGAGCGGCTGGCTGTTAATGGGGTTGCCGGGCGCTGTTTTTCTTTCCGGGATTTCCGAAAGCTGGATCGCCATTGGCCTGACATTAGGCGCGTGGATTAACTGGAAGCTGGTGGCCGGGCGGTTGCGTGTGCATACCGAATACAACAATAACGCCTTAACACTGCCGGATTATTTCACCGGGCGCTTTGAAGATAAAAGCCGCATTTTGCGCATTATCTCTGCGCTGGTTATTTTGCTGTTCTTCACCATTTATTGCGCTTCGGGCATTGTGGCAGGCGCGCGTCTGTTTGAAAGTACCTTTGGCATGAGCTACGAAACGGCTCTGTGGGCGGGCGCTGCGGCGACGATCCTTTACACCTTTATTGGCGGTTTCCTCGCGGTGAGCTGGACTGACACTGTACAGGCCAGCCTGATGATTTTTGCCCTGATCCTGACGCCGGTTATCGTCATTATCAGTGTCGGTGGCTTTGGTGACTCGCTGGAAGTGATCAAACAAAAGAGCATCGAAAACGTTGATATGCTCAAAGGTCTGAACTTTGTTGCCATTATCTCACTGATGGGTTGGGGGCTGGGTTACTTCGGGCAGCCGCACATTCTGGCGCGTTTTATGGCGGCGGATTCTCACCACAGCATTGTCCATGCGCGTCGTATTAGTATGACCTGGATGATCCTCTGCCTGGCAGGGGCGGTGGCTGTCGGCTTCTTTGGGATTGCTTACTTTAACGATCATCCGGCGTTGGCTGGTGCGGTAAATCAGAACGCCGAGCGTGTGTTTATCGAACTGGCGCAAATTCTGTTTAACCCGTGGATTGCCGGGATTCTGCTGTCGGCAATTCTGGCGGCGGTAATGTCAACCTTAAGTTGCCAGCTGCTGGTGTGCTCCAGTGCGATTACCGAAGATTTGTACAAAGCGTTTCTGCGTAAACATGCCAGCCAGAAAGAGCTGGTGTGGGTAGGGCGTGTGATGGTGCTGGTGGTGGCGCTGGTGGCGATTGCGCTGGCGGCAAACCCGGAAAACCGCGTGCTGGGCTTAGTGAGCTACGCGTGGGCAGGCTTTGGCGCGGCGTTTGGTCCAGTGGTGCTGTTCTCGGTGATGTGGTCACGCATGACGCGTAACGGTGCGCTGGCGGGGATGATCATCGGTGCGCTGACGGTTATCGTCTGGAAACAGTTCGGCTGGCTGGGACTGTACGAAATTATTCCGGGCTTTATCTTCGGCAGTATTGGGATTGTAGTGTTTAGTTTGCTGGGTAAAGCGCCGTCAGCGGCGATGCAAAAACGCTTTGCCGAGGCCGATGCGCACTATCATTCGGCTCCGCCGTCACGGTTGCAGGAAAGCTAAGGGACTTAGCCTGCGGCGGTTTTGTTTGGCTTCAGCAGCGGGTTGCGCTCCCTTAATGTGCCTCGCCATATAAATTGAATGGTGCAGGGAGCGCGCAGGGGGCGGCCAATCGCCGCCGCCCCCTGCTGTCCCGGCCTTCGGGGAACGCTTCAGCGATTTTGACGCCACCAACACCCGAGCTGTTATTATGTTCCGGGCAAAAAGTTAGATTTGATAATCGCGGATGGACGAAATTGCTTGATACACCCGCTTATCAGTTTTACATGGAAGCTCTGATGCATTGAGTCTGGACAGTTTTGTCGGCTGGATACGGCGTTTACGCGGCATCCGGCAAGAACACATGGTTCTTTGCAAACAATCCCATCTTTCTACCCTGGAATAATCGTTTATATCCCTTGGCATTACCTCTCTTTGTTTACATTCCAACATCATTTTATAAACATTCCGCTTGTGTTTTTCTTTGCTGTAATGATAATCGCTATCACTGCGATTTACTTTTCTTTGCATAGATTGACTCAGAAAAACGTTTAAGGGTGGGTGGCATGTTTGTTCCGTTTCTCATTATGTTGCGCGAAGGACTTGAAGCCGCGCTGATTGTCAGTTTGATTGCCAGCTATCTTAAGCGTACCCAGCGAGGCCGATGGATTGGTGTGATGTGGATTGGCGTGTTGCTTGCCGCTGCGTTGTGCCTGGGCTTGGGTATCTTCATTAACGAAACCACCGGCGAATTTCCGCAAAAAGAACAGGAACTGTTTGAAGGTATCGTGGCGGTGATCGCCGTGGTGATCCTTACCTGGATGGTTTTCTGGATGCGCAAAGTGTCGCGCAACGTCAAAGTGCAACTGGAACAGGCAGTCGATAGCGCATTGCAGCGTGGAAATCATCATGGCTGGGCGCTGGTGATGATGGTCTTTTTTGCCGTTGCAAGGGAAGGGCTGGAGTCGGTCTTTTTCCTGCTGGCGGCATTTCAACAAGATGTCGGGATCTGGCCGCCGCTGGGTGCAATGCTCGGTCTTGCTACTGCCGTGGTGCTAGGCTTCCTGCTCTACTGGGGCGGTATTCGCCTCAATCTTGGTGCATTTTTTAAATGGACCAGCCTGTTTATTCTCTTCGTCGCCGCAGGGCTGGCAGCTGGTGCCATTCGCGCATTTCATGAAGCCGGATTGTGGAACCACTTTCAGGAAATCGCCTTCGATATGAGTGCGGAGCTCTCAACTCACTCGCTGTTTGGCACGCTGATGGAAGGGATTTTTGGCTATCAGGAAGCGCCGAGCGTCAGCGAAGTCGCCGTCTGGTTTATTTATCTCATCCCGGCGCTGGTGGCATTTGCTCTGCCACCACGCGCAGGGGCGACAGCGTCTCGCTCCGCGTAACAAATACGACGCAAACTCTTGCTTAGTTACAACATACTTTAAAGGGATAGTCTCGTCATGACCATTAACTTCCGCCGTAACGCATTGCAGTTGAGCGTGGCTGCGCTGTTTTCTTCTGCTTTTATGGCTAACGCCGCTGATGTGCCGCAGGTCAAAGTGACCGTGACGGATAAGCAGTGCGAACCGATGACCATTACGGTTAACGCCGGGAAAACACAGTTCATTATTCAGAACCACAGCCAGAAGGCGCTGGAGTGGGAGATCCTCAAAGGCGTGATGGTGGTGGAAGAGCGGGAAAATATCGCCCCTGGCTTTAGCCAGAAAATGACGGCGAATTTACAGCCTGGCGAATACGATATGACCTGCGGTCTGCTGACTAACCCGAAAGGGAAGTTGATCGTCAAAGGTGAGGCAACGGCGGATGCGGCGCAAAGTGATGCGCTGTTAAGTCTTGGTGGTGCAATTACTGCATATAAAGCGTATGTCATGGCGGAAACCACGCAGCTGGTGACCGACACCAAAGCCTTTACCGACGCGATTAAAGCAGGCGATATCGAAAAAGCGAAAGCACTGTATGCACCGACGCGCCAGCACTATGAGCGTATTGAACCGATTGCTGAACTGTTCTCCGATCTGGATGGCAGCATTGACGCCCGTGAAGATGATTACGAGCAAAAAGCCGCCGACCCAAACTTCACTGGTTTCCACCGTCTGGAAAAAGCATTGTTTGGCGACAACACCACCAAAGGGATGGATCAGTACGCTGAGCAGCTTTATACCGATGTGGTCGATTTGCAAAAACGCATCAGTGAACTGGCTTTCCCACCTTCAAAAGTGGTCGGCGGCGCAGCCGGACTGATTGAGGAAGTGGCAGCCAGCAAAATTAGCGGTGAAGAAGATCGCTACAGCCACACCGATCTGTGGGATTTCCAGGCTAACGTTGAAGGCTCGCAGAAAATTGTCGATTTGCTGCGTCCACAACTGCAAAAAGCCAACCCGGAACTGCTGGCAAAAGTCGATGCCAACTTTAAAAAGGTCGATACCATTCTGGCGAAATACCGTACTAAAGACGGTTTTGAAACCTACGACAAATTGACCGATGCCGACCGGAATGCACTGAAAGGACCGATTACTGCGCTGGCGGAAGATCTGGCGCAACTTCGCGGTGTGCTGGGACTGGATTAAGCGTTATGCAGTATAAAGATGAAAACGGCGTGAATGAACCGTCACGCCGACGTTTACTGAAAGTGATAGGTGCACTGGCGCTGGCGGGAAGTTGTCCGGTCGCTCATGCACAAAAAACGCAAAGTGCGCCGGGTACGCTTTCACCGGATGCTCGCAATGAGAAACAGCCGTTTTATGGTGAGCATCAGGCAGGGATCCTGACGCCACAACAGGCCGCAATGATGCTGGTGGCGTTTGATGTGCTTGCCAGCGATAAAGCCGATCTTGAGCGGTTGTTTCGCTTGTTGACTCAGCGTTTTGCTTTTCTGACTCAGGGCGGAGCAGCACCAGAAACGCCAAATCCGCGCCTGCCACCACTCGATTCCGGCATTCTTGGCGGCTACATTGCGCCCGATAATCTCACCATCACGTTATCGGTGGGTCACTCATTGTTTGATGAGCGCTTTGGCCTTGCGCCACAGATGCCAAAAAAGCTGCAGAAGATGACGCGTTTCCCCAACGACTCGCTGGATGCGGCGTTATGTCATGGTGATGTGTTGCTACAGATTTGCGCCAACACCCAGGACACGGTTATCCATGCGCTGCGCGATATCATCAAACACACGCCGGATTTGCTCAGTGTGCGCTGGAAGCGGGAAGGGTTTATTTCCGATCACGCGGCGCGTAGTAAAGGCAAAGAGACGCCGATTAATTTGCTGGGTTTCAAAGACGGCACTGCCAATCCCGATAGCCAGAATGATAAGTTGATGCAAAAAGTGGTGTGGGTAACGGCAGATCAGCAGGAGCCTGCGTGGACAATCGGTGGCAGCTATCAGGCAGTACGCTTGATTCAGTTTCGAGTGGAATTTTGGGACAGAACGCCGCTGAAAGAACAGCAGACGATTTTTGGCCGTGATAAGCAAACCGGTGCGCCGCTGGGAATGCAGCATGAGCATGATGTGCCTGATTACGCCAGCGACCCGGAAGGGAAGGTGATCGCGCTGGACAGCCATATCCGGCTGGCGAATCCCCGCACGGCGGAGAGTGAGTCCAGCCTGATGCTGCGTCGTGGCTACAGTTATTCACTGGGCGTCACCAACTCCGGGCAACTGGATATGGGGTTGCTGTTTGTCTGCTACCAACACGATCTGGAAAAAGGCTTCCTGACAGTACAAAAAAGGCTCAATGGCGAAGCGCTGGAGGAATACGTTAAACCTATCGGCGGCGGTTATTTTTTTGCGCTGCCGGGGGTGAAGGACGCGAACGATTATTTCGGAAGCGCGTTATTGCGGGTTTAATGTTTTTAGGCGGATAAGGCATTTGTGCGCAGATGCCTGATGCGACGCTTGCGCGTCTTATCATGCCTACAATCAGTGCGGGTTTGGTAGGCTGGATAAGGCGTTCACGCCGCATCCGGCGATCGTGCACTGATGCCTGATGCAAATCCTGCTGAAAGCACACAGCTTTTTTCATCACTGTCATCACTCTGTCATCTTTCCAGTAGAAACTAATGTCACTGAAATGGTGTTTTATAGTTAAATATAAGTAAATATATTGTTGCAATAAATGCGAGATCTGTTGTACTTATTAAGTAGCAGCGGAAGTTCCCGGCAGTGATAGTCAGTCACTATGGAGATCGCGGATGGTAACGTCCTGTACTGGACATGTTTTAGATAATCAACGCGCCACCACTCGCGGAGTTTTCTCCTCCGGTAGTCATCTCGTCACTTTGCATTTTCAACCTCATCCTTTCTTTTCATGTGTTACCGACGCCGTAAACGGTGCGCGTAGCCGTTTTTCGGCATTTTATCCAAAAGCAAACTATGGCTTACAAGGAAGCCAACCCTCTGATGTTCGTGCGCATAATCGCGCTGCCAACGGCGCGTGTGATGAATACAAACAACTCAAGGTGCTCTCCATGGGAAGACAAAAAGCAGTGATCAAAGCTCGTCGCGAGGCAAAACGTGTGCTGAGACGGGATTCGCGCAGCCATAAGCAGCGTGAAGAAGAATCGGTCACCTCGCTTGTGCAGATGGGCGGCGTAGAAGCCATTGGTATGGCCCGCGACAGTCGCGATACTTCGCCCATCCTCGCGCGAAATGAAGCGCAATTGCACTATCTGAAGGCTATTGAGAGTAAGCAGCTGATATTCGCCACGGGCGAAGCCGGGTGCGGAAAAACCTGGATCAGCGCAGCAAAAGCGGCAGAGGCCCTGATACATAAGGATGTCGACAGGATTATCGTCACCCGTCCAGTTCTGCAAGCCGATGAAGATCTTGGCTTCTTACCTGGAGATATCGCAGAAAAGTTTGCTCCCTATTTTCGCCCGGTCTACGACGTGCTGGTCCGGCGCTTAGGGGCTTCCTTTATGCAGTACTGCCTGCGACCGGAAATAGGGAAGGTGGAAATTGCGCCGTTCGCCTATATGCGTGGACGTACCTTTGAAAATGCAGTCGTCATTCTTGACGAGGCGCAGAATGTGACTGCCGCGCAAATGAAAATGTTTTTAACCCGCCTCGGGGAGAACGTGACGGTTATCGTCAACGGTGATATCACGCAATGCGATTTGCCTCGCGGCGTGTGCTCCGGATTAAGTGACGCGCTGGAACGTTTCGAAGAAGATGAAATGGTTGGGATCGTCCGGTTCGGTAAAGAGGACTGCGTACGTTCGGCACTTTGCCAACGTACGCTGCATGCCTACAGTTAAGTGTGTTATCGGTGCAGAGCCCGGGCGAACCGGGCTTTGTTTTGGGTGTTTATGCCCGGACTAGCGCTTTTTCTGAAACAACCATTTTTATTTGCCCCTGGCTGGTGAAGTGTACGCTCATCCTGTGGCTTTTTTGTAGTTGCTGATAGAGCTCATCAGGTATTGCTAAGCTCTCTGCATATTCTTGCGGCGTATATTGGTAGGCTGCATGATGCTGCTGTTTTTGAAAACGCAGCTTATTGTACAGCGCCCAGACAATTAACACGACGGCATTCGCCACTGCCAGCAAAAAATAGAACTGAAGTCGGCTTCTGGCCTCGCTTTGCCAGTAATAACCCGTCAGCAGATCCATGGCGAATAAGAATATGAACAACGCAAATAATGTCCACAAGATGGTTGTGGCAACATAATCAACCAGTAAACGTACTGGTGATTGTCGGGTCGTAATAATTAAATTGTTCATATTAACCTCTCAGAATCCCGCGATCGGGACTTACCCAACGGGCGCGTTGCTTTTTAGGCATCAACATGACTCGTGTAAATGATACCAATGTCGTTGCCAGGCTCAGCATCCAGAAAATAACCGGGAACCAAATAATCCAGAAAAGCGATGAAGTCAGATTATGCTCATAGCGATTCTCGATCATCAGGCTGACAATAAATTGCAGTAAACATAACGTACACAATAATATTCCGGCAGTATGTGTCGCAGCGATATGTGTCAATTCAATATTTAACGGTACACCGGCAAGTTGGACTGCGTAAATAATGAAACCGACCAGGCAGGTGAATGCCCATATTGTCGTCAGGCAGTATTCAAAAAACAGCGGCCACATTCGAAAATTTTCTTTGCGCCACAACCTTGTCATATTTTTGAGGAATACTTCTGCACCGCCCTGAGCCCAGCGCAGGCGCTGTTTCCACAGCCCTTTTAACGTTTCAGGCATTAATATCCAGCACAGTGCCCGTGGCTCGTAAAAAATCGTCCACTGATTCAACTGCAGCTTCCAGCTAATATCAATATCTTCGGTGATCATATCGTCACTCCAGTAACCCACTTCTGCCAGGGCGCTGCGACGAAATGCGGCAATAACACCGGAAACGGTAAATACGTTTCCATAGATACGCTGGGTTCGCTTGATCAAACCAATAATTGAGGAATACTCGCCAACCTGAATTTTACCCACCAGGGTAGAACGTGTTCGAATACGAGGATTACCGGTTACGGCACCCACACGCGGGTTGTACAACATCGGTTCCACAATATATGCCGCCGCATCGCGGTCTAATAACGCATCGCCATCAATGCACACCAGATATTCACTTTTCGCCGCGGCAGCTCCGGTTTTAAGCGCAATGGCTTTCCCCTGGTTTTGCGCCAGATGAATGACCCGCAAATGGGGAATTTGTGCAGCCATGCGATCCAGGATGGCACGGGTTTTATCTGTTGAACCGTCATTTACGGCAATAACTTCAATGTTCTCATAACGCTGTGCTAAAGCGGCGTGTATGGTTTCCTCAACGTTTTTCTCCTCATTAAAACAGGGAATGATAATGGAGATAGACGGATTATCTTTCAACTGGGGAGCTGGTGCGTTTTCTCCCCACGGCCAGTGGCGTTCACGATAGACCCAGAAATAGACGCCGCCAACAATCCACATAATGGACATAAAAAACGGCCAGAAGAAAACGAACCTCATCATCAGTTCACCAGAGTGAAAGTACGCTACGCATAGGGGTATGCATAACACCAGACATAATATAAAAAACGATACGATGCGATTAATCATTTTTCGGATACCAGGCTGTTGAAAACTCAGGACGAATAAGGTCTATTTCAGGTTGGTTATGCAGAAAATTGTCGGGATAATAACCATAGTTTTTCACTCCATTCAGTTGTAATAGGCTCATCCAGTGAGCGAGTTGTTGCGAAGAAATAGCCTGATGCTGACCATTTTTCTGCCAGTTTTGTGCCTGTAATTCTAAAATAGATTTGTCTTTAGCCTGAGGGATGTTTTTAATTTGATTGGTCAATTGTATTAACCATTGGTCAGCCGATTTTTCTGCGACACCTTCCAGATAAGGCATAGCCATAATAGCGGTCCAGTCATAGCTTTTTAGGAAATCAGCATAATTCTGTGCAAACCAGGCTTCACTTTCAGGTTGTATTACCGGAAGTGCAAAAATATTTCGTGCAGTTTTAATATGTGGACCGCGAATGGCTTTTACGCGCGCACTAAGTTCTAAAGTGAAGTCAGTTAACGCACGACTTTTAAAGCGGGCCCACTGTTTAAATTGCTCCGGGTTTTGTCGAATTTCGCTCAGACTCCCGCTAAAGCCTGCTTGCTGATAAGCCGTGATAGCCGGTGCACTGGCATCTTCATAATCTGAAAGCAAAGCATCATCGTGGAACAATATGCCATCAAAAGCAGCATGTCCGGCAAGATCTTCATATAACATGCCAACTTGTGCTCTGACTCTGTCATCGAAAGGAGAGAGACGGTGATATTGTTCAGGATGAATTTGTGCTTTTTTCTCCCCTGTTGGTAAGTATTTTACTCGCGTTAATGTGGGATCTAAATCCCAGCTTAATACCGGCATCCACGCATAGATGTTTACACCTGAGCGGGTACGTAATTGCTAGGCAACCCGACTAAAAATATCTGCTTTCATTGGTAGCAAACGATTTGGAAACCAGACCTCTTTGACCAGCCCATCACCATCGGGATCAGCAAATGCCTGCAAATACACGGTTGATATTTGCATATCTTTCACCCGCTGAATTAGCACATCAATATTGCGATCCATTTGCTGGAGGTTTTCGTCATAAACGTAATCAAGATCGATATGCATTATCCGTTGTGGTGATTTTTCCTGTACGGTAATAATTTGCTGGGCAAACTCTTTTAATGAGGGATTATTGGCGATTAATACCCGCGGAATGGAATCCAATTGCGACGCATTTGCCAAACCTGATTCAAGGGTGAAGAACATGTCATAACCGAGTTTTTTTAATTCCTCTATCGCTATGCCATTCGCTTCGCCATAAGGCCAAACAAAAACGTGTGGATTTACCTCAACCTTTGTACGCAGGTATTCCGTCATTTTTACAGCATCCAGACGAATTCTTTCCCGGTATTCTGCTGCGGTTTCATACCGTGCGTGGTCAGTAAAATATGCACGATTTACATATACAGGCAATAAGCTGCCGGTGGCATTAGCCTGAATACCGTAGTGAGAATTCCATGTATGAGAAGCGAGCTCAACGAGCCGGGAACGCGCAACTTCTCGCACTTGTTGCCACGTGGCAAAATATTCTCGATCGACCAACTCATCGCCAAATTTTACTTGTTTATCCGCTGGCGTATCGACCCAACTGCCGACGGGGGCCCATACAGCAGGCCACTGGAAGGCCTGAAGAATTGGGAAGACGCGGGTATAAAAACTCTGGTAGCCGTCATCAAAAGTCAGCACTACAGCTTTTTCCGGTAGCGGTTTTCCTCCTCGATGTGCTTCACGAATTTGAGCAATACTGACCGGTTGATAACCGTTCTCGCGCAGCCAGGCAAATTGTTCACGCAGTGCTGATGTCCGCACTGACATAAAACGCTGGTCGGCAGCTTCGTCTTCAACGTTATGCCATGAAATCGCTACAAAACCATTATGCGGCCACGGTTGCTCGGCGAGTAAAGATTCGCGATCCTGTGGCGGTATAAATGATGTTCTTGACTGGCTAATGCACGCGGTGAGCATAATTATACTCACCAGCATCAGGAGATATTTATTTCCATTACGTAACATATTTATCCTTAAAATCTGAATGTCATATCGAATTCAACGTATAAGTTGTGTTCTCTGTCACCGTCATAAGGTCGTTTTTCCCAGCGTAGCGTTGCGCCAGCATCAATCACGTCATTCCAACTAATGCGTTGCCCGTAGCCGAGTTGGGTGACGA
>ENA-UOJC01004954-UOJC01004954.1-human-gut-metagenome-genome-assembly--contig:-C104-NODE-4954-length-10744-cov-13.992235_pt1 | contig 10744 bp, 12 predicted proteins | sample MGYA00242339_ERZ723886 | MGnify/ENA metagenome assembly ERZ723886 | reverse complement strand
GTCGGGGATGGAGACCTCGGGCATCAGTTCCTGGCTGACGATGGTCAGCATCTCCTCTAGCTTGGCGCATTCCTCCGGCGTAAAGCGCTGGGCGATGCGGTCCATGACCTCCACCATGTAGCTGGTGGAGATATTATAGTAGTCGAAATACTTTTGGGTGACCTCCAGGTGGTACTCCCGCCGGTCCTCCGCGGACTGCACCTTGCGGATATAGCCCTTTTTCACCAGGCTGTTGACCTTGTAGGCCGCGTTGGGCGGGGAGATGCGCATGAAGGTGGCGAATTCATTCACCGTGGGGCTGCCCAGGGCCTGGATGGTCTCCACGCAGAAGGTCTCCACCGTGGTCAGGCTGGCCTCCCGGCTCTGGAAGCGCTGGAAGATCTCCTGATAAAAATGCAGCTTGAATTTGGTGTACACATTAAAAAACGCGTGCTTCAGCATAATGACTGCCCACTTCCCGCAATTCAATCTTGGTTCAATCTCTGTCCAGTATACCAATTTCGCGGGAAAAGGGCAACCGTTATTCCCCGCCGATGGCAAAAGTCAGCTCCGCGGTGACAGCCACCTGGCCGTTGACCGCGGCCCGGCATTCGCCCACGCCGATGGGCCCCCGCTGCCTGGTCAGCACGCACTCCATCTCCACCACGTCGCCGGGGACCACCTGACGGCGGAAACGGGCGTCATGCACCCGGCCCAGAAAGGCCAGCCTGCCCCGGTTTTCCGGCAGGGCCAGGATGGCGACGCCCCCCACCTGGGCCATGGCCTCGATCAGCAGAACACCGGGCATGACGTGCTTCTGGGGAAAGTGGCCCTGGAAAAACGGCTCGTTCACCGTGACGCACTTGATGCCTTTTGCCCACTTGCCCGGCTCGCCGTCCACGATGCGGTCCACCAGGGCGAAGGGGTAGCGGTGGGGCAGGATCTCCGCGATCTGGTTGGAGTCATACTGCATGCCCATGGCTCAGCCCTCCCACTTTTTGAAGACCAGGCTGCCGTTGTGGCCGCCGAAGCCCAGGGAATTGGACACGGCGTACCGGATATGGGCAGACCGGCCTGCGTTTGGCACAACGTCCAGGTCACATTCCTCGTCAGGCACCCGGTAGTTGATGGTGGCGGGGAGGAAGCCATCCCGCAGCGCCAGGGCGGTGAAGAGGGCCTCCACGGCCCCCGCCGCCCCCAGCATGTGGCCGGTCATGGACTTGGTGGAGCTCATGGCAAGCTCATAGGCGTGCCGGCCGAACACCGCCTTGACGGCGGCGGTCTCCCCGGCGTCATTCAGGTGGGTGGAGGTGCCGTGGGCGTTGATATAGTCCACCTGCTCCGGCACCACGCCGCCGTCTGCCAGCGCCAGGGCCATGGCCTTGGCGCCGCCGCTGCCGTCGGGCCGGGGGGCGGTCATGTGGTAGGCGTCGCAGGTGGCGCCGTAGCCCACCACCTCGGCGTAGATCTTCGCGCCCCGGGCCTGGGCGCGCTCCAGCTCCTCCAGCAGCAGCACGGCGGCGCCTTCGCCCAGGACGAAGCCGCTGCGCTCGGCGTCGAAGGGAATGGAGGCCCGGCTGGGGTCCTGGCTCTGGCTCAGCGCCCGCATGGAGGTGAAGCCGCCGATGGCCAGAGGCGTCACCGCCGCCTCCGTGCCGCCGCACAGCATGGCGTCGGCGTAGCCGTCCCGGATGTAGTGGAAGGCGTCGCCCACGGCGTAGGTGCCGCCGGCGCAGGCGGTGACGGGGCAGGTGCACATGCCCTGGAAGCCGGTGGAGATGGCCACCTGTCCGGCGGCGATGTTGCAGATGCCCATGGGGATATAGAAGGGGGACACCCGGTCCCAGCCCTTCTCCAGGCCCTTGTCGTGCTCCCGCTCCGTCAGGCCGATGCCGCCGATGCCGCTGGAAATGGCGACGCCGCAGCGGTCCGGGTCCGCCTGGGCGGCGTCGAAGCCCGCGTCCGCCAGGGCCTCCCTGGCGGCGCACACGGCGAACTGGGTGAAGCGCTCCATGTGCTTGGACTCCGGCCGGGTCATGCAGACCAGGGGATCGAAGCCCTTGACCTCGGCGGCCAGCCGGACCTTCATGCCGGCGGGGTCGAACTGGGTGATGGGGCCCACGCCGCACACGCCGTCCCGCACGGCCTGCCAGCTCTCCGGCGCGGTCAGGCCGATGGGGGTGACGGCCCCCAGGCCGGTGATGACAACACGTCTTTTACTCATACAGCCACTCTCCTTTACATTGCCATGCCGCCGTCCACCGCCAGCACCTGGCCGGTGATGTAAGCGGCGTCTTCGCCGGCCAGGAAGGCCACGGCCTTCGCCACGTCCTCCGGCGCGCCCATGCGGCCCATGGGGATGGCGGCCAGGGCGGCGGCCTTGGCCGCCTCGGGCATGGCGGCGGTCATGTCCGTTGCGATGAAGCCGGGGGCCACCGCGTTGACGGTGATGTTCCGGCCCGCCAGCTCTTTTGCCAGGGATTTCGTCATGCCGATGACGCCGGCCTTGCTGGCGGCGTAGTTCACCTGCCCGGCGTTGCCCCGCAGGCCCACCACGGAGCTGAGGTTCACGATGCGGCCATACCGCTGCTTCACCATCTGCCGGGCCACAGCCTTCATACACAGGAACGTGCCCTTCAGGTTGGCGTCGATCACCGCGTCGAAATCGTCCTCCTTCATCATCATAAGCAGGCCGTCCCGGGTGACGCCCGCGTTGTTCACCAGGATGTCGATGCGGCCAAAGGCCTGGACGGCGGCGTCCATCAGGGCCTTGACCTCCCCGGCCTCCGCCACGTTGCAGCGGACGGCCAGGGCCCTGGCCCCCAGGGCCTCGCAGGCGGATACGGTCTCCTGTGCCGCCGCCTCGTTCCCGGCGTAGCACAAAACCACGTTGGCTCCGCCCGCCGCCAGCTCCAGGCACACGGCCCGGCCCAGTCCCCGGCTGCCGCCGGTGACCACGGCGGTCTTTCCTGTAAAGCTCATCTGCTGTTCTCCTTTACCATCTCTGCCAGCGCTTCCACATCCGCCACAGTCTCCACCGGGTGGACGGGCAGCTCAGGCACGGTCTTTTTCACAAATCCCGTCAGGGCCCTGCCGGGGCCGATCTCCACGATGGCATCCACCCCCATGGCCGCCATGCGGCGGATGGAATCCTCCATGAACACGCTGCTCTGGACCTGACGCACCAGCAGCTCCTGGATGGTGACGCCCTCCGGGCGTACATCGCCCAGGCAGTTGAAAATGACGGGGATCCGGGGATCTCCAAAGGCGATGCCTTTGAAATAGTCCCGCAGGGCGTCTCCGGCGGGGGCCATCAGGGGGGTGTGGAAGGGGCCGCTGACCTTCAGGGGCAGGCACCGCCTGGCGCCCTTTTCCTTTGCCAGGGCGGCGGCCTTCTCCACGGCGGCCTTTTCGCCGCCGATGACCAGCTGGCCCGGGCAGTTGTAGTTGGCGATGACCACGCAGCCCTCGCAGGAGGCCTCGTCACAGGCATCCTGCAGGGGAGCGCGGTCCAGGCCCAGCACCGCCACCATGGCGGAGGGGCGGCCCGCCGCGGCTTCCTCCATGGCCCGGCCCCGGAAGGCCGCAAGCCCGACGGCGGTGGCGGCGTCGAACACCCCGGCGGCGTGGAGGGCGGAGTATTCCCCCAGGGAGAGGCCCGCCGCCACGGCGGGGACGATGCCCTTTTCCTGCAGCACCGCCGTCAGCCCGGCGGCAAAGGCCACCATGCAGGGCTGGGTGTACCGGGTCTGGTTCAGCACCCCGGCAGGGTCCTCAAAGCAGGTCTGCTTTAAATCAAAATCCACTTCGGCGCTGTCAAAGACAGCCCGGAAGGCGGGAAACGCCTCGTACAGGTCTGCCCCCATCCCGGGGTGCTGGCTGCCCTGTCCGGCGTATAGGAAACCGAGCTTCATGGCGCGGCCCTCCATTCGTTCATGATTTGGTCCATCTGCGCTTTCACGGTGGAGAGGGCGTTGACCTCTCCGGCGCCCGCCCCGCAGAAGAACAGGCCGTTTTCCCAGTCGCCCCGCACGGCGGCGATCAGGGCGGCGGAGATGCAGTAGGGGGAGCGGGCGGGATCGCAGGGCGTCAGACAGTTGACACAGCGGCGGATCTTCGGCTGCGTCCCCGCCTCCACCCGCCGGATCAGGGGGCTGCGGAGGGCGCGCCCCGGCATGCCCACGGGGCTTTGGACGATGGTGATGTCCTCCGGTTTGGCATCCAGCAGGATCTGCTTGTAGGCGGGGCTGGCGTCGCACTCCTCCGTGGCGATGAAGCGGGTGGCGAACTGGGCCCCGGCGGCGCCCTCGTCCATGTAGCGGCGCATCTCCCTGCCGCCCTTCACGCTGCCCGCCACGAACACCGGGATGTCCCGGCCGTATTTCTCCCGGAACGGCGCCAGGGCGTCCAGCACCTCCCGCAGCAGGGCGCTGAGGGACTTGGATCGCCCTGCCTGGGCGGCCTGGGCCTCCTCCCGGGAAAAGCCCAGGTGGCCGCCGGCCAGGGGGCCCTCCAGCACCATGAAGTCGGGGACGCGGCGGTAGTGCCGGTCCCACAGCTTGCAGATCAGGCCCGCGGCCCGCCCGCCGCTGACGACGGGAGCCAGGGCGGCGCCACTGTCCGGCACCTCCGCCGCGATGGCGGGCAGGTCCTTCGGCAGTCCCGCGCCGCAGACCACGGCGTCCACCCCGGCTTTCAGGGCGGTGCGGACGCTGTCGGCGTACTGGGTGGTGGCCACCATGGCGTTGACGGCCACCAATCCCGCGCCCCGAGCCAGCTCTTTCGCCCGACGCACCTGCCGCTCCAGGGCCCGCAGGTTGGCCCCGTTGGGGTCTTGAGCGTAGTCCGGCTCCGCGTAGCCGCAGGCGGCGGTGGAGATGGTGCCCATGCCGCCGCAGGCGGCCACGGCCCCGGCCAGCCGCTCCAGGCTGACGCCCACGCCCATGCCGCCCTGCAGGATGGGAAGGGGAAGCGTTTTTCCGCCGATCGTCACGCCCATTCCCGGTCCGCCGCCTCCAGCACGGCCCGGCCCTGGGCGTACAGATCCTCGAAGATCTGCCGCACGGGGCGGATCTCGTGGAGCATGCCCGCCACCTGGCCGCTCATGACGCTGCCGTGGTCCATGTCGCCGTCGAACACCGCCCGGCGCAGGCCGCCCAGGGTGACGGTCTCCAGCTCCTCCAGGGTGGCGCCCCGCTTCTCCAGGGCCAGGTACTCCCGGGCCATCTTGTTCTTCAGCACCCGGACGGGGCCGCCAATGGAGCGGCCGGTGACGGTGGTGTCGGTGTCCTTGGCCTTTAAAATGGCCTGCTTGTAGTTGTCATGGATGGGGCACTCTTGGCTGGCCAGCAGGCAGGTGCCCACCTGGACGCCGCAGGCCCCCAGGGCCAGCGCCGCCGCCATCTGCCGCCCGTCGGCGATGCCGCCGGCGGCGATGACGGGCACGTCCACCGCGTCGATGACCTGGGGCACCAGGGCCATGGTGGTCATCTCCCCCACGTGGCCGCCGGACTCCGTGCCCTCGGCGATGATGGCGTCGGCCCCGGAGCGCACCAGGCGCTTTGCCAGGATGGACGCCGCCACCACGGGAAGCACCTTCACCCCGGCCTCCTTCCAGGCGGGGATGTATTTGCCAGGGCTGCCTGCCCCGGTGGTGACCACCTTCACGCCCTCTTCAATGATGATCCGGGCCATCTCGTCGGCGCAGGGGTTCATCAGCATCAGGTTCACGCCGAAGGGCTTGTCAGTCAGGCTTTTGCAGATCTTGATTTGCTCCCGCAGCAGGTCGGCCTTCAGCATCCCGCCGGTGGCAATGACGCCCAGCGCCCCCGCATTGGAGCAGGCGGCGGCAAATTCGCCGGTGGCGATGTTGGCCATGCCGCCCTGGATGATGGGGAATTCGGTTCCCAGGATTTCGTTCAGCTTTTTCATATCATACTCCTCATAAGTGCCGGGCGGCATGGACCGCCCCTTTGAGGCGGCGCCGGAAGTCCGGCGTACAAGTGTTTTTGCAAAAGGCAAAAACCTTGAAATGGGCGGGCTCTGCCTGCCTATTTGAGTCAAATGCGGGGCCCCCGCAAAATCGTGAGATTTTGTGGGGTGCTCAGGCGGCGGCAAATTCGCCGGTGGCGATATTGGCCATGCCGCCCTGGATGATGGGGAATTCGGTGCCTAAGATTTCGTTCAGCTTTTGCATAGCTCTCTCCTTACACAAACTCGATGAGCGCGCCGCCCCAGGTCAGGCCGCCGCCGAAGCCGACGGCCAGCACCCGGGAGCCGGGGCCCACCTTGCCCTGCTCCTCCAGCTCGCTGAGGACCAGGGGGATGCTGGCGGCGGAGGTGTTGCCGTATTCCTGGATGTTTTTGTAATACTTTTCGGTTGGGATGCGGTATTTCCGCACCGCCAGGTCGATGATCCGGGCGTTGGCCTGGTGGAAGACGAAGAAATCCACGTCCTCCGCCGTCATGCCCGCCTTTTGCAGCACCTGGTCCATACACCGGGGCACGGTTTCCACCGCGAATTTAAATACCTTGGTGCCGTCCATTTGGATAAAGCTCCGCTCTCCTGCCTCCAGGCCGGGCAGGCGCAGCAGCTCGTCGTCGCCCCGGCTGCCCAGCACCGCGCCGATGGAGGGCCAGCCCTCCCGGCACTCCACCACGGCGGCTCCGGCCCCGTCCCCAAACAGGATGCAGGTGCCCCGGTCCTCCCAGTTGATCAGGCGGCTCAGGACTTCCGCCCCCACCACCAGCCCGAATTTCCGGGGGGAGGCGTTCAGCAGGCACTCCATGGTGTGGAGGGCGTAGAGAAAGCCGGTGCAGGCGGCGTTCAGGTCGAAGCAGGGGATGTCCTCCGGCAGCCCCAGCTCCCGCTGGAGCAGGCAGGCGGCGGAGGGCACGGCGGTGTCCGCCGACACCGTGGCCACGATGCACGCGCCGACCTGTTCCGGCGCGACCCCGGCCCGCGCCAGGGCGGCCTTCGCCGCTCCGGCACAGAGATTGGCGTGGGTCTCTGTGGTGCAGTGATGGCGGCGGCGGATGCCGGTGCGGGTGGTGATCCACTGGTCGCTGGTGTCCACGATCCTTGCCAGATCGTCGTTGGTGACGGTTTTTTCGGGGACACAGCGGCCTGTGCCTTTGATCTTGATGCCGTTCATGGGTCCTCCTTCCGGGTGGTGGCGCCCATCTGTCTGAATTTCTGATACCGCCCCGCCGCCAGGGCCTGGCCGCTCTCCTTGGAGAGCTCCGCCAGATGGCGGCTCAGGTAACGGTCCACCGTCCGCAGCGCGGCGGCGGGGGAGAGGTGGGCGCCGCCCTCCGGCTCCGGGATGATGTCGTCGATGACCTGCATCCGCAGCAGGTCCGGGGCCGTCAGATGCATCAGCTCACAGGCCTCTTCGTGCCGCGCCGCGTCCTTCCACAAAATGGAGGCGAAGCCCTCCGGCGAGAGGATGGCGTAGACGGCGTTTTCCAGCATCAGCACCCGGTTGGCAACGCCCAGGGCCAGGGCCCCGCCGCTGTTGCCCTCGCCGGTGACGACGGCGACGACGGGCACCGTCAGGCGGCTCATTTCATACAGGTTCCGGGCGATGGCCTCGCCCTGGCCCCGCTCCTCGGCCTCCAGACCGGGATAGGCGCCGGAGGTGTCGATGAACGTGACCACGGGGCGGCGGAACTTCTCCGCCTGGCGCATCAGCCGCAGGGCCTTACGGTAGCCCGCCGGCCCCGGCATGCCGAAATTGCATTGGAGATTTTCTTCCAGGGTCTTGCCCTTCCGGGTGCCGATGACGGTGACAGGCCGCCCGTGATACAGGGCCACGCCGCCCAGGGTGGCGGCGTCCTCCCGGCAAAGCCGGTCGCCCTTCTGCTCGAAAAAGTCGGTAAACAGGGCGCTGATATAGTCGGTGATGTTGGGCCGCTGGGGGTGCCGGGCCACAGCGACCCGCTGGGCCGCGGTCAATTCGCTCATATGCGGCCTCCTCTCTGGTGCAGGCGCAGCAGCCGGGCCAGGGTGTCCCGCAGCTCCGCCCGGGGCACCACGGCGTCCACGAAGCCGTGCTCCATCTGGAATTCCGAGCGCTGGAAGCCCTCCGGCAGGGTCTCGCCGATGGTCTGCTGGATGACCCGGGGGCCGGCAAAGCCGATGAGGGCCCCCGGTTCCGCCAGGATGATGTCCCCCAGGGACGCGAAGCTGGCGGTGACGCCGCCGGTGGTGGGGTCTGTCAGCACGGAGATATACAGCAGGCCCTTTTCCGAAAACCGGGCCAGGGCGGCGCTGGTCTTGGCCATCTGCATCAGGGACAAAATGCCCTCCTGCATCCGGGCGCCGCCGCTGGCGGCGAAGAGGATCAGGGGCAGCCTGTTTTTGGCGGCGTACTCAATGGCCAGGGTGATCTTCTCGCCCACGGCGGCGCTCATGCTGCCCATGAGAAAGCGGCTGTCCAGCACGCCCACCACGCATTTGCAGCCGCCGATGGCGCCGGTGGCGGTGACGGCGGCTTCGTTCAGGCCGGTTTTCCGCTGGGCGGCGCGCAGCTTCTCCCCATAGCCCGGAAAGGCCAGGGGGTCGGCGGCGGGGAGCTTTTCATTCAGCTCCCGGAAGGTGCCGGGGTCCAGAACGGTGCTCAGGCGGTAATAGGCCCCCAGGGGCCAGTGGTAGCCGCACTTGGGGCAGACGGACAGCCCCTGGGCCACCTGCCGCCGCTCGCTGTCCTGCCCGCATTTGGGGCAGGTGACGAGCCTGTCGCCGGGGACGTAGTTGTCCCGGATGGCCTTCATGGCCAGCAGCCGGGCCCGGCGCTTGGCAAAGATGCTGTTCACGCGTCACCCTCCTTTTCCCGGACCCGGCGGCTGAAGTCCAGCAGGTCCGGCAGGTTCTCGTCCAGAAAGGCCGTGGTGCAGCCGCCCCGGACGAAGGTGGGATGGTACAGGATCTGATAACTCAGCTCCGCGTTGGTGGGGAAGCCCTCCAGCGTGAATTCCTCCAGGCAGCGGCGCATCTTGCGGATGGCCTCCAGCCGGGTGGGAGCGTGGACCAGCAGCTTCGCCGCCAGGGAGTCGTAGTAGGGGGACAGGGTGCAGCCGTCGTACAGGCAGGAGTCCACCCGGACCCCGGCGCCGCCGGGGAAGTGGAGGAACTCCACCTGTCCGGGACAGGGGCGGAAGTCCTCCGCCGGGTTTTCCGCGTTGATGCGGCACTCCATGGCGTGGCCCTCCAGACGGACGTCCTCCTGGGCAAAGTCCAGGGACAGCCCGGAGGCGATCCGCAGCTGCTGGCGCACCAGATCCACGCCGGTCACCAGCTCGGTGACGCCGTGCTCCACCTGGATGCGGGTGTTCATCTCCATGAAGTAGAAGTGCTCCCCGTCGGCGTCCAGCAGGAATTCCACGGTGCCCGCGCCCTCGTAGCCTACGGCCCGGGCCGCCCGGACGGCGGCTTCACCCATCCGCGCCCGCAGGCCAGGGGTCAGGCACCGGGCGGGCGCCTCCTCGATGAGCTTCTGGTTCCGGCGCTGCACGGAGCAGTCCCGGTCCCCCAGGTGGACGACGTGGCCCTGGCGGTCGGCCAGGATCTGAAACTCGATGTGCCGGGGCCGCAGCACCAGCTTCTCAAGGTACATCTCATCGTTTCCGAAGCAGGCCTTTGCCTCGGCTTTGGCCTCGGCCCAGGCGGCGGGCAGCGCGCCGGCATCGTCACACCGGCGGATGCCCCGGCCGCCGCCCCCGGCGCTGGCCTTCAGCAAAACGGGATAGCCCACCTTTTCAGCGGCCGCCAGGGCGTCCTCCACAGACGTGACCGGCCCGTCGGATCCGGGGGTCACGGGGACGCCCGCCGCCCGCATGATATCCCGGGCGGCGGATTTGGAACCGGCCTTTCGGATGGTGTCCCCGGAGGGCCCGATGAAGGTCAGGCCCTCCGCCGCGCAGGCGTCGGCGAAGTCCGCGTTTTCCGACAAAAAGCCGTAGCCGGGGTGGACGCCGTCGCAGCCGGCGGCCTTGGCCACGGTCAGCAGGGCATCCTGGTTCAGATAGCTGTCTGCGGCCCTGGCGGGGCCGATGCACACCGCCTGGGTGGCCAGCTGGACATGGAGGGCCTCCTCGTCCGCCTGGGAGTAGACGGCCACTGTCTCGATGTCCAGCTCCCGGCAGGCCCGCAGGACCCGCAGGGCGATCTCGCCCCGGTTGGCGATCAACACCCGCTTCAGCATGGCTTGTAACGCAGCAGCGGCTCCCCAAAGGCCACCAGGTCGCCGCTGGACTTCAGGATTTCCCCGATGACACAGTCACAGGGGGCGGGGATCTCGCTCATCATTTTCATGGCCTCGATGAGACAGACGGTCTGGCCCTTTTTCACGTGGTCGCCCACGGATACGAAGGGGGCCTGATCCGGCCCGGGGGCGGCGTAAAAGGTGCCCACCAGCGGGGCCTTGACGGCGGGGGCGTCCGCCTCCGGCGCGGGGGCCGCCTGGGAAGCGGGCAGGGGAGACTGGACGGGGGCGGATGGGCCCGCCGTGCCGCCCCGGGTCAGTTCTATGGTAAATTCCTGGGTAGACAGCTTCATGGAGGCCAGGGTGCCGCCCTCGAAGCGGTCCATCAGGTCAAAGATCTCTTGCTTGGTCATAGGGTTTCCTTTCTTGCCGGAAGATGGAGAAGATGGGGGGATGTCCCGCCGGAGGGACTCCGGCGGGGCATCGCAGCTTGCCGAAAAACCTTTGTTTGGAGAAAAAGCGTTCCGTTTCGCAGGGGGAGTACGAGGGGGCGGGAGCCC
>ENA-UOJC01004952-UOJC01004952.1-human-gut-metagenome-genome-assembly--contig:-C104-NODE-4952-length-10750-cov-16.544554_pt1 | contig 10750 bp, 9 predicted proteins | sample MGYA00242339_ERZ723886 | MGnify/ENA metagenome assembly ERZ723886 | reverse complement strand
GGCCTTGTAAAGGAGCTTCGAGTTTTACATTGTTCGGTTTTCAAGGTTCGGTCAATTGAATAGTTGGTGCTGATTAGGGCGAGGGTCCACCCGTTCCCATCCCGAACACGGAAGTTAAGCTCGCTTCTGCCCACAATACTTGGCTGGAGACGGCCCGGGAAGATAGGTAGCGCCAACACAAAAAGAAGACACTCAAAAGAGTGTCTTCTTTTTGCTGTTCTGCGCCGGAGCTACGCAAAGATGACGCCTGATTTGGTCAACTTTTGCCTTGACAACGATCATGGGGAAGATTATAATCTGCCAGTCAAAAAAGTAGAATAGAAGGTATCAAAGATCTATGAAGAAAAACAGTATGCGCGCACTGTTTCGTCCGGTGGAGCTCACGCAGGGTGAGTGCTGGAAGACCATTCTCGCGTTTTCATTCCCCATTGTTATTTCCTATCTGCTCCAGCAGGTCTACACGATCAGCGATGCGGCCATCGTCGGTCAGACGCTCTCGGCGCAGGAGGTCGCGGGCGTCAACGACACGTCCTCACTGATCTTCATTTTCCTGCAATTCGCCTTCGGCGTCAGCGCCGGCTTCTGCGTGGTCACATCCTGCAATGTGGGCGCGCACAATCCGGCGGGCGTGCGCCGCTCGATGACGACGCAGATCGTCCTTTCCGCTGTACTGACGGTGCTGCTCACCGCGCTGGCGCTTGTGCTGCTCGACCCGATGCTCGCGTGGATCAACGTCACGCCCGAGAGTCCCGAGGTCTACCGCGCGGCTTACACCTATTGCGCCATCATTTTTGCCGGCATCGGTGCGCAGCTCTTCTATAACTTTATCTGCTCGTTTCTGCGCAGCATGGGCGACTCCGTCACGCCCTTGATGTTCCTGCTTTTTTCCACGGTCCTCAATGTTGGACTTGACCTGCTGTTTATCGTTTCGTTCCGCTGGGGCGTGGCAGGCGCAGCCGTTGCCACGGTGAGCGCGCAGCTCATCAGTACGCTTGGCTGCTTTGTTTATGCGTTCATGAAATATCCCGAGCTGCATTTGCAGCGCGAGGACTGGCGGATCACACGCCATGATGTCGTGCGCCACATCATTCAGGGCGTGCCGCTGGGACTTCAGTTCTCCGTGCTTGCCATCGGTATCATCGTGGTGCAGAGCATCGTCGTCCAGTTTGATATGCTCAACGGCGCGATGGTCTCGAGCGCCGCGCAGAACGGTTTCGGCGCGGCCAACAAGGTCAATAACCTCCTCATGACGCCGCTCAACGGCCTCGGCTCGGCGATGACGAGCTTCACGGCGCAGAATCTCGGCGCGGGGGACAGCAAACGCATCAAAAAGGGAACGCTCCAGTCCCTTGTCATCATGCTGGTTCTGGTGGGTATTTCCATTCTCATTGGCCTCCTGCTGACGATCGACGGTGCGTACCTCTATATCTTCCTCAGCGCGGACAAGGTCACGGCCGAGACGATGCGCTTTGGCAATTCTTACCTCTATGTCGACCTTTCCCTCTATGGTTTCCTTGGCTTCATCTTCGTCGTGCGCAACTGTGTGCAGGGCATTGGCAAGCCGCAGTTCGTGCTGCTTGCGGGCGCGGCCGAGCTTGTCGCGCGAGTGGCGGTCTGTCTGCTGCTGCCCGCCGCGCTTGCGGGCGGCGCGGTGAGCGCGCAGGCACCGCAGGCCGCGGTCTACGGTCTGTGCGCGGCAGACCCCTGCGCCTGGATCGCCGCGGACACAGTCCTCTTCATTCCCTTTATGAAAAACATCATGCGCGAAAACTACGACTATCTCTACGGCAGCGGCCAGAAGCTCATCGAGCAATAAAAGAGCGCAAAAACAGAGACCCCCTCCGCACAGTGCGTGCGGAGGGGGTCTTGCAATCTATCATGGAATCTTGCGGCGCGTAGGGAAACTTTTGTCACTCGATACTCTTTAATCCCTCATAGAGATCGTTGAAGGACTTTTTCTGTCGGCGCAGTCGATCTTGATATCGCCGGTTTTTGGCCACGCGGGGTCTTCCACAAATTCAAGGCGGATATCCCACGCGGGCGTGATCCTCAGTTTCCGGATATATCTTTCAAAAAGTGCGGTCAAGGCCTGTTTCTCTGCCATGGTATCCTCCTGAGCATTCAATTTGCTGCGTCAAGGCGTGTCGTATCAGTCCTCAAACCACGCGACCGCGCGGATGGGCGAGCCGTCGCAGTTCTCAAGCCTCAGCGGGAAGCAGCTGAAGGAAAAGAGACCGCTGCCGCAGAGGTCGAGATCCTTGAGGTTTTCAATATTGACGATGTCCTTGTGCGCGAAAAGCTTTTTGTGCCGCGTCAGGTTTTCGTCCGCGATGGGGTCAAGGCCGATCACGTCAAAGCCGATGCCCTTAAAGTTGCCCGCGATGATGTAGTCCATCGCCGCGTCGTCAAGGCAGGGGTAGTCGCCAAAGTAAGCCTCCGTGCCCCAGCGCTTGTCCCAGCCGAGATGAAAGAGCAGGAAATCTGCGTTTTCCGCGTCCTTTCCGTAGGCGAGGATGCGCTCAAGCGGGATGGCCTCGCCCTCTTTTAAGTCGCTGCACTCGATGACGAGCGCCTTGCCGATGAACTGCGAGGCGGGGAAGGCGTCGAGCGTCGTGCGGCCGGCAAATAGATGCGCGGGCGGGTCCATGTGCGTGCCCGTGTGGGTGTACATGGTCAGCTTTGTCTCCTTGAAGCCGTCCTTTTCATAGGTGTTCGCACCCGCGAGAATCGGCGGCTCCGTGCCGGGGTAGACGGGCATATTTTCGGAAATGGTGTGTGTGAGATCAATGACGCGCATGGAAAGACCGTCCTTTCAGATATGGTTTTGAGGGGTTCAGAACACAAACTGCACCAGCAGCATATAGCATATCGTGCCGAGTGCGATGGAAAGGAGCATCTGCCGCTTCCACAGGTGCAGCGCGACGGTCACGGCGATGGCGATGAGCTCGGGCAGACCGTAGCTGAATTGCAGCACGTTCACATTGCGCAGGCAGTAGACGACGAGCATAGCGAAGATCGCTCCCGGCAGCGCCGCGCCGAGGTATTGGATGTATTGCGGCGTCGGCTTTTTCGGATTGAAGACGAGAAACGGCAGAAATCGCGTGAGCAGCGTGCCGAGCGCGCAGAGCAGGATGGTAATGGCTTGCTGTAGGATTGTCATTTTACCGCCTCCTGCGTCTTCGCTTCGATGGGCTTTTTCAGCGCGGTCAGCGCGATGAGAATGCAGATCATCGTTGGGATGAGGAAGTTGTCTGCACCGAAGATGAGCAGGCACACGACGCTTGATGCAAGACCAAGCCAAGCGCTGAAATGACGTCTTTCCTTGAGCCACTGCTCCATGAAGATGACGACGAACATTGCCGTCATCACAAAGTCGAGCCCCTCGGTGTTGAAGCGCAGAAGCCCGCCGAGAAGGCCGCCGAGCGTTGCGCCCGCAAACCAGTAGAGTTCATCGAGCAGCGAAACGAAAAAGTAGAACCACCCGCGGTCCACGCCCTCAGGGATCTCCGCTGTATAGTTGACGCTGAACGTCTCATCGCACATGGCATAGATGAGATAAGGCTTTTTCCAGCCCGTACCCTTGTACCTGTCGAGCATCGAAATACCGTAGAACAGATGACGCGCCTGGATCATCACGGCCATCAGAAAGACCTGCACCGGCGCAAACGGCGCGAGCAGCATGCTCGTGGTCACAAATTCAAGGCTGCCGCCGAAGATGACGACGCTCATGATCATGGGATACCAGAAGCTGAAGCCTGACGTGCGCATATAGACGCCATAGGTCATGCCGAGGAAGAGAAAGCCTGCCAAAATGGGAATGGTATGCGGAAACGCCGCTTTCAGCGCCGCGCCCGCAGGTGAATTGCTGTGCATGGGAAGGGGACCTCCTTGGAGTAAGTGAAACTGCGGTGCGCTATTTCGCGCCGTTCGATTTTTTGCCGCCGCTTGTGGTGATGAGTACGCCTGCGAGCAGCGTGAGGGCAGAGCCGAGCAGAATGCGCGGCGTGAGGGATTCGTCGAGAAACAGAATACCGACTAAAATGCTCGTGAGTGGTTCAAACGTGCTCAGGATCGCCGCGCGCTGTGCGCCGCAGCGGAAAGTCCCCGCCTGAAAAAGCACCGCCGCGCCCACGCTGAGGGAGAGCGAGAAAAGAAACGCCGCGCCCCAGCCGCCGATCGTTTTGGGAAGACCGAGCTGCCCGGTAGCAAGGCAGAGGAGAAGCGTGCAGAACGCGCACACGGACGACATATAGAAGCTCAGGCGGAAGCCTGAGACCTCGCGGTGGCGGAAGTGGCCGAGAACGAGGATGTAGGCCGCGTATGCCGCGCCCGAGGTCAGCGCGAAGGCAACGCCCACGGGGTCGATCGCGCCGTGAGGGTCGAAGAGCAGGAGAATGCCGAGAGAACACAGGAGCGCGCACCCGAGCGCGCCCTTTTTCACCTTCTCTCGCAGCAGATAGCCGCTGAGCACCACAAGGATGGGATAGATGAAGTGGAATACCGCCGCCATGCCCGAGGCAAGATAGCGATAGGAGCTAAAGAGCAGGATGGGCGCGAGCCAGCAGCCGAAAAAACTCGCCGCGCTTGCCTCCAGCAGCGCGCCCCGGCTGATGCGCAGCCCGCCCTGGCGGCTGCCAAGCAGCGCGAGGATGGGAAGCGAGAGAAGATTGCGCAGCAGGACAAGGCTCATCGGCGTTACACCCTGCGCGTAGAGAAAGCGTGCCCCCAGCGGCATACAGCCGAAGAGGACCGCGCTCAGAATGACGCACAGATACCCGATCCACAGGCTTCGGCGCTCCATACTGTCCACCTCTCTTTCCGTGAATACTGCGAATAAAATCATCATACTCGCGCTTTTCCTTCCGGTCAAGTGGGAAAATATCCAAATACCGCCTGCGTTGACAAATCCCGCCGCGGCTGATATGCTGTAAATGACACCATGATAGGGAGGAAGCGGTCACATGTTTCTTTTTTATGTAAACCCCATTCTGATCGCCGCGGCGGTCATCCCCGCCATCGTTCTTCTGCGCTTTGTCTATCGGGAGGACCGGCTCGACAGAGAGTCGCCGGGGATGCTCCTCTCGCTCGTGCTTTTCGGCATCCTCGCTACCTTCGGCGCACTCATCGCCGAGCAGATCGGAGAGAGCGTTCTTGCGCTGCTGGTGCCGCCCTACACGCGGGCATACAACGCCATTCTCTATTTTGTCGTGGTTGCGCTGTCGGAGGAGGGCTTTAAGTACCTCCTGCTCAAAAAACGCACCTGGTGGTCGCAGGAGTTCAACTGCCAGTTCGACGGCGTTGTGTACGCGGTCTTCGTCTCGCTGGGATTTGCCCTGTGGGAGAACATCAGCTATGTTGTGATGTACGGCCTCGGCACGGCCCTTGTCCGCGCGGTCACGGCGATCCCGGGACACGCCTGCTTCGGCGTTTTCATGGGCGCTTTTTACGGCCTTGCCAAGCGCTACGACAATTTCGGCGACGCATACCGCAGCCGTCGCTGCCGCCGCCTCGCCGTCGCGGTGCCGGTGGTGCTCCACGGCTGCTACGACTATATCGCGACCTACGAATACGACGGCTATGCGTGGATCTTTGTCGGCTTTGTTGTGCTGCTCTTTGCCGCGGCTTACCGCATGATCAAGCGCCTTGCGCGCGACGACCGCTTCATCGACGGTGATGATGACTACAATTACTACAACGGTCCCGAGTTTTAAAATAGCATCCAAAAGCGCCCGCTCATCTTTTGGTGAGCGGGCGCTTTCCCTGTGTTGTTTTATGTATTTCCGATGCGCGCAGAGGCGAGGGGCGCTCAGGTGCGCGCGATACAGTCGAACGCGACGAGCGCAAGGCCGTCGACAAAGACATAGCTGTTGCCGCCGGCAATGTCCCGCTCCAGCGTGGCACGGTTGGGATAGCTGTCGTCCCACTGCGAGGCGTTGCCGTTTTCCTTCATGTAGCGCTTGGCGGAGGCGAAGATGTCCATGATGGCGTCCGCGTCGCGATCTGTGCTTTTGCGAATTTCCATGCGGTTTTGACCGTTCCTTTCCGGTAAGGGGGCTTATCCTCGGTGCGCTTCGAACCAGGTCGTGATCTCGTTTAAGCGGCGGATGCGGTGCTTGGGCTTGCCGCTGCGCGAGAGCTCGTGGTTCTCGCCGCGGAAGAGGACGAGTCTGCTCTCCACGCCGTGCGCAACGAGCGCGGAGTACATCTGATAGCCCTGATCGACGGGGCAGCGATAGTCCTCAAAGGAGTGGAGGAAGAGCGTCGGCGTCTTGACCTGATCGGCGTACTTCATGGGGCTGTGCCACCAGAATTTTTCGACGTCCGGCCAGATGGTCGAGCCGCACTGATCCTCGGAAAAGTCGGGGCCGATATCGGACACGCCGTAGAAGCTCGTCCAGTTCGAGATCGAGCGCTGGCTGGCGCAGGCGCGGAAACGGTCGGTGTGGCCGATGATCCAGTTGGTCATGAAGCCGCCGTAGGAGCCGCCGGTCTCAAAGAGATTGTCGCGGTCCATCTCAGGATAGTGCTCAAGCGCCGTGTCGCAGAAGGCCATGAGGTCTTCAAAGTCCACCGTGCCGTACTTGCCGCGGATGTCCATGAACGCGCCGCGCCCGTCGCTGCCGGTGGGGTTGCAGAAGATGACAAAGTAGCCGCGGCTGGCCCAGTACTGCATCTCATGGTAGAAAACAGGGCCGTAGACGGTCTTCGGCCCGCCATGAATGTCGAAAATGACGGGATACTTTTTGCCCGCTTCAAAGTCCATCGGCTTGAGGATGAAGCCGTGGACCTCGTGCTCGCCGCACATGAAGTAGAGCTTTTCGGGCCGGGCGACATACTTGCCGCGCAGCGCCGCGTCATTGAAGTGCGTGACGCGGCGGCCGTCTTCATTATAAAGCTCCTGCGGTCTCATGTCCCAGAGCGCGCAGAGCAGCATCTTGCCCTTGCAGCGGTCAAAGCTGTCGATCGAGCCGTCGCGCACGAGAACGGGGGAAACCTCGCCGTCTTCGAGCCGATAAAGTCCCGCGCCGTCAAAGCGCGTTGAGATGAAGTACAGCACATCGCCGTCCATCTTCATCTCGCGGCCGCCGCCGTGGCGGACGTCGCTGCCGACAGAAGAGCCGATGGCCTCGCCATAAACGGCGTAGGGCGCAACGGCGAGGGTTTCATAGTCGAGCTTGTAGAAGTCGCAGTCCGTGTTCATGCCGTACTTGCCGTCGGCGGCGGCAAGCAGCAGGAACGACGCGCCGAGGGCGTAGGTCGAGATGACAAAGTCGCTCCGGCTCTTCACGACGCTCTCCTGCCTGCGCGATGCAAGCGTCATGCGGTAAATGTTTTCACCGCCAAAGTGCGCGGGACGGGGGCAGGACACGTCGAGCAGGCTGTAGTAGACGGTCTTCTTATCCTCCGTGAGCTGCACGTCGGACACGTTGAAGCCTTTCTCCGTCAGACGGGTGAGGGACCTCTTTTTCGCGTCGTAATAGAAAAGACTCTCATATGCGCCGCGGGTATAGGTGCCGCCGTTCCACCACCAGGGGAGCTGGTCGATGACCTCGTAGTCCTCGTTTTCCTTTTTTGTGTCCTCGTAGGCCTTGGCGAGCTTTTTGTCGCCCTTGTAGAGCTCTTCAAAGCCCGGAAAGGTCGAGCCGATAACGAGCAGGTCACCGCCCGGCAGGGGATGGACGGCGGACACGGGAATGGGGAAGGTGAAGGCGAGCTCCGCCTCGCCGCCGTCGAGCGCGATTCGATAATAGCGGCTCTGGAGCGAGGGTTCTTTTTCACCCTCGCGGTCGCCCGCAAAGAGGACGGTGTTCTCGTCAAGATAGCAGAAGGATGCTTCCTTTCCGCCGCCGGTCAGCGCGCGGACGACGCCGTCTTTGAGCGTGTAGAGGCGGGAGTCGTAGCAGTTCTTGTCTTTCTTTGCCTGGCTTACGGTGAAGCAGGCGCTGCTCCCCTCGGGGGAGAAGGTCACGTTCGCAAGCGAGCGGATCGCGCAAAAATCGTCGATGGCGATAGGTTTCATAAGCGGAAAACTCCTTTCATCGGGCGCGCCGATGGGGGCGCGCATCTCATGAAAACATCATACCACAGCGGCGGGAACATTGCAATGCGAAGGAAAAACCGTCGAAGCATACAAAAAAACATCTGCTGAAATTGCAGATGTTCACAAAAAATGGCTTGACTTTTTCGTTTCTGTTTGGTAAAATAAAGCGCTTATAAACGGGAAAAGGTGAGGACAATTCCCCACCCATTACCGAGAGAATAGCATACCGCGGCAAAAAAAGCAAGATATCGTTCGACTATTCTATCAACAAAGCCGTGCGTGTCACGCTGATCGAGCCGCCTCAATACATTCCTTCAGGCGGACAGGGCCTGAAGAAAAGAAAGGCGTGAAGAGCAAAATGGCCAAAGACAAGATGTATGGCAAGACCCTTCGCAAGAATTTCGCCCGACACGAGGAGATCGTGGAGATGCCGAACCTGCTGGCGCTTCAGAAGAAGTCCTACCAGTGGTTCCTCGACACGGGCCTGCGCGAAGTCTTTTCCGACGTCGCATCCATTTCCAACTATGCCGGCAACCTTGAGCTGAGCTTCATCGACTACAAGATGGATGAGGCGCCCAAGTACGACGTGCTCGAGTGCAAGGCGCGCGACGTGACCTATGCCGCTCCCCTGAAGGTGAGCGTGCGTCTCTACAACAAGGAGACCGGCGAGATCAAGGAGCAGGAGATCTTCATGGGCGATTTCCCGCTGATGACCGACTCTGGCACTTTCGTCATCAACGGCGCCGAGCGCGTGGTCGTCTCCCAGCTCGTTCGTTCCCCCGGCATCTACTACGGCAAGGAGATCGACCTCAAGACCGACCTCCCGCTGCTGACCTCCACCGTCATCCCCTACCGCGGCGCGTGGCTCGAATACGAGACCGACGCCAACGAGGTCTTCTGGGTCCGCATCGATAAGAACCGCAAGCTTCCCATCACCCAGCTCATCCGCGCCATCGGCTTCAAGACCGACGCGGAGATCCTCGAGCTCTTCGGCGACGATGACCGCGTGGCCGTCACGCTCGAAAAGGACGCCTGCAAAACCTATGAGGAAGCAATGCTCGAGATCTACCGCAAGCTGCGTCCGGGTGAGCCGCCCACGGTCGAGGCCTGCGAAACGCTCATCAACAACCTCTTCTTCGATCCGCGCCGCTATGACCTGTCCATGGTCGGCCGCTACAAGTACAATAAGAAGCTCTCCCTGTGGGCGCGTATCCGTGGGCAGAAGCTTTCCTTCCCCGTTGCCGACCCGCGCACGGGCGAGATTCTCTTCGACGCAGGCCACATCGTCACCGACGAGGAGGCCCGCGAGATGGACGCCATCGGCGTCAACGACGTGACCATCGATGTCGACGGCCGCACGATGCGCGTCTTCTCCAACCACATGGTCGATCTTGACCGCTTTGTCGACTTTGATCCCGTGGCTGAGTGCGGCATCAAGGAGCGCGTGCGCGAGAGCGTGCTCAAGGAACTGCTCGAGCAGTACAGCGGCGAAGAGCTCAAGGAAGCCATCCGCGACAACGCTGACCGCCTTGTGCCCAAGCACATCCTGGTCGACGATATCCTCGCTTCCATCAACTATATGAACGCTCTGGCGCACGGCATCGTCTTCAAGGACGATATCGACCACCTCGGCAACCGCCGCCTGCGCTGCGTGGGCGAGCTGCTGCAGAACCAGTTCCGCATCGGCTTTAGCCGCATGGAGCGCGTCATCCGCGAGCGCATGACGATCCAGGATCTCGACATCGTCACCCCGCAGAGCCTCATCAACATCCGCCCCGTCACCGCGGCGATCAAGGAATTCTTCGGCTCTTCCCCGCTCTCTCAGTTCATGGACCAGACGAACCCGCTCGCAGAGCTCACGCACAAGCGCCGTCTTTCCGCACTGGGCCCTGGCGGCCTTTCCCGCGAGCGCGCAAACATGGAAGTGCGAGACGTTCACTACAGCCACTACGGCCGTATGTGCCCGATCGAGACGCCGGAAGGTCCGAACATCGGCCTCATCTCCTATCTTGCGACCTATGCCCGCATCAACGAGTACGGCTTCATTGAGGCACCTTTCCGCAAGGTCGATCACGAGACCTGCCGTGTCACCGATGAGATCGAGTATATGACCGCAGACGTCGAGGATCAGTACATCGTCGGTCAGGCTGCCGAGCCTGTCGATGAAAACGGCTGCCTCGTCAACCAGCGTATCACCTGCCGCCACCGCGACGAGATCGTCGAGGTCGACCGCGACCGCGTCGACTATATCGATATCTCCCCGCGTATGATGGTCTCCATCGCGACGGCGATGATCCCGTTCCTGCCGAACGACGACGCGAACCGCGCCCTGATGGGCGCGAACATGCAGCGTCAGGCCGTTCCTCTGCTCCGCCCCGAGGCGCCGATCGTCGGCACCGGTATGGAGCATAAGATCTGCATGGACTCCGAGGTTGTGATCCTCGCCGAGGGCGACGGCATCGTCACCAAGATGGACGCGCGCGCCATCACCGTCGCCTACGACAACGGTGAGACGAAGGAATACAAGCTCACGAAGTTCCTGCGCTCCAACCACGGCACCTGCATCAACCAGCACCCGATCGTCGACGTCGGCGAGCGCGTGCATGGCCGCCGCCTGAACGAGAACGGCGTGTGGGAAGATCCCACCGTCCTTGCCGACGGCCCCGCGACCGATCAGGGCGAGATCGCTCTGGGCCGCAACATCCTCGT
>ENA-UOJC01004950-UOJC01004950.1-human-gut-metagenome-genome-assembly--contig:-C104-NODE-4950-length-10752-cov-9.423109_pt1 | contig 10752 bp, 10 predicted proteins | sample MGYA00242339_ERZ723886 | MGnify/ENA metagenome assembly ERZ723886 | reverse complement strand
ACTCGCTACCTCCACCTTGGCAAGGTGGCGCTCTACCGGATGAGCTAAAGCCGCATCAGCAACGGTCATTATCTTACCACAAATTGCTGATTTGTCAAGCCCCTTTTTTCATCTTAAATCGTTATAACTGAGAGAACCGTTACAGGGCTTCAGATCGGAGGCGTTCCAGCGGTAGCTGCCCCACATCGCCTCGTCGTTTTTCAGGAATCCGGCCTCTATGCCGCCGTCGATGCAGGCAGTGACGTCCACATGATAATAGTCGCCGTCAAGCTTTATGACGTTCCAGCAGTGATCCGCCCAGTCAAGCTGCCCGTACACCACGGTGCAGTCTATCCCAAGCTGGCGGCACAGCTCCGTATACGCAAGGGCGATACCCTCGCTGCCCGCGTAGCCGTAGCTCAGGGCGGAGTACGCGGAATCGTAGCCGCGCGCATCGTAATTGCAGTTTGCCACAAGATATTCGCAGGCGGCGAGCGCGCGGTGCGGCTCGTCCAGACGGCGCGTCTGCGCATCGAACAGGGAACCGAGCTTATCGATGCTGCTCCGGAACGACTCCTGCTCCTCATTGTCGACGCCGTAGTCCAGCGTTATCTCGTAAAGGCGCTGCATGCCGGTTCCGGTGTAAAGATTCACAGAGACGTTCGGCTTCTTCGGCAGGCTCAGCGGATAGGAGGTGTACACCCAGCGGACAAGCTCCGCCATGCCGTCCTCCGTATAGGAGCTGGCGTTTATGAGCAGCACGAGCCGCTCCTCGAAGTCCGCAAACGCTGCGCGTATAACGTCCGTGAGGCCGCTTGAATACGGCAGGGAGACGATGTCCGACACGGCGGCGCGGCTCTCGGCGTAGGTTATATACACGGTCGCCTCATAATACGTGACGATCTTGTTCAGCTCATAGGCCATATTCTCCACGCAGTAGGCGCAGAGGGCGTTCTGCGTGCGTATCTGCCAGCAGGCGCTGGCCAGATCCTCGGTCGCGTCCCCGTCGTAGGCCGTGTCGAAAACGATCTTGCCGGTCGTCTCGCCGCGGAGAACAAACTCAGAGATCGCCTGCTTGAGCGAGCCGAAGCTGCGCACAGTCACCTTGTCGCCGGTATACGGGCTTGCCTGTACCGTGGGCACATAGTCGCTCACCGCCTCATATTCCTTTTCGAACGCGCTTCCGCAGCCGCACAGCGCAAATGCAAGTGCGGCGGCGAGAACTATGGCGGTGAGACGTCTTTTCATCATTTTACCTCGTTTATGCTTTCAAAGCCGTTGCCGAAAACGTTCTTCGCGTCGGTGACGATGAAGAATGCCTTCTCGTCGATATTCTTGACGGTGCGGCGTATCTCGGCGATCTGCGTGCGCTTGATGACGCACATGATGACTTCCTTCTTGCGGTGAGAATACGCACCCTCGCCCTCAAGAATGGTGACGCCGCGGTGGATGTGCCCGGTGGTTATCTGCTTGATAAGCTCGGCGCTGTTTTCGCTGATGATGTAGCAGATGCTGGAGTTGTCGATACCGTAGAGTACGAGGTCGACGACCTTGGTGACGACGAACATGGCGATGAGCGAGTACATAGCGCTCTCATATTTGTCGAGCACCAGCGCGTAGGCGGTGACGACGGACACGTCGATGATGAGAATGATGGTGCCGAAGTTTATATGCGGGTTCTTCTGCCGCACGAACTTTGCGACGATATCTACGCCGCCGGTCGTTGCGCCGACGAAGAAGATAAGTCCGTAGCCGAAGCCCTTTATTACGCCGCCGATGATGCTGGCGAGCATCGGGTCGTCCGTCAGGGATATGCCGGTCATGGCGAAGATATCGACAAACGCCGAGGAGAACACCGTCCCCGCGAGGGAGCCGATGAGAAACGGCAGGCCGAAGTGTTTCCACGCGATGAGAAACAGCGGCACGTTCATAATGATGGACATCATACCGACGGGGAAGCCGGTGAAATGGTTGATGATCATCGAAATGCCGGTCACGCCGCCGGATACGATGTTGTTCGGGTACATGAAGAACTGGAAGCCCACCGCGTATATGGCGGAGCCGACGACGATCATAAAATACTTGATTACACGTTTGAACGCCTCGTTCTGCGTCAAGCTGCTTATAGTTGCCATAGCTGCATCAATCCTCGATCATTGAAAGCTGCTGCTCTTCCCTGTCCTCGGGCTTGAGAACAGCTCCGGCGGCGGGAAGGGAGCGCACACGGTATCTGCTTATATTCTTTATCTGGGTCTCGCTCACGGGCACGGCGCGGACAAGCGCGCGCTTTGCCTTGAGACTCATCACGCCGACGCCCTGAGTGGTGCGGCTGGTCTTGGTCTGGAGAAGGGAAGTGTTGAAGACAAGGGCGCGGTCGTCGCTCGAATAGCAGGCGATGTCAGTCTCACTGTCGAGCGGGATGACCGCGGCGAGGGGGCTTTTATCGGAATACGCGTTGACAAGCTTCTTGCGGTTGGTCTTGGTCTCATACGCGGAGCACTCAAGCCGCGCGACCTTGCCGTTTTCGAACACCAGCAGGAGCTGGCGCTTGTAGTCTCCGGGCAGGACCATGGTCAGGACGTTCTCGCCGTCGTCCATCTGGAGCCTCGACGGCAGGTACACGCCGAGCGCGGAGGCCTTCGTCTCCTCCATGTCGGCAAGGCGCAGCTTGTATATCTGCTGCCTGTCGGTGAAGATCAGCAGGTCGCAGCGGTTGGAGGACTCTAGGCTTATACGCAGCGAGTCGCCGTCCTTGTATTTCTGCTCGCCGCTCATTCTGAGCGACTGCTGGGTTATCTTCTTGAAGTAGCCCTCGCGGGACAGGAACAGCGTCACGGGATAATCCTCGACCTGCTCCTCCTCGTCGTCGCTCTCCACCTCGCTTGCGTAGACGATGCTGCTTCTGCGCGGGACGGGGTACTTCTTGTTTATCGCCTTCAGCTCGTCGATGATGATGTTCCTGACCCTGCGGCGGCTCTGCAGCACGTCCTCAAGGTCGGCGATGTCCTTTTCAAGCTCCTCGGTCTCCGCGGTGCGGCGCAGGATATATTCGCGGTTGATGTTGCGGAGCTTTATCTCCGCGACGTACTCCGCCTGTATCTGGTCTATCCCGAAGCCGACCATCAGGTTCGGCACGACCTCGGCCTCAAGCTCCGTGCCGCGGATGATCTCGATCGCGCGGTCGATGTCGAGCAGGATGCGCTCAAGACCCTGCAGGAGGTGCAGCTTCTCTTTCTTCTTCTCAAGCTCGTGGTACACGCGGCGGCGGACGCACTCCGTGCGCCATGCCGTCCACTCCTCGAGAATTTCCGCCACGCCCATCACGCGCGGGCTGCCGCCGACGAGGATGTTGAAGTTGCAGGAGAAGCTGTCCTGCAGTGTCGTGAGCCGGAAGAGCTTCTGCATCAGCTTTTCGGGATCGACGCCGCGCTTGAGCTCGATGGCAATCTTCAGGCCGCCGAGGTCGGTCTCGTCGCGCATGTCGTTTATCTCGCGTATCTTGCCGGCCTTGATAAGCTCCGCCGCCTTGTCGATTATGGCCTCGGTCGTCGTGGTATAGGGTATCTCGTATACCTCGATGATGTTTTCCTTCGGCAGGTGCCGCCACTTTGCGCGCACCTTCACGCTGCCGCGGCCGGTCTTGTAGATGCTCTCCATGTCGGCGCGGTCGTAGACGATCTCGCCGCCGGTGGGGAAGTCGGGCGCGGGCATAGTGGAGATAATGTCGTGCTCCGGATCGCGCAGCCAGGCTATCGTCGTCTCACAGACCTCGTTGAGGTTGAAGCCGCAGACCTGACTCGCCATGCCGACCGCGATGCCGAGGTTTGCCGAGACGAGCACGTTCGGGAACGCCGTGGGCAGCAGGCTCGGCTCCTGCATGCTGCCGTCGTAGTTATCCACAAAGTCCACGGTGCTGCGGTCGATATCGCGGAATATCTCCGAGCAGATCGGCGCGAGCTTGGCCTCGGTGTAACGCGAGGCGGCGTAGGACATGTCGCGGGAATATACCTTGCCGAAGTTGCCCTTGGACTCCACAAACGGGGTCAGCAGCGCCTGATAGCCCGTCGAGAGACGGACCATCGTGTCATATATCGCGGCGTCGCCGTGCGGGTTGAGACGCATGGTCTGGCCGACGATGTTCGCGCTCTTTGTGCGCGCGCCGGTCAGCAGACCCATCTTGTACATCGTGTACAGCAGCTTCCGGTGCGAGGGCTTGAAGCCGTCTATCTCCGGTATTGCGCGCGACATAATGACGCTCATCGCGTAGGGCATGAAGTTTGTCTCCAGCGTTTCGGTTATGGGCTGCTCCAGCACCTCCGCACGCAGGCCGACGACGTTCGGGTTATTGAATTTTTTCGGTTCCTGTTCCTTTTTCTTAGCCATGGCGGATCATCTTCTCTTCTTGATCTTCTTGCCGGTAGCCAGATTCCTGCGGCAGCGCGGGCAATCCTTGACGGCGAGCACGCCGAGCATGATGTGCTTGCCGCAGTAGGGGCAGCGGCAGAACTGGTAGACGCAGATTATCGTGCCGATGAATATCGCCGCCGTCAGCGCCACGAAGCCGAACTGATAGTAAGAGCCTTCGGGGCACAGCAGACTTATCACGCAGCACACGCTCGCCGCGATGACGAGGCGGATGGCAAGCTTTCTGCCGTATTCAAAAGAACTTCCTGAATTCATAGTTTTCTCCTGTATCTCTAAATTTTATTTACGAAAGATCGGCCATGTCGAGGTACTTGTGCCCCTCGAGGGCGATGTGCTCCTTGCGTCCGGCGAGATCATCGCCGAGCAGCAGGTCAAAGCTTCTGGCCATCAGCTCAGCGTCCTCGGGCATGACCCGTATGAGACGGCGCGTCTCGGGGTTCATCGTCGTCATCCACATCATGTCCGGATCGTTCTCGCCGAGACCTTTGCTGCGGCTGATGCTGGCCTTCGCGCCGTTGAGCGAGTCGATTATCTCGGCCTTCTCGCGGTCGGAGTAGGCAAAATAGGTCTTGCCCTTGCTCTCTATCTCGTAGAGCGGCGACTCCGCGATGTACACGTAGCCCTCGCGGATGAGCGTCGGCACGAGGCGGTAGAGCATCGTGAGGATGAGGGTTCGTATCTGGAAGCCGTCAACGTCGGCATCGGTGCAGATGATGACCTTGCTCCAGCGGAGATTGTTTATATCGAAGCTCGAGAGATCCTTGACGTGCTTGTCCTTGACCTCGACTCCGCAGCCGAGCACCTTCATGAGGTCGGTTATGACGTCGCTTTTGAAGATGCGGACATAGTCGGCCTTGAGGCAGTTGAGTATCTTGCCGCGGACGGGCATGATGCCCTGAAATTCCGCGTCACGTGAGAGCTTGCAGGCGCCGAGTGCGGAGTCGCCCTCGACGATGTATATCTCGCGGCGCTCCGGCTCGCGGCTGCGGCAGTCTACGAATTTCTGCACGCGGTTGGCGATGTCGATGTTGCCGGAGAGCTTCTTCTTCATGCCGATACGCGCGCGCTCCGCCGTCTCGCGGCTGCGCTTGTTTATCAGCACCTGCTCGGCCACGCGGTCGGCCTCGGGCTTGTTCTCGATGAAGTATATCTCCAGCCGCTCCTTGAAGAATTCCGTCATCGCGGTCTGGATGAATTTGTTGTTGATGGCCTTCTTGGTCTGGTTCTCGTAGGAGGTCTGCGTAGAGAAGCAGTTCGTGACGAGGACGAGGCAGTCCTGCACGTCCTGGAATTTTATCGCGCTCTCGTTCTTCTGGTACTTGCCCTGCTTTTTGATGTACGCGTCTATCGCGTAGGTGAAGGCGGTGCGGACGGCCTTGTCGGGCGCGCCGCCGTTTTCGAGCCACGAGGAGTTGTGGTAATACTCCAGCGCGGTCACGCGGTTCGAGAAGCAGAAGGCGGCAGAGAGCTTGACCTTGTATTCGGGCTTGTCCTCGCGGTCGCGCCCCTTGCGCTCGGCGGAGATGAACTCCGGCTGGGTCAGCGGGTTCTCGCCCGCAAGCTCCGCGACGTAGTCCTTGATGCCGTTTTCGTAGAGGAAATCGCGCGTCTCGAACTTGCCGTTTTTCTGTATCCGCAGCCGGAAAGTGACGCCCGCGTTGACGACGGCCTGCCGGTGCAGCATGCTTGCGAAGTGCTCCTCCGGAATGTCGATATCCGTGAACACCTCGATGTCCGGCCGCCAGCGGATGAGCGTACCGGTCTTTTTCCGGTCGGCAGGCTCGACCATAAGCTCCTGCCCCTTCTTGCCGCAGACCTTGCCCTTCTTGAAGTGCAGCTGATATTTGTTCCCGTCACGCCAGACGGTCACGTCCATATATTCCGACGAATACTGAGTGGCGCAGGTTCCCAGACCGTTGAGGCCGAGGGAATATTCATAGTCGCCGCCGTCGGCGTTTTTGTACTTGCCGCCGGCGTACAGCTCGCAGAAAACCAGCTCCCAGTTATAGCGCTTCTCGATCGGGTTCCAGTCCACGGGACAGCCGCGGCCGAAGTCCTCGACCTCGATGGACTTGTCCTCATAATATGTCAGCGTTATGAGATCGCCGTTGCCCTCGCGCGCCTCGTCGATGGCGTTGGAGAGGATCTCAAAGGCGGCGTGCTCGCAGCCGTCTATCCCGTCCGAGCCGAAAATGACGCCGGGGCGCTTGCGGACTCTGTCCGCGCCCTTGAGGGCGACTATGCTTTCGTTGCCGTATTGTGCGGTGCTTTTGCTCATGTTTTCTGACCTTTCAACCGATTCTTGCCGGACACGGAGGAGACCTGTGCTCCGCCTGCCCACACGGCGCCGATCGCCGCGCCTTCGCGCTGCGATGTGGGCGCACTAAAAACCCATTTTAACTTAAACAGTATAACTCACCTTACGGAAAATTTCAAGCCGCGGAGCCGGTTTCTTCCTGATTTCGCGCCGGCAGAGGGATTTTTATCTTTATGTTTTTTAACTTTTCTTTATATTTATCCCCGCGCCTTGACGTAAAATGCCGGATATAATATAATATACAATTGTGTTATTATGGAAAAAGAGGTAGAGCATGGTCTGTCCGAGCTGCGGCTTTAAAACTGAACATGATTTCTCCACCTGCCCGAACTGCGGGCGCGCGCCCGCACCGCGCAGGCGCACGGTGCGATGCCGGCTGCGGCTGACACCGGACGAGGCACTCTCCGGCGCACGGCGGCGCATCCGCCTGCCGGGGCGCGAGGAGCCGCTGCGGCTGAAGCTGCCGCAGGGACTTCAGGACGGGGACGTGCTGGAGCTTGACGGGATACGGCTGCAGAGCGGCGGAGCGGAGCTCACCGTGAAGCTGCTGATGACCGTTGAGATAGCCCTTCCGCGCCCCGCGCCCGTTCCCGCCGCGCCGCCCGCGGAGCAAAAGCGCGCGGACAAGCCGAAGCGCGAGCGCGGCTATACGGCGTTTGCCGTGCGGTCGGTCCTCGTGCTGCTGCTGTGCGCGGCGCTGGTCTGCACGTTCATCGTGGGGTGCGTCGGGCTGAAGAGGGAAGACCTGCCGGAGCTGAGCCTGCCGTCCGCCTCGGAGCTTCTGAGCCGCATCGTGCTGTCGGCTTCGCCCGCGGCGGCGGACGGGAACGTGCGGGAGCTTGCCGCGCAGGAGATATGGCGCTTTGACCGGCGCGGGTATCTCAACCAGCTGGACGACCGGCTCCTCGAGGACGTGCTCGCGATATACCGCGCGGCGATGAATTTCGAGAGCGAGGCCGTGCTGCCGAACAAGCTCTCCGAGCGCGAGCTGATATCCATATGCAACCTCATGGCGCTCGACTGCACCGAGCTTATCCAGACCGATCTGTTCTCAAAGCGCTGGGAGCATGACGGCGCGGGCAAGGTCACGAGGCTGAAGCTCAGCTACGTCATGTCTCCGGAGGAGTACAAGCCTGCGCGCGCCGAGTGCCAGGCGCTCGCTGAGCAGCTCGCGTACGAGACCGAGGGCATGAGCGATATAAACCGTGAGCTGTACGTGTATAACTACATCATCGCAAACTGTGTCTATGACCGCGGCGGCACGCACGCGTTCTCGCCCTACGGAGTGTTCTCCGGCCACAGCGCGAAGTGCGACGGGTTCAGCAAGGCCATGAAATGGGCGCTGGACGAGATGGGCATAGACTGCCGGTGCGTCTCCGGCGCGTACATCGGGCGCGACGACGGGCACACATGGTGCACCGTTCGTCTCGGCGACAACTGGTACGACGTGGACGTGACGGCGGACGTGAGCCAGAGCGGACAGTGGCAGCCGGTGAGCCGGGGGGCGGTGAACATCGCGTCCGGCTGGGTCAGGAGCCAGTTTGAACCGGATGCGGGGCTTGATCTCGTGAGCGTGCCGGAGGGGGCGGACATGTCGCTGAGCGCGCATGTGCTCGACGGGACGTTCATCTACGCCGGTGAAGACATCGCCTCGCGCTTTGACGCGCTGCTGAGCGCCTACTGCTCATACGGCGGCTCGGTGTGCTTCCAGATAGAGAGCGTGGAGGATTACGAATATCTCAAGGCGAACATGGACTGGATGCTCACGGGCTGGTTCGACCGCAATCTCTGGGGCACATGGAACTACCAGACGTGGTATTCCGACGCGTACCGCACAATGACCGTATCTGTTTCCGGCTGAGGCCGGACGGCCGCAAGGCCATATAAAGGACTTACACATGAAAAAATTCTTTGATCCAAGTATGCTGCGATTCCTTCTGGTGGGCGTGGTGAACACGCTGGTCGGCGCGGGTATAATGTTCCTGCTGTACAATCTGGCCGGCTGCTCCTACTGGCTCAGCTCCGCGGCGAACTACATCGTCGGCGGCGTAGTCAGCTATTTCCTCAACAAGTATTACACCTTCAAAAACACCGAGCGCTCGTGGAAGCAGGTTCTCCGCTTCGCGCTGAACGTGGCGGTGTGCTGGCTGCTGGCCTACGGCATCGCAAAGCCGCTGGCGCTGCGGCTGCTCGCGGGCTTCGACGAGAAGCTCCAGACCAACGCCGCAATGCTGGCGGGACTGTGTCTCTACACCGCGCTCAACTACCTTGGCCAACGCTTCTTCGCGTTCCGGGCAAAGGAGGACTGACCCATGCTTGAATGGTTCACCGGCACGATAGCCGGAAAGTTCATCTCGACCTTTTTCATCTCCATGCTCCCCGTCGTGGAGCTGCGCCTCGGCCTGCCCTACGGCATCGCGCTGGGGCTGGATTACCCGCTGGCGCTGACGGCGGCGGTGCTCGGCAATATGCTGCCGGTGCCGTTCATAATCCTGTTCATCCGGCAGATATTCGCGTGGATGCGGCGGCATATGCCGAAGCTCGACGGCTTCGTCGCGAAGATTGAGAGCAAGGCGCATCTCAAGGGCGAGACGGTGCAGAAGTATGGCCCGCTGGGGCTGCTGATCTTCGTCGCCATCCCGCTGCCCGGCACGGGCGCGTGGACGGGGGCGCTGGTCGCGGCGCTGCTGGACATGCGGATGCGCAAGGCCGTGCCGAGCATCCTGCTCGGCGTGCTCATCGCGGCCGGGATCATGACGGCGATCACCTTCGGGGTCATCCATATCGCAGGGTGAGGGCATGAGCGTTTTTGCGATAAAGCTCGCGGCGATGATCTCAATGCTCATAGACCACTGCGCCTATGTGCTGGCGCCGCCGCACTATTTCCTGCTGCGCTGCATAGGGCGCATCGCGTTCCCGCTGTACTGCTTCCTCATCGTCAACGGCCTTGAGCACACGCACGACCGGCGGCGCTATCTCGCGCGGCTGCTGATATTCGCGGCGATCTCGCAGCTGCCGTTTGCAATGGCGTTTTACCCGCGGGAGAGCATTTTCACGGGGCTGAACGTGTTCTTCACGCTGGCCGCGGGGCTTGCGTTCTCGATGCTCTGCGCCTCGCGCAGTGAGCGGGACGGGAAATGGTACGCGTTTGCCGCCGTCACGCTGCTATATGCCGCCGCCGTCCTGCCGTGCTCGGACTACGGCTTCGGCGGCGCAGCACTCATATTCCTGCTGTACATATGCCGGCAGAAAAGAGCGCTCCAGGTCGCGGCGCTGTGGCTGTGGTGCCTGTGGCAGTACGCGCTCGAGCTTGGAAGCTGGGAGATGTTCGCGTTCGCGGCGGCCGCCGCGATACCGATGCTGCTCTATAACGGCCGCCGCGGGCCGGGGCTGAAGTGGCTGTTCTACGGCTTCTATCCTGCGCATCTGCTGATACTCGGCCTGTATGCCTGCGGCATATGGCCGTGGGCGGCTTGACATTGGGAGACCATGTTACTATAATAAATAAAAAATAAATAAAAAACCGGGCGGAGCGCCGCGCGGTTTTTAAACGGGCACCGGTTAGAGAATATTAACCGGTGCCGGAGAAAGAGGGATAATTTCAGATGGACAGAAAAGACGCCATTCGCAGCGCTTACCGCATGACCGGAAGCAACAATTTTTATGACGGCATGATGACATGCTCCACGCTGTCGGGGAAGGCCGTGTGCCGCCTTGTGTGGGCGATGAACAGAGCCGACTGCGAGGAATATCAGGACGCAGGACGCTGCTGAAGAAGTGCCCGCGCGGCATCGTCAGCGGCATCGACTATTCGGCGGTCAGCGTCGAGAAATCGCGCAGGGTCAACCGCAAGGCCATCGAGGCCGGCCGCCGCGCGAGCTTCTCCGGCGTCCGGCTCCACACGAACAGCCGCGGCTGGCTCTGCGTCACCGCGAAAAACGAATAAGATTATAATAAGTCCCCGACTCCGCGGTATTGAAGTGACCCCAAAAAGTTAGACAATATTCTGAAGTAAAAATTGTTCAAGCAGC
>ENA-UOJC01004942-UOJC01004942.1-human-gut-metagenome-genome-assembly--contig:-C104-NODE-4942-length-10768-cov-4.057407_pt1 | contig 10768 bp, 8 predicted proteins | sample MGYA00242339_ERZ723886 | MGnify/ENA metagenome assembly ERZ723886 | reverse complement strand
CACCGAGGCGTCGCATTCTTCAGATGGTTCAACCCTTAAGTTAGCGCTTATGGGAATTATCCCCGGCTTTTTTATGTATGGTCTTACAGCACCAGTGCTGCGATTGACGCAGACAGCACACTCACCAGGGTAGAGCCGTAAACCAGCTTCAGACCGAAGCGAGAAACCACGTTACCTTGCTCTTCATTCAGGCCTTTAACTGCACCTGCGATAATCCCGATTGAAGAGAAGTTAGCGAAGGAAACCAGGAACACAGAGATGATGCCTTCAGCACGCGGAGAGAGCGTGGAAGCAATTTTCTGCAGATCCATCATCGCAACGAACTCGTTGGAAACCAGTTTGGTCGCCATGATACTGCCCACTTGCAGTGCTTCACTGGAAGGAACACCCATCACCCATGCAATCGGATAGAAGATGTAGCCCAGGATGCCCTGGAAGGAGATGCTGTAGCCAAACCAGCCAGTAACGGTGGCAAACAGTGCGTTCAGCGCGGCGATCAGGGCGATAAAGCCAATCAGCATCGCGGCAACGATAATGGCAACTTTGAAACCTGCCAGAATGTATTCACCCAGCATTTCGAAGAAGCTCTGACCTTCGTGCAGGTTGGACATCTGGATGTTTTCTTCACTGGCATCAACACGGTAAGGATTGATCAGCGACAGCACGATAAAGGTGCTGAACATGTTCAGTACCAGCGCAGCAACGACGTATTTCGGTTCCAGCATGGTCATGTATGCACCAACGATGGACATCGACACGGTGGACATTGCCGTGGCAGCCATGGTGTACATACGATTACGGGAGATTTTGCCGAGGATATCTTTATAGGCAATAAAGTTTTCAGACTGACCCAGAATCAGGGAGCTGACGGCGTTAAAGGATTCCAGTTTGCCCATGCCGTTGACTTTGGAGAGCAGGAAACCAATTGCGCGGATGATCACCGGCAACACGCGAATGTGCTGGAGAATACCGATCAGTGCAGAGATAAAGACGATTGGGCACAGCACTTTCAGGAAGAAGAATGCCAGGCCTTGATCATTCATGCTACCAAAGACGAAGTTAGTCCCTTCGTTGGCAAATCCGAGCAGTTTTTCGAACATTTCGGAGAAGCCTTTCACGAAGCCTAAACCAACGTCGGAGTTCAGGAAGAACCACGCCAGTAACACTTCGATAACAAGCAGTTGAATAACATAACGGATACGAATTTTTTTGCGGTCGCTGCTTACCAGCAGTGCGAGAATCGCAACAACGGCAAGTGCCAGTACAAAATGAAGGACGCGGTCCATATTTGCTCCAAATATGAGGCAGGTTAAATTTCCGTGCACATTCTATGTAACATGGTTAAGGAAAACGAGATCTGACACACACTATAATGACGTCCTGTGACAGGCTTCAAAAATAGTGATCTGTCATACATTTCTGCTATGTTGTGTATGGAAGCTGAAAGTTATGTAAATGTGCTAACATTAAACATAACCATAACATTCAAGTCATCAATCTTTTCGTAGTCATAATCCTGGTCTATCAGAGAAATCACCACAATCCATTTAAATGAATTTGATAATCATTCTCGTTTGGCATAGCATGAAACATAGCAAAGGCTATGTTTTAGAGGCACAAGATGACGAACTATCGCGTTGAGAGTAGCAGCGGACGGGCGGCGCGCAAGATGAGGCTCGCATTAATGGGACCTGCGTTCATTGCGGCGATTGGTTATATCGATCCCGGTAACTTTGCGACCAATATTCAGGCGGGTGCTAGCTTCGGCTATCAGCTACTGTGGGTTGTCGTTTGGGCCAACCTGATGGCGATGCTGATTCAGATCCTCTCTGCCAAACTAGGGATTGCCACCGGTAAAAATCTGGCGGAGCAGATTCGCGATCACTATCCGCGTCCCGTAGTGTGGTTCTATTGGGTTCAGGCAGAAATTATTGCGATGGCAACCGACCTGGCGGAATTTCTTGGTGCGGCGCTCGGTTTTAAACTCATTCTTGGTGTTTCGTTGTTGCAGGGCGCGGTGCTGACGGGGATCGCGACTTTCCTGATTTTAATGCTGCAACGTCGCGGGCAAAAACCGCTGGAGAAAGTGATTGGCGGGTTACTGTTGTTTGTTGCCGCGGCTTACATTGTCGAGTTGATTTTCTCCCAGCCTAACCTGGCGCAGCTGGGTAAAGGAATGGTGATCCCGAGTTTACCTACTTCGGAAGCGGTCTTCCTGGCAGCAGGCGTGTTAGGGGCGACGATTATGCCGCATGTGATTTATTTGCACTCCTCGCTCACTCAGCATTTACATGGCGGTTCGCGTCAACAACGTTATTCCGCCACCAAATGGGATGTGGCTATCGCCATGACTATTGCCGGTTTTGTCAATCTGGCGATGATGGCTACAGCTGCGGCGGCGTTCCACTTTTCCGGTCATACTGGTGTTGCCGATCTTGATGAGGCTTATCTGACGCTGCAACCGCTGTTAAGCCACGCTGCGGCAACGGTCTTTGGATTAAGCCTGGTTGCTGCGGGGCTGTCTTCAACGGTGGTGGGGACACTGGCGGGGCAGGTGGTGATGCAGGGCTTCATTCGCTTTCATATCCCGCTGTGGGTGCGTCGTACAGTCACCATGTTGCCGTCATTTATTGTCATTCTGATGGGATTAGATCCGACACGGATTCTGGTAAAGAGTCAGGTAAGGTTAAGATTTGGTATCGCTCTGGCGCTGGTTCCACTGCTGATTTTCACCAGTGACAGCAAGTTGATGGGCGATCTGGTGAACAGCAAACGCCTAAAACAGACAGGCTGGGTGATTGTGGTGCTGGTCGTGGCGCTGAATATCTGGTTGTTGGTGGGGACGGCGCTGGGATTGTAGTTGAATGAGCGTCGCATCTGGCACTATTGGCGGATGCGGCGTAAACGCCTTATCCGCCCTACGCGTTAAAGAGCCGGTTTGTAGGCCTGATAAGACGCACTAGCGTCGCATCAGGCATTGTGCTCCATTGGCGGACGCGTTTAATGGCGGTGCCCATGACCCCGGCCTTTTCCGCGATGATCGTCACGATCGCGCCAGCCTTCACGATAGCCACGCTCATACGCTTTACGCTTATCCCAGCCACGGTGGTAGCCATTATCATGACGCCACCAACGGTTTTTGCGCCACTCATAATTGCGATGCCAGTAGTCACGGTCGCGCCAGTGACCACCGTCCCAGTAATTACCGTAATGATCGCGATCGCCAATTTGTAATTTGATTGATGGCAGTAGGGTGATTTCACCTGCGTTTGCTGCAAGCGGGGTAAATGCCATCAGGGCGGCCGCCAGAAACAGTGACCTGAACATTGTTATTCTCCTTCACGCTCGAAGCCGTCAGCGGCCTGTTAACGCAATATTACGGGGAGGTAAAGCCCCGTATCATCGCCATAACTCTTAAATCATAAAGGAGAGCATTTTTTGCTAAACGTTATCGTGGGGTGGCTGTTGCTTCGGACGATTGACCATCATCATCGGCTTACCTGCTAATAACAGCCATGCCGGAAGCATGACGATACAGAGCAGCGGTAGCAATGTGGTATTGGGTACAACGACTGCCGCCATAAAAAGACTTAACCAGCCATCGCGTGTTACCACCAGCACGATGCCGAGAATAGCGCAAGAAACGGTTATTGCCGCTGGTACGGCGGGAACGTGCTCATGCAGCATCAACCCTAATGCCACGCCGACAAACACTGCCGGGAAGATTCGCCCACCGCGAAAGCCACTGGCGGCAGCAACGACCAGGGCGGCAAGTTTAATTACCGCCAGCAAAAAGTAATCGCTGGTGCTGAAAGCCTGATTTGCCACCATCTGCTGCATCTCATCCAGCCCTTTAAACAGCGAAACTGGTCCACCAATAACCCCCAGAATACCGAGAATAAATCCGCCAATACCCAGCACGAGCACCGGATTTTTCATTTGATGCATCATCGCGTGCAACCGTGGTAAGCACCATACGGCGACCATCCCTGCTGCGATGGCAATCGCCGCGACAATTGCACCGCTGAGAATATCGGTCATTTCCATCTGTCCGTAATGAGCAATGGGCAGTGAAAAATGAGGATGGAAAAATAATCCGGTAGTAAGTGCACCAGCTGCTGCCGCCATTAACGGCGCAAAGAGACGATCCCATAGCGGAACTTCACTACTGCCATTTAAGGTTTGCGAAAATATCAACGCCGCCGCAACAGGAGTGCCAAACAGTGCGCCGATGGTTCCGGCAGAGGCTAAAATAGTCCACTCCATTCGGTTGACGCGCGGTAACAGACGAGCGCCAATGGCAACCGCAAGGGCGATATTGACGGTCATGATCGGATGTTCCGGCCCCAGGCTGACGCCGCCAGCAAGACCGAGAATTAATGCTACGATAAGTCCAGGTAGCGCAGAGGGCGGAACCGGTGCGCCGATCAGCGGTTCACAGGCGGGGTCTGGTCCGGCATGACCCTGGCTGAAACGGATAACCAACCCCACCGCAATACCCGTTAGCGTTAATACACCGATGATCCAGAGGGGTGAATCCTGGGCTATCCCCAGAGTTCCCGGCAGTCGTTGCCAGAGCAAATTCTGTAATACCGAGGCGATTTTCATCACCACAATCAGAATAAGACTGGACGCAATCCCAATTGCCACGGCGGGGAGCGATAATAACAACATGGTTCTGGCTCGCGGATGGAGCATGTTCTATTCCTTATGCGGGGTCAGATACTTAGTTTGCCCAGCTTGCAAAAAGGCATCGCTGCAATTGGTGCTGAAACGATAAAGTAATTGTGTGACCCAGATCGATATTTACAGGGAGCCTGCCTTTCCGGCGTTGTTGTTATGCCCCCAGGTATTTACAGTGTGAGAAAGAATTATTTTGACTTTAGCGGAGCAGTTGAAGAATGACAAAGTATGCATTAGTCGGTGATGTGGGCGGCACCAACGCACGTCTTGCTCTGTGTGATATTGCCAGTGGTGAAATCTCGCAGGCTAAGACCTATTCAGGGCTTGATTACCCCAGCCTCGAAGCGGTCATTCGCGTTTATCTTGAAGAACATAAGGTCGAGGTGAAAGACGGCTGTATTGCCATCGCTTGCCCAATTACCGGTGACTGGGTGGCGATGACCAACCATACCTGGGCGTTCTCAATTGCCGAAATGAAAAAGAATCTCGGTTTTAGCCATCTGGAAATTATTAACGATTTTACCGCTGTATCGATGGCGATCCCGATGCTGAAAAAAGAGCATCTGATTCAGTTTGGTGGCGCAGAACCGGTCGAAGGTAAGCCTATTGCGGTTTACGGTGCCGGAACGGGGCTTGGGGTTGCGCATCTGGTCCATGTCGATAAGCGTTGGGTAAGCTTGCCAGGCGAAGGCGGTCACGTTGATTTTGCGCCGAATAGTGAAGAAGAGGCCATTATCCTCGAAATATTGCGTGCGGAAATTGGTCATGTTTCGGCGGAGCGCGTGCTTTCTGGCCCTGGGCTGGTGAATTTGTATCGCGCAATTGTGAAAGCTGACAACCGCCTGCCAGAAAATCTCAAGCCAAAAGATATTACCGAACGCGCGCTGGCTGACAGCTGCACCGATTGCCGCCGCGCATTGTCGCTGTTTTGCGTCATTATGGGCCGTTTTGGCGGCAATCTGGCGCTCAATCTCGGGACATTTGGCGGCGTGTTTATTGCGGGCGGTATCGTGCCGCGCTTCCTTGAGTTCTTCAAAGCCTCCGGTTTCCGTGCCGCATTTGAAGATAAAGGGCGCTTTAAAGAATATGTCCATGATATTCCGGTGTATCTCATCGTCCATGACAATCCGGGCCTTCTCGGTTCCGGTGCACATTTACGCCAGACCTTAGGTCACATTCTGTAAATCCTTCCTTTTATATCGGGAGGTAACTCTCCCGATAATCTTTTAAATCATACAGTTTATTCAATTTTTCTTTGTGTCCCCTCACAAGGTCGACCTGCGTCACACTTCCGTACAGCGGGATTAATTCTCCAGTAAATGCATTATTTGTCTGGTAACGGCGATTTGTTTTGCACGTTCATAATTTCACTCGTCAACTATCACTGAACGAGGAATTAACGATGAGTAAGAAACTGATTGCCTTATGTGCCTGCCCGATGGGCCTGGCTCACACCTTTATGGCCGCTCAGGCGCTGGAAGAAGCGGCGGTAGAAGCCGGTTATGAAGTGAAAATTGAAACCCAGGGCGCGGACGGTATCCAGAATCGCCTGACGGCGCAGGATATCGCCGAAGCGACCATCATCATCCACTCCGTGGCAGTTACCCCGGAAGATAACGAACGTTTCGAATCACGCGACGTTTATGAAATCACTTTGCAGGACGCAATTAAAAACGCTGCGGGCATCATCAAAGAAATCGAAGAGATGATTGCCTCTGAACAACAGTAATATTCGACAGGGATAATTGTTATGGCCATTAAAAAACGCAGTGCAACCGTTGTGCCTGGCGCATCCGGTGCGGCAGCGGCAGTTAAGAATCCGCAGGCCTCTAAAACCAGCTTCTGGGGTGAACTCCCGCAGCATGTGATGTCAGGGATTTCACGCATGGTGCCGACCTTAATTATGGGCGGTGTGATCCTCGCTTTCAGCCAGCTGATTGCTTATAGCTGGCTTAAAATTCCTGCTGAGATCGGCATCATGGATGCTCTTAATAGCGGGAAATTCTCCGGTTTCGACCTCTCCTTACTTCTATGTGGCTGGCTGTCGCATTGCGTAGGCGGTGTGTTGTTTGGTTTTGCCATTCCGATGTTTGCTGCTTTTGTGGCGAAGTCTATCGGTGGCAATCTGGCGTTCCCGGCTGGTTTTATCGGCGGGTTGATGTCTACCCAGCCGACGCAACTGCTGAACTTCGATCCCAGCACTATGCAATGGGCGACCTCTTCGCCGGTGCCGTCCACCTTCATTGGTGCGCTGATTATTTCTATCGTTGCCGGTTACCTTGTGAAGTGGATGAACCAGAAAATCCAGTTACCGGATTTCCTGTTAGCGTTCAAAACCACATTTTTGCTCCCGATTCTTTCCGCCATTTTTGTCATGCTGGCGATGTACTACGTCATCACCCCCTTTGGTGGCTGGATCAACGGCGGTATCCGTACTGTGCTGACTGCCGCAGGTGAGAAGGGCGCGCTGATGTACGCAATGGGGATCGCCGCGGCGACAGCAATCGACCTTGGTGGCCCGATCAACAAAGCCGCAGGTTTTGTTGCCTTCAGCTTTACCACTGACCACGTATTACCGGTCACCGCTCGTTCTATCGCTATCGTTATTCCGCCGATTGGTCTGGGGCTGGCGACCATTATCGACCGTCGTTTAACCGGCAAACGCCTGTTCAACGCTCAACTTTATCCGCAGGGTAAGACCGCCATGTTCCTGGCGTTTATGGGGATCAGTGAGGGTGCGATTCCGTTTGCGCTGGAAAGCCCCATCACCGCCATTCCGTCGTATATGGTCGGCGCTATTGTCGGCTCAACCGCCGCTGTCTGGCTGGGCGCAGTGCAATGGTTCCCGGAGTCCGCTATCTGGGCATGGCCGCTGGTCACTAACCTGGGCGTCTATATGGCGGGGATCGCGCTGGGGGCAGTCATAACTGCGCTGATGGTGGTGTTCCTGCGTCTGATGATGTTCCGTAAAGGCAAATTGTTAATCGATAGCCTGTAAGAAGGAAAATCCAGATGACATTACTCGCTTCGCTGCGCGACTGGCTTAAGGCGCAACAACTGGATGCAGTGCTTCTCTCCTCACGGCAGAACAAACAGCCGCATCTGGGGATCTCCACCGGATCAGGTTATGTGGTGATTAGCCGTGAAAGTGCGCACATTCTGGTGGATTCGCGCTATTACGTTGAGGTGGAAGCCCGTGCGCAAGGCTACCAGCTGCATTTGCTTGACGCGACGAACACGCTTACCACTATCGTCAATCAAATCATTGCCGATGAACAGTTGCAAACGCTCGGTTTTGAGGGCCAGCAGGTGAGTTGGGAAACCGCGCACCGCTGGCAGTCTGAACTCAATGCGAAACTGGTTAGCGCCACGCCGGATGTGCTGCGGCAAATCAAAACGCCAGAGGAGGTGGAGAAAATCCGCCTCGCCTGTGGGATTGCTGATCGCGGTGCAGAGCATATTCGCCGCTTTATTCAGGCGGGGATGAGCGAGCGCGAGATAGCCGCTGAACTGGAGTGGTTTATGCGCCAGCAGGGCGCAGAAAAAGCCTCTTTTGACACCATTGTCGCCAGTGGCTGGCGTGGGGCGCTGCCGCACGGCAAAGCCAGCGACAAGATTGTTGCAGCGGGCGAGTTTGTCACTCTCGATTTCGGTGCGCTGTATCAGGGCTACTGCTCTGATATGACGCGCACCTTGCTGGTGAATGGCGAAGGGGTGAGCGCCGAATCTCACCCGCTGTTTAACGTCTATCAAATTGTCCTGCAGGCACAGCTCGCAGCAATCTCCGCGATTCGCCCCGGCGTGCGCTGCCAGCAGGTTGACGATGCCGCGCGCCGGGTCATTACAGAAGCAGGTTATGGCGACTATTTCGGTCATAACACCGGTCACGCTATCGGCATTGAAGTTCATGAAGATCCGCGTTTTTCACCGCGGGACACCACGACGCTACAGCCAGGCATGTTACTGACCGTGGAGCCGGGGATTTATTTGCCAGGGCAAGGGGGCGTGCGCATCGAAGATGTTGTGCTGGTTACCCCGCAAGGCGCAGAAGTGCTCTACGCCATGCCGAAAACAGTGTTGCTCACGGGAGAGGCATAATGGATTTATCGCTATTAAAAGCGTTGAGCGAGGCAGATGCGATCGCCTCCTCGGAACAGGAAGTGCGGCAGATCCTGCTGGAAGAAGCGGATCGCCTGCAAAAAGAAGTGCGATTTGATGGTCTGGGATCGGTGCTGATCCGCCTGAATGAATCGACAGGTCCGAAGGTGATGATCTGTGCGCATATGGACGAAGTGGGATTTATGGTGCGCAGCATCTCCCGCGAAGGGGCGATTGATGTGCTGCCGGTTGGCAACGTACGCATGGCTGCCCGCCAGCTGCAGCCGGTGCGCATCACCACCCGTGAAGAGTGCAAAATTCCAGGCCTGCTTGACGGCGACCGGCAGGGGAATGACGTCAGCGCCATGCGCGTGGACATTGGTGCGCGCTCCTATGACGAAGTGATGCAGGCGGGAATTCGTCCCGGCGATCGCGTCACGTTTGATACCACTTTTCAGGTTCTCCCTCACCAGCGAGTGATGGGGAAAGCCTTTGATGACCGCCTCGGTTGCTATCTGCTGGTGACGTTACTGCGCGAACTGCACGACGCCGAACTACCTGCGGAAGTGTGGCTGGTGGCAAGTTCCAGCGAAGAGGTGGGATTACGCGGCGGGCAAACTGCCACCCGCGCGGTGTCGCCGGACGTCGCCATTGTGCTTGATACCGCCTGCTGGGCGAAAAACTTTGATTATGGCGCGGCTAACCATCGCCAGATTGGTAACGGGCCGATGCTGGTGTTAAGCGACAAGTCGCTGATTGCGCCGCCAAAACTTACCGCCTGGGTCGAAACCGTGGCGGCAGAAATTGGCGTGCCGTTGCAGGCAGATATGTTCAGCAACGGCGGCACGGACGGCGGGGCGGTGCACTTAACCGGCACCGGCGTGCCCACAGTGGTGATGGGGCCAGCAACCCGCCATGGACATTGCGCCGCATCGATTGCCGATTGCCGCGACATTTTGCAGATGCAGCAACTTTTATCTGCCCTTATTTAACGTCTTACGCGTGAGACGGTTGTTCAACTGACGGATTTCAGATGATCTCCTGATTAACCCGGAGCGGTTATGTTAACGATTCAATTTCTCTGTCCTTTGCCTAACGGTCTACATGCTCGTCCGGCGTGGGAACTTAAAGAACAGTGCAGCCAGTGGCAAAGCGAAATCACTTTTATTAACCATCGCCAGAACGCAAAGGCAGATGCGAAAAGCTCGCTGGCGCTGATTGGCACCGGCACCCTATTTAATGACAGTTGCAGCCTGAACATTAGCGGCAGCGATGAAGAGCAGGCGCGGCGCGTGCTGGAAGAGTACATCCAGGTGCGCTTTATCGACAGCGACAGCGTTCAGCCTACGCAGGCAGAACTGACGGCGCATCCGCTGCCGCGTTCATTAAGCCGCCTTAACCCGGATTTACTGTACGGCAATGTGCTGGCAAGCGGCGTCGGCGTGGGTACGCTGACCCTGTTACAAAGCGACAGCCTCGACAGTTATCGGGCAATCCCCGCCAGTGCGCAAGATTCCACCCGGCTGGAGCACAGCCTGGCAACGCTTGCCGAGCAACTGAACCAGCAATTGCGTGAGCGTGACGGCGAAAGCAAAACTATCCTCAGCGCCCATTTGTCGCTGATTCAGGATGATGAATTTGCAGGCAATATCCGTCGCCTGATGACAGAACAGCATCAGGGGCTGGGGGCGGCGATCATCAGCAATATGGAGCAGGTTTGCGCCAAACTTTCTGCCTCTGCCAGCGATTATCTGCGCGAACGTGTTAGCGACATTCGCGATATCAGCGAACAGTTGCTGCATATCACCTGGCCGGAACTGAAGCCGCGCAACAAGCTGGTGCTTGAAAAACCGACCATTCTGGTGGCTGAAGATTTAACCCCAAGCCAGTTTTTGAGCCTTGATTTGAAAAATCTTGCGGGCATGATTCTGGAGAAAACCGGGCGCACCTCGCATACACTGATTCTGGCCCGTGCCTCGGCGATCCC
>ENA-UOJC01004935-UOJC01004935.1-human-gut-metagenome-genome-assembly--contig:-C104-NODE-4935-length-10788-cov-6.948104_pt1 | contig 10788 bp, 5 predicted proteins | sample MGYA00242339_ERZ723886 | MGnify/ENA metagenome assembly ERZ723886 | reverse complement strand
TATTTGATAAATTAATTAAAAAAATCAATTATCGCTTTGAAGCTAAACTCCACCAAAATAAAAAATATCAAACACTAGAAGATGCTATCAAAAAAGATTTAAAAATTGGTTCTGATGACTTTTTAGAGAATTTGTATTCAATAAAATATAAAAGACCAGAAGAAAATTTTGAGAACATAACATATTCTACAATCTTTGATAATACAATAATCAGCGAAATTCAATCTTCTGAATTTCAAGCAAACATCAAGGATTATATTGGTTTTACTGATGCTATCTATCAAAATTATGATTTTCTATCAAAAGGAAAATTAACTCTGCCAAAATTAAAAGATGTAAGTAAAGCACTTGAGAAATCTTCATTTTTTGAAAGTGAAAACAAAATTATTCTTAAAAATTGTGCTGTCGAAATTACCTCGAAGTTAAAAGACAGTAAAGAATTTTTAAAAATAGAAAAAATACTAGACTCCTCTAAGGGTAAAGACTTAAAGGATTTAATTGAAACTAATCCACATATAATAACTTGGCTAAAAACAGAAAAATTAAATAGTTTAAAAGAATGTTTATGGTTATCATATTTGCAATCAGAAGATATCAAACCATTACTAAACGATTTACTTGATGATTACACAAGTTTTTATGCAGATACTCAAAATATCACAGATAATGATACAGAGTGGAAAAGAATTTTAGATATTTATAAGCAAAGATTTTCAGTACCTTATGAAATGCAAATATCTAATCTTAAAAATGCTATTACAGGAGCAAATATTCCGCAAGTTGAATTTCTATTTAAAGATGGAGATAATCAAAAAATATTAAAAAGAAAAGATTTAGTCTATTTAGATACATTAAGTCGTGGAGAGAAAAGAGCCTTATATTTATTAAATATTATCTTTGATGTAGAGCAAAGAAAAAAAGAAAATAAAGAAACTTTATTTATTATCGATGATATAGCAGATTCTTTTGACTACAAAAACAAATACGCAATTATTGAATATTTATGCGAAATGGCAAGTAATAATAACTTTAAGTTAATAATATTATCTCATAACTTTGATTTTTATAGAGCCGTATCCTCAAGATTGAATATTCCAAGAATGAATAGATTATTTGCAAATAAAAAGGAAGAAAAAATTGAGTTAACCGAAGAACACTATCAAAAACAACCTTTTAGCCATTGGCGAAAAAACTTAACAGCTGATTATATACTCGCATTGATTCCATTTGTAAGAAATATTATAGAATATTCTAAATCCTTAAATGATAACCCTACACATAAAAGAAATTATAACTTTTTAACAGATTTATTGCATCAAAAAGAAAACAGTCTCAAATATACATTTGATGATTGTATAAATGTTTTCCAAAACTACTTAGACATCAACCCCCCAAAAATTGAAAGCATTAAAAGTAAAAAAGTTATACCATATTTATTTAAGATATGTGATGAAATGTTGAATAATCTTCCGAGTGTTTTTTTAGAGCATAAACTCATATTTGCTATGGGTATCAGGCATAAAGCAGAAATGTTTATGATTGATATACTAAAAGAAATTATTGGAGAGGCGACCTTTAAAGAAAAGCTAAACGGATGTACAAAAGACCAAACAAGGTTTTTATTTAACTTATTTGTTGAACAAATTGAACAAAATAAAGAATTAGAAAAGTATAAAAACACATTAGAAAAAGTAAATATTGTAACACCTGAAAATATCCATCTTAATTCCTTTATGTATGAACCAATTATGGATATGGATATTGTTGAGCTGAAAAATTTATATAAAGAAGTTAAAGAGTTAAAGAAAGAGGTAAGTGGTGGAAAAGATGAGATTGGAAAGTAAGGATATTACTGACGAGAATATAAAAAAGATTTTGGATTTGTTCCCGAATGTTGCAACTGAGGCGAAAGATGAAAACGGGGAATTAAGAACAGCGATTGATTTTGATAAACTAAAACAGGAGTTGTTAAAAGATGTTGTTGATGGTGAAGAATGCTATGACTTTACTTGGGTTGGCAAAAAAGAAGCTATGGTTGAAGCCAATAGACCAATCAGAAAAACATTAAGACCTGATAGAGATTCAAGTGTAGATTGGGAAGATACTAAAAACATTTATATAGAAGGTGACAACCTTGATGCTTTAAAACTCTTACAAGAAAGTTATTTAGGTAAAGTAAAAATGATTTATATAGATCCGCCTTATAATACTGGTAAAGATTTTGTTTATAGAGATAATTTCACGCAAGATAAAGAAAGTTATAACGAAGAACTTGGGATAAAAGATGAAGATGAAAATAGATTATTTCAAAACACAGAATCTAACGGCAGATTTCACTCAGATTGGTGTTCTATGATTTATTCAAGATTGAAGCTTGCGAGGAATTTATTGTCTGATGATGGAGTAATATTTATTTCTATAGATGATAATGAAGTTAGAAATTTGAAAAATATATGTGATGAAGTTTTTGGAGAAGATAATTTTATTGTTGAATTGATAAATGTGACAGGTGCAAGTCAAAATGGCGATGGTGTTAAGATACAGAAAAATACGGAAAGTTGTTTAGTTTATGCAAAAAATTACGAGTTATGTTCAATTAATAAAGTTGATAAAGCAGAAGAAAATTTAAGAAATTTGAATGATGCCCCTTCAGAATTTGCAACACGACCTGACATGGGTTATACAATTTATCATAATTCATCTAATGCTGATATTATTCCTATAAAAGATTACGATAAGGATAAAATTAATACTAATAATGAAAGTTTGGTTTATCAAAATGATAAAGAATTAATTTCAAAAGGATATATACCAATTAGACCAGGAAAGAAAAATGGTTTATTGTGGCGATGGCGTTGGGGTTTTGAAACTTTTAAAGAAAGAATTGAAGAAGTTGTTATAAAAAATGGTTGTGTTTATTTTAAACAATCTGGTTACAATCCTCCTAAAAATATTATAAATTTTACAGTTGGTACATCTGAAATAAAAGAATTATTTGATGGTAAAAAAATATTTGATTTTCCAAAAAGTACAAAAATGATAAAAAGATTAATTTCTATTGGTGTAAATAAAAATGATATCATCCTTGATTTCTTCTCAGGTTCTGCAACTACTGCTCATGCCTGTATGCAACTTAATGCTGAAGACGGTGGAAATAGGAAATTTATTATGGTTCAACTTCCTGAAAAAACTGATGAAAAATCTGAAGCATTTAAAGCTGGCTATAAAAACATTTGTGAAATTGGCGAAGAACGTATTAGACGTGCTGGCAAGAAAATTCAAGAAGAAAATCCTGACAAGAAGATTGATGTTGGGTTCAGAGTTTTCAAAGTTGATGATACTAACATGAAAGATGTCTATTATTCTCCTAACGAAACTGACCAAAAACAATTAGGTTTATACGAAAGCAATATCAAAGATGATAGAACTGACGAAGATTTGTTATATGGTTGTTTGTTAGATTGGGGCGTAGAATTATCGCTTCCACACAGAGTTGAAATCATTGATGGTAAACGTGTTCATATAGTAGATGAAGATGCTCTTGTTGCGTGCTTTGAAGAAAACATTCCAGAAAGTGTTATTCGTAAAATTGCTGGCATGAAACCGTTGAGAGTTGTATTCAGAGATAGTTCTTTCAACGACGATGATAACAAAATCAATGTTGAAGAAATCTTTAAACTTATTACTCCTGATACAACAGTTAAGGTTATATAAGGAGTACATCATGGCAAAAATGAAACTAAAATTTAAACATCAAAAATTTCAAGCAGATGCAGCAAAAGCCGTTATTGATGTATTCACAGGTCAACCTTGTTTTTCTCCAACATCTTATATGATGGATATGGGATTTACCAAATCAGGAGATAACCAAATTAGTCAAACATCGTTGCTTAATTATACTGGTTTTTGCAATCACACAATTGTTCCAAACTTAAACAGAAATATAATCATTGACAACATGCAAAAAATCCAACGATTAAACCAACTTGAACCATCAAAAGAGCTTATCAACGGATATAACCTCACGGTTGAAATGGAAACAGGCACTGGTAAAACTTATACTTACATAAAAACAATGTTTGAACTAAACAAACACTACGGCTGGAGCAAATTTATTATTGTTGTTCCAAGTATTGCAATTAGAGAAGGGGTTTATAAATCCTTCAATATCACACAAGAACATTTTGCGGAAGAATACGGCAAGAAAATAAAATTCTTTATCTACAATTCTAAAAGATTAAACGAAATAGAACAATTCGCAAACGACGGCGGACTTAATGTAATGATTATTAACTCTCAAGCTTTCAATGCCGTTAATTCTGCTAAAAAGGCTCTAGAACAAAATAAAAGAGTTTCAAAAGAAGCTCGTAGAATTTTTATGAAATTAGACAGTTTTAGAAGTCGTCGCCCTATTGATGTAATCGCAAAAACTAATCCAATTATGATTATTGACGAACCTCAATCAGTTGAAGGGACTTCAACAAAAGAGGCTTTAAAAATGTTCAATCCTCTTATGACTCTTCGATATTCTGCTACTCCAAAAGAAAAATATAATTTGGTTTACAGATTAGATGCCGTAGAAGCTTATAACAAAAAACTTGTCAAAAAAATCGCAGTAAAAGGTGTTACTATTCAAGGTAGCGATGCAACAAACGGCTATTTATACCTACAAAATATAAATTTGTACAAAGACAAAGCTCCAATGGCAAACATTGAATTTGACCAAAAAGGTATAAACAAAATTCGTAAAAATAGTAAACTTTTAAAAGAAGGTGACAATCTATATCCTTTATCTGGCGAGTTAGACGAATACAAAAACAATTATATTATTACCAAAATTGACGGCAGAGATAACTCCGTAACATTTTTAAATGGAACAAAGATTTTTGTCGGCAATGTCTTAGGCGAAGAAAACGAAGACCAAATAAGACGTATTCAAATCAGAGAAACTATACTTGCACACATAGAAAAAGAACGTAAATTGTTTTTCAAAAGTATAAAAGTTTTATCATTATTCTTTATTGATGAAGTAGCAAAATATAAGCAATATGATGAATCAAACAGCGAACTAAACGGAATTTATGCGGATATGTTTGAAGAAGAATATGAAAATATTATGAATGAACTTCAAATAAAATTCGGTGAAGATGATTATATCAGATACCTAAAAGGAATTTCCGCAAAAAGTACACATGCAGGTTATTTCTCAATTGATAAAAAAAGTAAAAAAATAATCAATTCAACCGAAGATAAAAAAGAAGGTGGTTCAAATGATGTTGATGCTTTTGATTTAATCATGAGAAACAAAGAAAGATTACTTAGTTTTGACGAACCTGTTAGATTTATCTTTTCACATTCTGCACTTAGAGAAGGTTGGGACAATCCAAACGTATTCCAAATTTGTACACTTAGAAAAACAAACAGCACAGATAAAAAACGTCAAGAAATTGGGCGAGGTTTAAGACTTTGCGTAAACCAAAACGGAGAAAGAATGGATTCTAGCAAACTAGGTGAAACCGTTCACGATATAAATGTTTTAACCGTAATTGCTAATGAAAGTTATGCTAGTTTTACAGAAAAATTACAATCTGAAATTGCTGAAATCACAACCGATAGACCACAAGAAGTTAATGAAAAACTATTTGAAGGCAAATTGATTACAAATGCGAATGGCGAAGAACAGACTATTGACATTAATTTAGCAAAAAGAATACATAATTCATTTATTCGAAACAATTATATTGATGACGATAATAAACTTACAGAAACTTACTATGAAGCTCAAAAAACAGGAAATATTGCTCTCCCTGAAAGCCTTGTAGGTTATGAAGATTCTATTATAAAAATTGTAGATATGATTTACAACCCAAATACAATGGCTCCTGAAAATTTGAACGAAAGCAAACCTAAACTTGAAATTGATAAAGAGAAATTAAACAAAAAAGAATTTCAAGAATTGTGGAAAAGAATTAACACAAAAACCGCTTATGTCGTGAATTTTGAAACAAATGAGTTGATAGAAAAATCAATAAAATCTATTGATAAAAACTTAGCCGTAACAAGGTTGTATTCAGTAATTCAAACAGGCTCTATGAATAAAATCGATTCAAAAGAAGCTTTAGAAAAGGGGACTGCTTTTGATAACGGGAAAATTTACAAGGAAGATATAAAAACCTTACATTGTGGAATTAAATATGACTTAATTGGTAAAATTGTTGAAGAAACAAAACTTACTCGTAAATCCGTTGTAAAAATTTTACAAGGTATTCACTCAGAAACATTCAACCAATTTAAAATAAACCCAGAAGATTTTATCATTAAGGTTTCTAATCTAATAAATGAAGAAAAAGCAACTGTTATTATAGAACATATCACATATAACAAGCTGGAAGAAGCTTATCAAACTGATATCTTTGCCGAACCTGAGATGAAAACAATTACAAACAAAAATTCACTTCCTGTTGAAAAGAATTTGTACAATTATCTTGTATATGATTCTGAAGTTGAAAAAGAATTTGGTGAAGATTTGGATAAAAACACAGATGTTTCAGTCTATGTAAAACTTCCAAAAGGTTTTTATATTAACACTCCTGTTGGGCATTACAACCCAGATTGGGCAATCGCATTTAATGAAGGCTCAGTAAAACATGTTTATTTTGTTGCAGAAACAAAAGGCTCAATGAGTTCACTACAACTAAAACCTATTGAACAAGCCAAAATAAATTGTGCAAGAGAGCATTTTAAAACGATTAGTTCAGATAGTGTTCAGTATGATGTTGTAGATAATTATCAGGCACTACTTGATAAGGTTATGAGGTAGAAGAAAAGAGGTAAAAAATAAAAGGGTATAGCTATTCTTATATTCTTTTGGATTGGAATGAACTTTTTTAAATCCAAATCGTTCTAATATTAGGAGAAAATTATGAAAAAACTTTTTGCAATTATATTTGTATCTTTGTTATTGACTAGCAGTGCATTTGCTGGTAATACCTACAACCAATACGGCAGCAAAACAGGTTCGTACAGAACAAATGGCTCTACAACCACAACTTATGATAGATACGGTTCACGCACAGGCTCTTACAAAACCAACGGCAACACAACCACAAAATACGACCAGTACGGTTCAAGACAAGGCACAATCAAAAAGACAACATCTGGCTACACCACATACGATAAATATGGGAGTCGAACAGGTAGTTATAAGACAAACCCTAACGGCACAACCACATCTTATGACAAATACGGAAGAAAAACAGGCTCGTTCAAAACAGATTCCACAGGTAGAACAACTCAATACGACCGCTACGGAAGAAAAGTTGGCAGTTTTAAGTAATAATGCATATATTCACTTTTGCAAAAATTTTAAACAAATTTAATCTGTTTTTCACTGGCTCATTACTGGCTCATAAAATTTAAACAAAATAGTAAAAAAAACAATATTTATAATACTTTTCGCACAATATTTACTGGCTCATTACTGGCTCACTGATATTCAATTTGTAAATAATGTTTTTATTTTCTCCAGCCGAAACAAAAATATTTCTATCACATAAAGTCGTAATATCCCTTTTCGCTTGTGCTCGTGAAGCCTCTGTAATTTCTTGGTAGATTTTTGTTGTAATATACCCTTGTTCTACTACATATTTGATAGCCTTATTTTGTCTTTCATTTAAGCCATTGTATTGTTTGTACATCTGTAGAATAAAACCACCTTGAGATGTTTCAAATATTGGAGCTGGAATCCCTTGTTTCAGGCATGCCGTAATCATACGTTTTATACCTGTACCAAATTGTTCAACATAACCAGCCATATAGATAACTTTCATAATCAATGGATTTCTTGACTTTGATGTATGAGATACGGTTAATTTATCAAGAGTTAAACCTCCAAATAAATCCCCAGAGTTATAAATCCAAATACTATCTCCGAAAATTTTAATCTGTATTGCTGAACTAAAATCAAAGTAGTCTTTGTGAATAATAGCATTTAAAACAGCTTCTCTCAATGCTGGCAACGGATAATCCCAAATATCTTCTCTTTGAAATCCTTTAATTTCTGCTCTCATGTTTATAAACAATTTTAAAACAGAGTCAACATCTTCAATTTGTTCAAATAAATTCCCTGTAATATTTTTATCGCTAATAATTACAGATTCATCATCACCTTTGAATAAACCAACCCTAATAGTTGCTGTCGATAGTAATTTTTGTGGATTCTTGCCAAATAATAAAATTGCACCATTTGTAAGCTTATTATCAATAATAAGTTCTAATTGAGTCAAAAGGTCGGTTATACTTAACTCTTTTGCTTCTTCTGGCAATCTTCCCTTATTTGTCGCAAGTTTAACAAATTTTTGAACTGTTTTCTCATCTATATCATCAAGCGTAAAACTATTAGTTATAGAGTCCCAACTTATATCTTTTAATAATAATTTCTTTAGTTCTTCTTTATTTGCTTCTCTTGTCGTGTTTCCAACTCTTTTGTAATACTTATTTTTATAAGCAATAGGCACAGATGATTTTTCAACCGTGATTTTTAGAATGTCTTTATCTTCAATATGTAAAAGTTCAACATTTGGTTGAATGCCCATTAAATCAATGATTTTGTTAGTTAATGCCTCTTGTTTTCCATTAGACAAATCAATACCTACAATATTTTTTGTTTCATCTTCAACACCAAGAATAATGCAACCCCCATCAGTATTTGAAAAGGCAGAAATAGACTTGAATAATCCTTCACTTACTTCTTGTTTATATTCAATAACATTGCATTCATCTAACAAATTTTCTAAATCTTTATTCATGCCTGTATTATACCAAAGATTTCACCCATAAGCAATTTTAATGATTATAACAGTAGATATACAATTCTTAAAACTAAAATAATTTATCAACTAACATCTGATATAATAAAAAAAAGGGGGAAACAAATGAAAATGATAGAGAAATTAGAAAAACAAGAAACAAAAAACAAGCAAAAGAAAATCCTAAAAATTTTAAATAAAAAATTAAAAGAACTAGACAAAATTAACAACATGAATCAATTAAGAAAATGGCATTTAGCGTTAGTAACTTTTGTTAGTAGTTTTTTAGATACAGAGTCAAAACAATATAATAGTATATTAAAAAATAGTATTTTTTCAGGAAGATTTATTTTTAGTGATGAATTTGATGAAGAAAAAAATAATGCATCTATAATATTACAATCACTTATTGATTCTATTGGAATAAATGGTCTTCCCCAGAATAATACAATTCAATCTGATAAAAGTATCAATTTTAATAACAATACTACTGTCAACCAAAATCAAACAGTGCAAATAGAAATTATGCAAACAATAAAAGAAGAATTAGGAAATGCCAAAATGAGAGAATTGGAAGAACTTGTTAAAAAAGAACCCGATAAAGATTCTAAATTAAAAAAATTGGCTTTAGTATTAAAAGATTGTGGAATTGAAACAGTTTCTTCTACATTAGCAAAAGTTATATTATCCTATCTGGGGAAATAAGGATATATACCAACATTTATTTATACTATAACTGCAACCCGCATATACAAAATATTAGAACTAGGTATTTAATAAAAGTGGGGAGGGTGTAGTTTGATAAAATACTAATTCTAGTATAACAGTTTGGTTGAAATATGCATCATAGTATAAACATAGTTCTATGATTTTGTGCCATTTTGTGACATAAATGTATAATAATGGGTATAAATCCATCTAAATTTAAAAACTTAAAACTTGCCTGAAATGCTTTATCTATCTAACTTTATACCAGTTTGTATCAAAATAGTAAAATATATCAAAATTGGCTTTATCTCTTTCCCAAGGAGAAGATCGCGAGTTCGAGTCTCGTTGCCCGCTCCATTAAAAAAGAACCTTAACTGGGAGAATTTTTAATCCTTAAAATCAGTCCTTTTGACCCTATTGTATTATCTTTATCAATTAAGAACACCTAATTGTTTGATGAAATTTAATATACCAACGATTACTTCAATAACAATTAGACTGGGAAGCAGATTCCTTATAATATTTATTACCCTTTTATATTCAATACCCAGAAAATTTTATTATGCAAAAGACAAAAACAAACTAATAGAACAAGTTGACAACCAACAATCTCAAATCTGAATTTATATAAACATTAAATTGTCTTAAAAGTCATAAACTGGAGACGGTGGGAGTCGAACCCACGTCCAAAATGGATAAAAATAAACCTCTACGTGTGTAGATATTTATTCTCTCGATTAACTCAGGAAAATATCAAAACCTGACAAGCTAATCCTAGGTTTTATTTGAGGGAAACTCTAAACCCTTGATGGTTATCTTGATGTGTCTACCACCAATCAACACACTGCGTCTTGCATAATGGACCCATAAAACCGGCAAGCTGGGTTCTATGAGTAGCTAGAATCAGCGACTTATGCAGCTAAAGCATTTGCTCTAGAGAAGTCTGCTTTGATTACATTGTTAGCATTTAATTTGTTTTGCCCGTTGATAACCGAGAACAGCTCTCGGACACGCAACCTATTTTCACCAAAACATCCTGTCAAATCCAAAACGTCCCCATGGTGTTGTTAATGTACTGTGATTTATATTATAAACCATTCCCCAACTTTTTCAAGCCTACAAATCTTAATTTCTATATTTATTACAAAATATTACAAAATATTTCTCTTTCTTAAAGATATTTATTAAAATTGCCGTTAATACGAGTATCGGAAACGAAAGAAAGGACGTATTGTCATGGGAATGACAGCATCACAAGCTAGATTCTTAAGCC
>ENA-UOJC01004931-UOJC01004931.1-human-gut-metagenome-genome-assembly--contig:-C104-NODE-4931-length-10794-cov-5.756216_pt1 | contig 10794 bp, 9 predicted proteins | sample MGYA00242339_ERZ723886 | MGnify/ENA metagenome assembly ERZ723886 | reverse complement strand
CGTATGCAATTTTTTATTTAGATCGGGTATCTGTATTATTTGATTATCTAATGTTACTTTTACTGGGAATGTTTCTCGGATATAAGATAGCAGTGAGAGCGAATAAATACTCATTGGATGAAACTAGCAAAAAGAAGCAAGTCAGTAAGAAAGAATCTCATACTCGCTAAGATAATTTTATCCCCTGATATGAATAACCAAGCGGTTTAATTCATATCAGGGGATTTTTTATTTCTTATAAACCAACTTACTCGGAACTCCCTCCCCGAACAAATTATCACCCAGCGTCGTAATCTTATTTCCGGTAGCCAACACATAGCGGAGATTATCGCATCCCATAAAAGCACCGAACTCGATAGCCGTCACACTGGCCGGCAGCTCCAACGTGCCGCAAAGGCGACCGCAGTTGCTAAATACCCGCTGTCCGATAGATTTCAGATTATGAGGTAATTTCATATTCAACAGATACTTCTTCTGTGCGAAAGTGAAGTCGGGGATAGCCGTTGCGTTCGTTCTGGAAATATCGACAGAGACGAGATTCGGCATATAATCGCGGATCAGTTTGAAGTCGGCGTTATCCAGCTTGCCCTCAACGGTCAGGAAGTTGATGTCTCTGGGTTGCAGTCCCGCTTTCAGGATCTCTTCTTCCAGTTTGCCCATGGCGCCCACTTGCAGGGTAGTCTCTACCGGTTCCCCCTCGATAAACGCAAAGTTCTGCCATCTGTCCTTGTAGCGGTAAGAGTCGCTGCTGCCCAGGGGGACGAAGATAGCGGTAACGCTGTCTGCCAACGCTTCCGGCAACAGGTTGGGAGCTGTCTTCTTGCGGATCTGGCAGATTTTCAGGTTCTCGCAACCTTTGAAGGCGGCATCTTCGATATTCTTTGTTTTCTCCGAAAGAATCACTTTCTCCAGCGTGGCTTTGCCTTTGGTCACTCCGTCCACCACATTCGAGAATGCGTATGCAGGAATGAAGTTCGGCATATAAATATAGAATTTCCCGTTGGGATAAGTGCCCGCTTTTCCGCTGTACATCTTGATTTCAGCGTTCGAAATATCCAATACTTTCAGATTATCAAATTCGTCACGGAGATGGCGGAAGTCCTCCGCGTTCAGTTTTCCGGTCAGTGTGAGATGGGTGACACTGTTGGCTTCCTCTTCAGTCATCATGGAAATCAGCGTACCGGGCTTACTCACATAATACGTTTTACTCACTTGGGCGGCTGCTCCTAACGCATTAGCGGCCAATAAGAAACTTATCAATAGTAGTTTTATTTTCATAATTTTGTAGATTTGTTCTGACAAATATAGGAAAAATAGAGAATACATGATGTTTTTTTATGTTTTATATCTAATTTTGTAGCCGGATTAACAAATTGTAAAAATGGAGGCAGACAACATTGCTGGGGGCAAAGAACCCAAAAGACTTCCTGTGTGGGCTTGTATCCCGCTGTTTATTGTGATACTTTTCATCCTTCTTGGATTGTATGGTACGCTGGCCCGCGGATGTTTGTCGTTGGTGTTGGGTGTGGAAGCCCGCCATCCGGGAGTGGTGGGATACATTATCCTCGAAGCCAGTATGCTGCTCGCCGTTCTAACCGCCGCCATTCCTATGCTCCGCTTCGAACGCCGTCCGTTTTCTGATTTGGGGCTCTCCTTAAAAGGACACGTCAAGGGACTGTGGTATGGCCTCCTGATGGCAATCCTGCTCTATCTGTTCGGCTTCGGAATCTCGTTCGTCTTGGGAGAGATAGAAGTCACCGGTTTCCAGTTCAAGCCGTTGGATCTGCTGGGCTCGTGGGTGTTTTTCCTGCTGGTCGCCTTGTTCGAAGAGATACTGATGCGCGGCTATATCCTCGGACGCCTATTGCATACCACCATGAATAAATTCCTGGCGCTTTTCATCTCGGCAGCGTTATTCGCCTTTATGCACATCTTCAATCCCGAAATAGCTTTCCTGCCTATGCTCAACCTGTTGCTGGCAGGTATGCTGCTGGGAGCTTCCTATCTATATACGCGGAACCTGTGTTTCCCTATCTCGCTTCATCTTTTCTGGAATTGGATTCAAGGCCCCATCCTCGGTTATCAGGTAAGCGGAAACAACTTCACCACCAGTATGCTGACTTTGCGTATGCCCGAAGAAAACGTACTGAATGGCGGAGCCTTCGGTTTTGAAGGCTCGCTCATTTGCACAGTACTTATGATTGTATTTACGATTCTGATCGTGTGGTGGGGAGAGAAAAGAGAAGCAATCAGTCTTGCGGTACCCCGATCATGCTAAGTTGAATTCGTTTCCGGTCATAATCTACATTCATCACCCTCACCATGACGTGCTGATGGATGGACACCACTTCTGTCGGGTCGGAAATGAACCGTTCCGCTAATTGAGAAAGGTGTACAAGACCGTTCTCCTTAATTCCTATATCGACAAACGCCCCGAAATTGGTGATATTGCCTACAATGCCCGGAAGAATCATCCCTTCGCGCAAATCGGCTATGGTGCGTACGTTCTTGTCGAACTCGAAGACTTTGATAGCCTTGCGCGGGTCACGTCCCGGCTTGTCGAGCTCCTGCAGAATGTCCTGTAAGGTAGGCAGGCCGACGGTAGGAGTGATGTAGTCGGAAATATTGATCTTCCGGCGAAGTTCCTTGTCGGCTATCAACTCGTCGATGGTGCATTTCAGGTCTTTGGCCATTTGCTCTACGATGTGGTAACTTTCCGGATGCACGGCGGTATGATCCAACGGATTTTTAGCTCCGGGGATGCGAAGAAATCCTGCACATTGCTCAAAGGCTTTGGCGCCCATGCGCGGCACTTTCATCAGTTCTTTCCGCGAACTGAAAGCTCCGTTCTCCGCCCGGTAATTGACAATGTTCTGTGCCAGTTGGGGGCCCAGACCGGATATATAAGTGAGCAGATGACTGCTTGCCGTATTGAGATTTACCCCGACCAGGTTCACGCAATTCTCTACCGTCTGATCGAGTGCTTTCTTCAGCTTCGTCTGGTCTACATCGTGCTGGTATTGGCCCACGCCGATAGACTTGGGATCTATCTTCACCAACTCTGCCAACGGATCCATCAGGCGGCGTCCGATGGAGACTGCCCCACGCACCGTTACGTCGTAATCCGGAAACTCGTCACGAGCAATTTTGGAAGCCGAATAAATGGAAGCCCCCTGCTCGCTGACTACAAACACGGGTATCTGACGGTCGAAACTCTGACTGTTGATGAAATCTTCCGTCTCCCGGCTTGCCGTTCCGTTACCGATGGAGATGGCTTCTATCTGGTAGGCCTCAATCATCTTGCGAAGTTTCGAAGCAGCCTCGCCGGTCTTGTTGATCGGAGGATGCGGATAGATATTCTCATTATGCAACAGATTGCCTTGTGCGTCGAGACAAACCACCTTACATCCGGTACGGAATCCGGGGTCGATGGCGAGCACCCGTTTTTGTCCCAATGGCGGAGCGAGAAGAAGTTGGCGGAGGTTTTCGGTGAATACGCGAATCGCTTCATCGTCGGCTTTCTCTTTGGATTGGGCGGCAAATTCTGTCTCAATGGAAGGCTTGAGCAACCGTTTGTAAGCATCTGTCGTGGCTTCGCCCACTTGCCGGCTACATTCGTTGTTGCCACGTACGAATTGGCGTTCCAAACGTTCGATGCAAGCCTCGTCGTCGGGATTGATAGACACTTTCAGCAACCCTTCCGACTCTGCCCGGCGGATGGCGAGCAGACGGTGGGACGTGCAACGTTTCAGTGGCTCGGAGAAATCGAAATAATCGCGGTATTTCGCTGCTTCTTCCTCTTTTCCTTTGACTAGTTTGGCCGTAATCTCTGCCTGGCGCCCGAACTGGTTACGTACCGCGTTACGGGCACGCTCGTCTTCGTTCACCTGCTCCGCGATAATGTCACGCGCACCTTTCAGTGCGTCGTCCACATCTTTCACTTCACCTTTCACAAAGGAAGCGGCTTTGGCGCTAAGGTTGTTTTCCCGTTGCAACAGCAGGATGGTGGCAAGCGGCTCCAGTCCTTTCTGGCGGGCCACTTCGGCACGTGTCTTCCGTTTGGGTTTGTAAGGGAGGTATATATCTTCCAGTTCCGTCGGGTTCCAGGTGTCGTTGATGCGTTTCTCCAGTTCCGCAGTCAGTTTGCCCTGTTCGGTGATGGTGCCGAGAATCGTTTCTTTCCGTTTGGCTATGTCGCACAACTTATCGTGTTGCTCTTTGATCTGCTCTATCTGCACCTCATCCAGCCCGCCAGTGGCTTCTTTGCGGTATCGGCTGATGAAAGGAATCGTAGCACCTTCGCCCAAAAGATGGAGCGTGCTGCTTATTTGTCTTTCCGGTATGCCCAGAAATCCGGAAATCATCTTGTGAAATAATTCCATAATTTGTATTTTTTGACAGTAAATGAGCGACAAAAATACATATAAATCTGTTAAACCCGACAAGTTTTACTATATTTGCAACTCAATTAATGAATTAACACATCAAAACTGCATTATTATGCTGGGACGTCTTGGATATTTTTTTATCTGTTTTCTTTGGCTCCTGCAGTCATCGAAGGTCTTGGCTGTCTCTAACGATAAGAAACCTATTCTGATTATCTGTTCTTATAATCCGGCAGCGCACCAAACATCGGTCACTATTTCCGATTATATGGATGAATATAGTAAGTTGGGAGGACAGCGCGACATCATCATCGAGAATATGAACTGTAAAAGCTTCTCGGAAGCTCCGCTATGGAGCAAAATGATGACACAGATTCTTGCTAAATACCAGGGAGAAAAGCATCCGGCGCAGATTATCTTGTTAGGTCAGGAAGCATGGGCCGCTTATTTGTCTCAGCGGGATGAAATGCAGGTGAAAGTGCCCGTGATGTGCAGTCTGGCGAGTAGCAACGTGGTGATATTGCCGGAAGATACCGTGGAAAGCCTGGATAGCTGGATGCCCGAATCTGTCGATCTCTTCGACGACCATCTGAATATCCCCGAACTCAAATCGGGATTTATCAACCAATATGATATAGAGGGTAATATTCAGATGATTCAAGCCTTCTTATCCGAAAACGAAACACATTGCCTTTATTTCGGACAACACGTATGGCGGAGTGACCATGCAAGCATTGGTGCGAAAAGAAATGAAGAAATTCCCCGATCTGGATTTGATTCTGATGGATGGACGGAAACATTCTATTTATACCATCGTTGAGGAGTTGAGGCAACTGCCCGAAAACACGGTGATCCTGGTGGGAACATGGCGGGTGGATATGAACGAGGGGTATTTCATGAGAAATGCCACGTATGCCATGATGGAAGTTACCCCTACCATTCCGACTTTTACCCCTTCATCGGTGAGTCTCGGTCATTGGGCGATAGGAGGGGTGTTGCCCGACTACCGGAAAGTGGGTGGAGAGATGGCTATGGAGTCTGTACGGATGGATACGCACCCGCAGGATACGGCGAAACATCTTTCGGTAATCGGCTGCAAAGCGGTATTGGATAGCCGGAAGGTGAAGGAATGGGGGCTGGACCCGGCGGTATTGCCTTTTAAAGTGCAGCTTGTCAACCAGCCGGTTTCGTTCTATCAGCAATATACTTATCAGATATGGTCTGCCTGTGCTTTGTTTGTGATTCTGGTGCTCGGCTTGTGCATCTCTCTCTTCTATTATTTCCGTACGAAACGCCTGAAAGATGAGCTGCTGAAATCGGAGAAGGACTTGCGCGTAGCAAAAGACAGGGCGGAAGAGTCTAATCGTCTGAAGAGTGCTTTCCTTGCCAATATGAGCCATGAGATACGGACACCGTTGAATTCGATTGTAGGATTCTCGGATGTATTGGCCGTTGGCGGTAGCACGGAGGAGGAACAGCAGTCTTATTATCAGATTATCAAAACCAATTCGGATTTGTTGCTTCGACTGATTAACGATATTCTCGACCTTTCACGTTTGGAGGCCAACCGGGTGACGCTGACTTGGGAGGAATGTGACGTGGTGCAGTTGTGCAGCCAGGTGGTGGCGTCTGTTAGTTTTTCGCGGCAGTCGTCGGAAAACCAGTTCTTGTTTACCACTTCTTTCGAATCTTTCCGGATGGTGACGGATGTGCAGCGTATGCAGCAAGTGATGATTAACCTGCTGTCCAACGCCAACAAGTTTACGAAATGCGGTAAGATCACATTGGACTTTTCTGTGAATGAGGAAACGCAAATGGCTGTCTTCTCGGTGACGGACACCGGATGCGGCATCCCGAAAGAAAAACAGGGACTTGTGTTCGAGCGTTTTGAGAAACTGAATGAATATGCCCAGGGTACCGGACTGGGATTGTCTATCTGTAAATTGATTGTGCACAAATGGAAAGGAAGTATATGGATCGACCCTGACTATACCGGTGGGGCGCGGTTTGTATTCTCTCATCCGTTAAATCTAAATATAGAAAAAGAATGAAACGAATCGTATTAATTTATGGCTTGCTTCTCTGCCTCGCTCTGTCTGTTGCGGCGCAGGAAAAGGTGGTGAAACTGAAGATTGTAGAAACAAGTGATGTACATGGCAATTATTATCCTTATAATTTTATAACCCGCCACGAATGGAAGGGGAGTCTCGCACGGGTTTATTCTTTCGTGCAGAAAGAGCGCGAACAATATAAGGAGAATCTGATATTGCTGGATAACGGCGATATTTTGCAGGGACAGCCCACTGCCTATTACTATAATTATATAGATACGGTGTCTCCCCATCTTTGCTCGGAAATGATGAATTACATGAAGTATGATGCCGGCAACATGGGTAACCATGACGTGGAAACGGGACGTGCCGTTTTCGACCGTTGGATCACCACTTGTGACTTCCCAGTGTTGGGTGCCAACATCATAGATACATCTACGGGACAGCCCCATCTGGCTCCTTACAAAGTGTTGGAACGTGAGGGCGTGAAGATCGTGGTATTGGGAATGATTACCCCTGCCATCCCTGCATGGCTCTCTGAAAATCTGTGGAAAGGATTGCGTTTCGATGATATGGAAGAGACGGCACGCAAATGGATGAAGGTTATCCGTGAAAAAGAGAACCCGGATTTGGTGATCGGCTTGTTCCATGCCGGACAGGAGGCTTTCAAAATGTCGGGCAAATACAACGAGAACGCTTCTCTCAACGTAGCGAAGAATGTGCCGGGATTCGATATCGTATTGATGGGGCACGATCATTCCCGCGAATGTAAGAAGGTGATGAATGTTGCCGGAGACTCGGTGTTGATTATCGATCCGGCCAGCAATGGGATTGTTTTGTCTAATGTAGATGTGACCTTGAAACTGAAAGATGGAAAGGTGCAGAGCAAGGATATTAAGGGTGTCTTGACGGAAACGGAGGCTTACGGAATCAGCGAGGACTTTATGAAGCGTTTTGCCCCGCAATATGAAACGGTGCAGAAGTTCGTTTCGAAGAAGATCGGCACTTTTACCGAAAGTATCTCCACTCATCCTGCTTTCTTCGGCCCTTCTGCCTTTATCGACCTGATACATACCTTGCAGCTCGACATCACCGGTGCCGACATCTCGTTTGCCGCTCCGCTTTCGTTTGACTCGGAAATAAAGAAGGGGGATGTATTTGTGAGTGATATGTTCAATTTATATAAGTATGAGAACATGCTGTATGTGATGACTCTGTCCGGAAAGGAGATTAAGGATTTCTTGGAGATGTCTTATTATATGTGGACGAACCGGATGAAATCGCCGGAGGATCATCTGCTCTGGTTCAAGGAGAAGCGTCGTGAAAGTGCGGAGGATAGATCGTCTTTCCAGAATTACAGTTTTAATTTCGATTCGGCTTCGGGCATTATTTATACGGTGGATGTCACTAAACCGCAGGGCGAGAAGATAACGATCAAAAGCATGGCTGATGGTTCTCCTTTCCGCATGGATAAGATATATAAGGTGGCCTTGAATTCTTACCGTGGCAATGGTGGCGGAGAATTGCTGACGAAAGGGGCGGGCATCCCGCAGGAGAAGTTGAAAGACCGCATTATTTTCTCTACGGATAAGGATCTCCGTTTCTACCTGATGAATTACATTGAGGAGAAAGGAACGATGGACCCGAAAGCACTCAATCAGTGGAAGTTTGTTCCGGAAAAGTGGACGGTGCCGGCTGCCAAACGTGATTATGAATATCTGTTCCGGTCTGTTCGATAAGTATCTAAAAGTGTTCATTATGTCCGATAATGCTCCCGATTGGCTTGTATATCTGATTAAATGCTGGTATATTTGTCGCCAAAAAAAGAGAGAGTATGGATATTCAAAGTGTTCCGAAAGTAGGTATTTCTTCGGTAGTTCATTCTAAACATATAGATGCCGACAACATTGATGTTGTTGATAATGATATAGCGCTTTTCGATACGGAGAGCGTTATATCGTTGTATAACGGGCCTACCAAACTGGAAGTGTTGACGGTGGGGCTTTGTCTGGAGGGTACCGGTACTTTTAAGATCAGTCTGCGTGAATTTCAATTGTGTCCCGGATTGATGGTGATAGCACTGCCTAATCAGATTATCGAGCAGCGGTATTTCAGTCACGATTTTAAAGGCATTTTCTTTGCTGTGTCGAAGAACTTGCTGGAGACGTTGCCTAAGATCGGAAATGTGCTTTCTTTGTTTTTCTATCTGAAAGATTATCCGTGTTTCGACCTCACTCCGCACGAGCAGGAGGTGGTGAAGGAGTATCACGTGTTTATCAGGAAACGGTTGAGGAATAAGGAGGCTTTATACCGTAGGGAAGTGGTAATGGGACTGATGCAGGGGTTCTTTTTCGAGCTTTGCACTATTTTCACTAATCATGCACCCGCAAATGCTACTACGATGAAGAATAAAAGCCGGAAAGAATATATCTTCGAACGCTTTTATGAGTCTCTGGTGGAGTCTTACCAGTCTGAACGCAGCGTAAAATACTATGCCGACCAACTGTGTCTGACGCCGAAGCATCTTTCGGGAGTAGTGAAAGAAGTCAGCGGAAAAACGGTAGGGGAGTGGATTGACGAGTTGGTGATTCTGGAAGCGAAAGCCCTCCTGAATTCTTCAAGTATGAACATACAGGAGATTGCCGACCGGCTGAATTTTGCAAACCAGTCTTTCTTTGGGAAATATTTCAAGCATTACACCGGTATGTCTCCAAAAGAATACCGGAAAAGCCGCTAAAATCATAGAACACCGGAGCGTACACGGCTTAGTGTCTCCGGTGTCATCAGAAGATAGGAAGCGATGTGTGCCAGAGGCGCGCGTTTGATGATTTCCGGATGTGTTTCGAGCAGGAGGTTATAACGTTCGCGAGCGGATTCGAAACGCCAGGAGTCTGCTTTAACCTGTGATACAATTAAAGAGTATTCCAATATCTTTTGATAGAACATGTTGATTTCCCAGTTCTCCCTCGCTAATTTTTGTATCATGTCGCGGGGGAATAAGTAAATAATGGAAGGTTCAAGAGTTTCTACGATTAGCCGGGTGGGTACTTGTTTCAGAAAACTTTCAATGCACATCACGATACATCCTTCGTATGAGAAATGTTCGGTCACGTCTTTCCCGTTTTTGTAATAGTACTGCCTAAGCATGCCTTTTCCTACAAAAACAAGTTCGTGGGCTACTTCTCCTTCGTTGAGCGCTATGGCTCCTTTGGGAAATTCTTCACGAATCAGTATGCTTTCTATCTGCCGTCTTCCTTCTATACTCATCTCCGGAAAGCGGGAATTGACAACAGCATTTACAGTCTCTCTTAATAGTGTATCCATGTCTTTTCTGTCTTGATGTGTGCAAAAATACTAAAAACGGTTGACATAAATCAAGGGTGGTATAAAAAAGATGTATCTTTGTCCGCAAAATCAAGAAGTAAGGTGATTATGAATAAGATAATAGGCTTGGCAGTGTTGCTGTTTTGTTTGAGTGGTTGCGTTAGGGATAATGATGCTATTTATTATCCGGTTGGCAACGTAGATGTGGAAAGAGGCGGTCCGGCTTTGGAGGCAGGAAAGGGAGATTTGATAGCCCGAAGTTATAATACCGAAGATTATGTGTTGGACACGCTTGCGCAATATCCGGGTGACCCGACTCTCGGTAAACTGACATTTATGATTAACCTGAAAAATCAGTCGGCGGATCGGGAAGTAGATGGATTTAATGGCGTCGGCCGGTCTAAACTAACGATGAGTCTTGGATATAAAGACGGTAACTATTCGGCAGAAAGCCAAGTCCCTGTTTATACCTCGTCTGACGTGACTGCCAGTTATGCAATCAAACTCCGCTTGAAAGGGGAATTGACCTTGACGGGAGACGAATGGATGATTGACTATGTGTATGCCCAATTAGCGGGCTTATTCCAGCCTTATCCGCCTACGTCTTTCCCGGAAGTGTTTATGTGTAAAGGAGGTGAGCAACCATTCGCTACTTTCGATTCTTTCCGTAGAACCTGGACGTTTGATATAACCTATGATCGTTCCAACCTTTCTTTCAGCCAACTGTATTTCAACTTGTTCGTAAACCTGGCCGGGCAGAAGAGGGAAGAAAGAGTCCGGTTGAGAATGGATAAAGAATCTTACTTTGAGATCTATAAAGAAAAAGAGGAAATGTAGTTTAACTGCATTTCCTCTTTTTCTTTGTAGTGGGTACGAGAATCGAACTCGTATTACATGCGTGAGAGGCATGTGTCCTAACCGTTAGACGAACCCACCGGAGTTTGATAGATTAAAAAGAGCCAAGTCTTTAAAACTTAGCTCTTTTTTATATTGAGATTTTTTGCGGAAGCTGGGGGATTCGAACCCCCGGTACC
>ENA-UOJC01004930-UOJC01004930.1-human-gut-metagenome-genome-assembly--contig:-C104-NODE-4930-length-10798-cov-13.247789_pt1 | contig 10798 bp, 10 predicted proteins | sample MGYA00242339_ERZ723886 | MGnify/ENA metagenome assembly ERZ723886 | reverse complement strand
TCTCCCATCGCTTCACAACCGGGAGAACAGACGCGGCGTTCCTTTGTCTTTAGCCCTTCACCGCACCGGCGATCACGCCGTCGATGATGTATTTCTGGCAGACGAGGTACATCACGATAATCGGCAGAACCGTAATCATAATGCAGGCCATCATCGGCCCCATCTCCACGCGGCCATAGCTGCCGCGGAAATACTGAATCGCCATCGGGATGGTGCGGTATTTCTTGATATCCAGCACCAGCGTCGGCAGGAGATAGTCGTTCCAAACCCACATGGTTTCCAAAATCGCGGTGGAGATCATCGTCGGTTTCAGAATCGGGAACACGATCTTGAAGAAGATTTGCAGCGGATTGCAGCCGTCGATCATCGCGGCCTCCTCAATCGCAATCGGGACAGATTTCATAAAGCCGGTGAACATGAACACCGCCAGACCCGCGCCGAAGCCGAGGTAGATCACGCAGATGTTGAACGGCGTGTTGAGCCTCAGCGTGTCCGCCGTCTTGGAGAGGGTGAACATCACCATCTGGAACGGCACGACCATCGAGAACACGCAGAGCAGATACATCGCCTTGGAAATCATGGAGCTCACGCGGGTGATGTACCAGCCGCACATCGAGCAGCACAGCAGAATCAGTACGACCGAGGTGATCGTGATCGTCGCCGAATAGCCGAAGGATTGCAGGAAGTTGAGCTGGGTGATGCCGTAGGCATAGTTGTGCAGCCCGGCGAACGTCGCCTGAGTCGGCAGTTCGAACACCGTCGCGGTGGAAATCGCCAGCTCGTCCTTGAGCGAGTTAATCAGAATCAGCAGCACCGGATAGAGCCACACGACGCAGAGCGCCGCGAGCAGCACGGTCAGCAGCACGTTGACAACGCGGCGGGAGCCGGAAACGGCGCCATCATGGTATTTGGCCATTACTGCTGCACCTCCTTGCGACGGGTGAAATAGAGCTGAATGAGCGCGATGACGATGACCAGCAGGAAGAAGACCACGGCCTTCGCCTGACCGATGCCCTTCCACTGCGCGCCGCTGCGCTGGTAGAACGTGTCGTAGATGTTGAGCGCGAGCATCTGGCTGGCCTTGGCCGGTTCGCCGCCGGTCAGCGAGAGGTTCTGGTCGAAGAGCTTGAACGAGTTGGTCAGCGTCAGGAAGGTGCAAATTGTGATGGAGGGCATGACCATCGGCAGCTTGACCCTGAAGAGCGCCTGCGCGCCGGTCGCGCCGTCGATGGCAGCGGCTTCCAGCAGGTCGCCCGGCACGTTTTGCAGCCCCGCGATGTAGATAATCATCATATAGCCGATCTGCTGCCAGCACATCAGGATAATCAATCCCCAGAAGCCGTATCGCGCGTCCAGCGAGAGCAGCGGCCTGCCCAGATTGGTCAGAATGCCGTTGAGCAGAATCTGCCAGATATAGCCCAGCACGATGCCGCCGATCAGGTTCGGCAGGAAGAACACCGTACGGAAGACGTTCGTGCCCTTGAGCCCGCGCGTCAGCGCCAACGCGATGGCAAAGGCGATGACGTTAATCAAGACAGTGGAAACGACGGTGAATTTCGCCGTAAACCAGAAGGCGGAGACGAACGTGCTGTCCTGAAAGACCTTCAGGTAGTTATCCAGCCCAACGAACGTCGTCTTGCTGATGGTGGTGAACTTGTGGAAGGACAGGAAAATGCCCCACAGGAACGGCCACACGAAGCCGATGATAAACGCCGCCAGCGTCGGCAGCAGGAAAAACGGCCAATATTTTTTGATTGCTTTTTCCATATTTCGGTTCCTTTCGGAGGCAGGAATGGGGCAGCCTGCAAAGGGACATGGCGCGCATGCCGCTTTGAAGACTGCCCTTTTCGCGGGCAGTTTGCTTTTTTCAGTCTATCTCAGTTTGAAGAAGAAAAAGGGGAGGGCGAAGTGCCCGCCCCTTTTGGCGCAAGGTCAGTTAATGGCTCAGCTTGTACTCGGTCGCCCAGCCGTCCACGAAGGCGGTCTTCACAGCGTCCCAGTCGCCGGTGCCGGCAGCGTAAGCGGTCAGCGCGGAGCCGACGCCGTTCTTCCACTCTTCGGACGGAATGGTCGCGAAGTTCCAGCTCACCGGGAGCTTGCCCTCGGCGGTGTACTGCGCGTCAATCTGCACGAACGGGTTCGCGGACTGATATTCGCCGGTGAAGGTATCGAACGGGGCGACGAAGCCCATGTCCTGAGACATGCTCTTGCGGCCCTCGTCAGAGGTCACGACCCACTCCATGAACGCGAGGGTCGCGTCGATGTCTTCCTGCTTGGCGGTGCCGTTGACGCACCAGTAGTTCTCCGTGCCGGTGCACAGGCCCTGATTCTCTTCGCCTTCCACGCCGATGTAGATCGGGAGCATGGTCAGGTTCTCAGCGCCGAGGGAGGAAACGTCGTTCCACGCCCAGGTGCCGTTCTGATAGAACACGGCCTTCTCGCCGACGAACTCAGCCACAGCGTCGTTGCCGGTCTTGCTGGCCAGCAGCTTCGGGTCGCAGGTGGAATCGGTGATGTACAGATCCCAGATCTTCTTGTAGTTGTCCAGATAGGTGCCCTTGATGGCCTCGGTCGCGCCGATGCCATCCGCCTTGTACTCGTAGTAGATCGGCATGTTGGCCAGATGGGTCTTGAAGCGCCAGTCGGAAGAACCGTCCATACCGGCGGAGGTGAAAGCGCCGTCCACGCCAAGCTCGTCCTTGCGCGCCTGGATATCGTCGGCAACCGCCTTCAGGGTTTCAAAGTTGGTGATGTCGGAGGCCTTGTAGCCAGCCTTCTCCAGCAGCTTGGTGTTGGCGATCAGGCCGTAGGTCTCGATGACGTAGGCCACGCCGTACACCTTGTCGTCCTCCTTGAGGGCGAAGGCGTCGGAGGTCAGGTGCTTGGTGATCTCGGCGTCCTTGAGATCATAGCAGTAATCCTTCCAGTTGGCCAGACCAACCGGGCCGTTCACCTGGAACAGCGTCGGCGGATCGTTCTTCTCGATTTCGCTCATCAGCGTGGTCTCGTAGTTGCCGGAAGCGGCCGTCACGACGGTCACCGGCACGCCGGTCTTCTCGGTGTAGAGCTTCGCGAGCTCCTGCCACTGCGGATCCTGCTCGGGCTTGAAGTTCAGGTAGTACACCGAACCCTCGGCCGAAGCGGTCATGGCCAGAGCAAGGCACAGGCACGCGGCCAGAGCAAAGGCGATGATTTTCTTCATAGATTGTTACCCCTTTCATTTGGTAGAGAGTTTTTATGGTCGAAGCGTCCTCCCGCTCCAAACATACGGTTTCACGACGTTGTTTGCGAAACACCGTGCAACGTCTATGCACCCATTATAGACCAACCTTTTCAGAAATGCAAGAGCCTTTTTGGAATTTATGAGCCTTTTTTACAAATCGTGCGCGACATAAACCGACATTTTGCAGATTCGCCCTTCTTCCTTCTTCGGCTTCATCCTCCTTTGTTCGCCAGAATGTGCAACTTTGTGCAAATTTTTTGCGCAAATTGGGCGCACACGGTTGACAGTGCACCCATCCTCTTTTACAATAAAAGCAGACACGAGAGCGGGCTGTGTCACGCGCCGCTTTCCCCCTATCTTCTGCGCAAAGGAGCGTTTCTGTGGCCGTAACCATTCGGGATGTGGCGGCGCTGGCAGGCGTTTCGCCGTCCACCGTATCCAGAACCTGCCAAAACAGTCCCTCCATCAGCGAGGACACCAAGCGGCGCGTCCGTCAGGCCGCCAAGCAGCTCGGCTATGCCATGGGCGGCGACCCGGCGCAGTCCCCCGCGCCGCGCACCATCGGCGTCATCCTGCCGCCGAGCGCCAAAGAGGTTTACGAAAACCCCTTCTATCTGGAGATGATCCGCGGCATCAACCAGTTCTGCAACGCGCACCAATACGTCAGCACCATCGTCACCGGGCGCGACAACGACGAAATCCTCGCGGCGATCCGGCTGCTCGTCTCCACCGGCGCGGCGGATGCGTTTATTCTGCTCTATTCCCGTCAGGGCGATACCGTCATCGACTATCTGGTGCAGGCGGAGCTGATGTACGTGCTCATCGGCAAGGCCTATGCCTACGCGAACAAGACGGTCTACATCGACAACGACAACTTTCTCGCCGGGCAGGAGGCGACCGAATATCTCATCCGTCGGGGGCATCGGCGCATCGCCTATCTGGGCAGCGACAACGCCTATTTTTTCACCGCCGACCGCAGGCGCGGCTATCAGGCGGCGCTGGCACTGGCGGATATCCCCCTTCCGGAGGATTACTGCGTGGAAATGCCGACGCTGGGCAGCGACGACGCGGCCGTGCACGCGCTGCTCAGCCGCGCGGACAGGCCGACCGCCATCGTCGTCAGCGACGATCTGCTGGGCATGACGCTCGGGCGCGCCTGTCTGGCGCACGGGCTTTCCATTCCTAAAGATATTTCCATCATCTCGTTCAATAATTCGCTTTTCGCGAAATTGACCTCGCCCCGGCTCACGTCGGTGGATCTCAATTCCTTTCAGCTGGGCATCGAGGCGGCCAGCCAGCTCATCAGCCACGTCGAGCGTCCGGAATTGATGGCGACCAAGAGCATCATCCCGCACCGCATCGTCGAGCGGGAGAGCTGCCGCGATCTTTGAGCGCGTGCATCGCTCATCAAGCCCAAATCGCTCCAAAACAAAACACGCTCCCTTCGGCGGCAAAACGTCGAGAGAGCGTGTTTTTTGCTTTACAGAATACTTTGAAGCGTCATCGCGCAGAGCATTTCCCGCGGGAATGCGCTCAGTGTGCGCAGCGCCAGCGGCGAGAACGAGCCCTCGCGCAGCAGCACCTGATACAGGCAGGCAATCACCAGCCTGCGGTCGATCTGCGGCTTGGCAAAAAGCACGCCGATCCGTCCGCCCAGCAGCGAGCCGAGCATGGATTCCGCCTTTTCAAGCGGCAGGCGCGCGCGAAGCTCGTCCCGCAGCGCGGCAAACGTCAGCACCTGCGCCGGGTTGACCTCCGCCGCCTGCGCGCAAAGCTCGCAGCCGCGCAGGAAATAGTCGATGCCGTCCGCCTTTTCCGGCAGCTCCTCCTCCAGCAGGGAGAAGAACGGCGCGGCGCTCTCCCGCTTCCGCGTCAGCGCGTTGGAATGGGCGAACGCCATCTCCACCTGCGTCAGCCGGACGACGTAATCCTGCGCGCGGGTGTAGAGCGCCTGCGCGTCCACCGCGTCAAACGCATAGGACACGCCGCGCATGCGCCCGAACGCGCGCATCACGTCGTTATAGCCGAGGGTGCGGTTGCGCGCCGAGAGCGCGCTGTCCAGCGTCAGCAGGCCGCCCAGCGGCTGCGAGGTGCGGATGTAGGTGACGTTCGGCCTGCGGTCATACTGCGTGTGGGAGCGGTGCTTGCCGATGTCAATGGCGATGATATCCCGCGCGCCGCTGCGCACGGCCATCTCCACCGGCGTGTTGTCGCAGAAGCCGCCGTCGATATAGCGGTCGCCGCCGACCTGCTTCATCGGGAAAATCGGGAAGCAGGACGCGCTGGCCATCAGCCAATCGTGCAGCGAACCGGCCTCCATCTCCTCCAGCCGCTTCTCCACCATCGCCAGCGACGGGAAGCGCGTGGTGACCACGCCCAGACGAACGCCGCTGCGGCGAACCCTGTCCTCGTCGATCAGCCGGTGCAGAATCTCCATCAGCGGGGAAACATCCATGCCCTTCTGGTGCGCGTAGCGGGTGATGAATTCCAGCAGCTTTTCCGGGTGATCGAAGATGTTTTCCGCGTCGTCCGCGATGGCAAGGCTTTCCTCGCTCACCACGTCGCTCAGGCGGATGCTGCTCCACAATTCGGCCGCCGCGTCCATGCTGCCCTGCGCGTACATCGCCGCGTGCAGCGCGCCGACGGACGTGCCGAAGACGCTGCCCGCCTTCACGCCCAGCGCGTCCAGCGCGGCAATCGCGCCGACCTCATACGCGCCCTTCGCCCCGCCGCCGCCCAGCACGAGCGCCGTTTCGGAGGGAATGAACGCGCGCATTAGGCGCGAACCTCGATTTTCGCCATATCCGCCAGCATTTCGGCGGTCTTTTCAATGCCCATCAGCCCGGAGTTGATGCAGACGTCGTAATTCTGCGCCTTGCCCCACTTCTGATCCGTGTAGCGGAAATAGTGGTTGCCGCGCTCCTTGTCGGATGTGCTGATGGCCTTGAGCGCCTCCGCCTCGCTCAGGTTGTGGCGCGCCATGATGCGGTTGACGCGCACCTCGCGCGGCGCATAGACGAAGACGTTGATGGTGTTGTCGCGCCCGGCGAGGATATAGTCCGCGCAGCGGCCGACGATGACCGCGCTCTCCTTCGCGGCGATGTCGCGGATGACCTGTGCCTCGGAGATGAAGATGGATTCGCTCAGCGGCAGATATTGGCTGGAGAAGAAGCCGCTGGAATACGCGGCGCTCGCGGCGAGGTTCTGCATGAAGCCGCTGCGCACGCGCTGCTCGTTGTTGGCGATGAACTCGTCGGACAGACCGCTCTTCTGCGCGGCCAGGGTGATGAGCTTTTTATCGTAATACGCGATGCCGAGGGTTTTGGCGACCAGCTCGCCGATCTCGCGGCCGCCGCTGCCATACTCACGGCCAATGGTGATGATTAAAGGATTCCTCATATTGATGACCTCCTCATCCTGTTTGTTGTCTTTATTATAACACATCCGTAAACCGCGGGACAAACTTTTTTCTTCTTCCGTTCTCCTCAAAAATCAGCTTCCTCCCCGAGGGAGTCCGTCCCCATTTGAAGTTTCCAAACGATTGTGCTACAATAAAAACATAAAAAAACGACACAGAGGAGCGTCAACCCATGACCATCAGATTATACGACAAAGATGTGGATATGCTGGACTTTTCCGCCGTGGTCAAAACCTGCGTGCAGCGGGAAAACGGCTATGTCGTCACGCTGGATCAGACGGCGTTTTTCCCGGAGGGCGGCGGACAGGGCGCGGATCACGGCACGCTGGGCGGCGTGCAGGTGCTCGACGCGCACGACGTTCACGGCGAGGTGGAGCACCTGGTCAGCGCGCCGCTGACAATCGGCAGCGAGGTACGCGGCCATGTGGACGCGGCGCGCAGGCTGGACATGATGCAGCAGCACAGCGGCGAGCACATGTTTTCCGGATTGGTGCACGGCCTTTTCGGGTATGATAACGTGGGCTTTCACATCGGCACGGAGGCCGTGACCATGGATTTCAACGGCCCGCTGACCGAGGAGGACGTCCGCCGCGTGGAGCTGCTGGCGAATCAGGCCGTCTGGCGCGATCAGCCGGTGGAGGCGTTCGTGCCCGACCGCGAGGCGCTGGCAAACATCGAATACCGCAGCAAAAAGGAAATCGACGGGGATGTGCGCATCGTCCGCATCGAGGGCGTGGATACCTGCGCCTGCTGCGGCACACACGTGCATACCACCGGCGCCGTCGGCCAAATCAAGGTCGTCGGCTTGCAGAAATACAAGAGCGGCGTGCGCGTCTCCATCCTCTGCGGCCGCCGCGCGCTGGCCTACGAAAACGCGATGCTCGATCAGGCCAAGGCCGCCGGGCACGCGCTTTCCGTGCCGACGGAGGAGCTTTCCGGCGCGGTGGAGCGGATGCTCGGCGAGCGCGACCGCCTGCGCGCACAGAACGACGCGCTGGGCATGCGCATTTTCGATCTGCTGGCGCAGCGGGAGGCAAAAAACGCGATCCGCGTCGTGGCCTGCGACGCGCTGCCCGCCGCGCACGCGCGCAAGGCCGCCGGTCAGCTTGCCGTCGGCGCAAAGGCGGCGCTCGTGCTCATCCCCCGCGAGGCGGGCTGGAGCTTCGCGCTGTCCTCCGAAACGGAGGATGTGCGCCCGATGACCAAAGCCCTCTGCGCGGCGTTCGGCGGCAAGGGCGGCGGGCCGAAGGACATGACGCAGGGCGTTCTCTCCTCCGGCACGGAGGCGGAAATTCGGGCAAGTCTTAAAGAATAACGGGATAACTCCCGTTCAGCCCGGACACGCGATTTCCAGCACCTGCTCGATCATCTTGTGAAAGAGCTGCGCTTCCACCGTGTCGGCAGCGCGGTAATAGACCTCCTTCCCCTCGCGGCGGGCGACGATCAGCCCCGCCGCGCGGAGGGGGCGCAGGTGGTGCGACAGCGCGGGCGAGGACATTTCCATACATTCGGAAAGCTGGATCACGCATTTTTCGCTGTGGCAGAGGATGAAAAACAGGCGCACGCGCGTCGGGTCGCTCAGGTATTTGAAAAGCTGCGCCGCCGCCTCAAACGACGCGGTATCCTGCGGCGCGGGATGCAGATGATGTTCGCTCATACGACATTCTCCCCTTTTGCTCCGTTTTCGCCCAAACGGAAGGTCCTTTCGCCCAATCGGAAGAGGTTGTGCGAAAGCCCTTGCACGGGCGCTCTCAATGCATTATACTACGGTCACAACGAATAAACAAGTGCTTAATCGTTAAATCCATTGACTGATACTAATTCGCAGTTAAAATGCTTAACAGAGCGCATCAGATTTTTTGTTCTGACGAAGCCAAGTGAAGTGAGGCGTACTGGAGGTACGTTGAACGGAACGAGGCAAAGTCAGAGCGAAAAAGATGGTGCGCGGATTAAGCCATTTTAACAAGAATTAGTATGAAACGAAAAGGAGTCACCGACATGAAAAAGAGCTATAAGATCGAAGTGGACTGCGCCAACTGCGCCAACCTGATGGAAGAAGCCGCCCGCAAGACCGACGGCGTGGCCGGCGCGACCGTCAATTTTATGACCCAGAAGATGATCGTCGAGTTCGCCGAGGGCGCGGACGCAAAGCAGGTCATGCAGGCGGTGCTCAAGGCCTGCCGCAAGGTGGAGCCGGATTGCGAGATCGAGCTGGGCTGATCCGCCCGCATCCTCAAACCGGCGCTGAATCGAAGGAGATCAAACCATGAACAGGAAGCAAAAAAAGATGCTCGCGCGCATCCTGACCGCTGCGGCCATGCTGATCGCGCTGAAGCTGATCCCCGTGACCGGCGTTTTGCAGCTTGCGCTGTATCTGGTCGCCTATCTGGTCATCGGCTATGACATTCTGAAAAAGGCGTGGCGGGGCATTTTGAACCGTCAGGTGTTCGACGAAAACTTTCTGATGGCCGTGGCCACCGTCGGCGCGTTCGCGCTGGCGATCGTCTCGCGCAGCGGCGACTATGTGGAAGCCATCGCCGTCATGCTGTTTTATCAGATCGGCGAGCTGTTTCAGAGCTACGCCGTCGGCAAGAGCCGCCGCAACATCAGCGCGCTGATGGATATCCGCCCGGATTACGCGAACATCGAGCGCGACGGCCAGCTTGAAAAGGTCGATCCAGACGAGGTGGAGATCGGCAGCGTGATCGTCGTGCAGCCGGGCGAAAAGGTGCCGCTGGACGGCGTGATCCTCTCCGGCGCGTCCAGCCTGAACACGAGCGCGCTGACCGGCGAAAGCCTGCCCCGCGACGCAAAGGCGGGCGACGAGGTCATCAGCGGCTGCATCAACATGACCGGCGTGCTGCGGATTCAGACGACGAAGGCCTTCGGCGAATCCACCGTCTCCAAAATCCTCGAGCTGGTCGAGGATTCCAGCTCCCACAAATCCAAATCCGAAAACTTCATTTCCAAATTCGCCCGCGTGTATACGCCCGCCGTCTGTTACAGCGCGCTGGCGCTGGCGGTTCTGCCGCCCGTCGTCCGGTTGATGCTGGGGCATCCGGCGCAGTGGGGCGATTGGGTTTACCGCGCGCTGACGTTTCTGGTCATCTCCTGCCCCTGCGCGCTGGTCATCAGCATCCCGCTGAGCTTCTTCGCGGGCATCGGCGGCGCGAGCAAAGAGGGCGTGCTGATTAAGGGCTCGAACTATCTGGAAACGCTGTCCAAGGTCAAAACGGTCGTCTTTGACAAAACCGGCACGCTGACGCAGGGCGTTTTCGAGGTCAGCGGCGTTCACCACAGCGAGATGGAGAACGAAAAGCTGCTGGAATACGCGGCGCTGGCGGAATGTGCCTCCTCCCACCCCATCAGCAAGAGCCTCCAGCGCGCCTACGGCAAGGCCATCGACCGCGACCGCGTGCGCGACATTCAGGAGATCAGCGGCAAGGGCGTTTCCGCCGTGGTGGACGGCCACGCCGTGCTGGCGGGCAACGACAAGCTGATGGCGCTGCGCGGCATTCCGTTTATCGGCTGCCACAGCGTCGCCACGATCATCCACATCGCCATCGACGGGCAGTACGCGGGGCACATCGTGATTTCCGACGTGGTGAAGCCGCACGCTAAAGAAGCCATCGAGCGGCTCAAGCATGCCGGTGTGGAAAAGACCGTCATGCTCACCGGCGACAGCCGCCGCGTGGCCGATCAGGTCGCCGGGGCGCTGGGCGTGGACGAGGTGCACAGCGAGCTGCTGCCCGCCGACAAGGTGGCGCAGGTCGAAACGCTGCTCGCCGACAAGGGCGGAAAGGATAAGCTGGCGTTCGTCGGCGACGGCATCAACGACGCGCCGGTGCTCAGCCGCGCAGATATCGGCATCGCCATGGGCGCGATGGGTTCGGACGCGGCCATCGAGGCGGCGGACGTCGTGCTGATGGACGACGACCCGCTGAAAATCGCCAAGGCCATCCGCATCTCCCGCAAATGCATCGGCATCGTGTATCAGAACATCGTCTTCGCGCTGGCGGTCAAATTCGCCTGCCTCGCGCTCGGCGCGCTGGGTCTGGCGAACATGTGGGCGGCGATTTTCGCCGACGTCGGCGTGATGGTGCTGGCGGTGCTCAACGCGATTCGCGCGCTGCGGGTGCATAACCTGTAACGGGCGC
>ENA-UOJC01004929-UOJC01004929.1-human-gut-metagenome-genome-assembly--contig:-C104-NODE-4929-length-10798-cov-58.891557_pt1 | contig 10798 bp, 10 predicted proteins | sample MGYA00242339_ERZ723886 | MGnify/ENA metagenome assembly ERZ723886 | reverse complement strand
ATTCAGTGCGGAAATAGTGCGGATTTCGAAATCCGCACTATTTCCGCACTGAATTGGGGGGGGTAATAAGCTTATAATGAGCGTATTATGCCATCAATAACTTTAACGCCCATGTTTTTGTCAAAAACCTTCAAACAGATGGACTCCCTACGAGAAGATATAGTCCCTTTTGTTCGTCCTAATAAGGCTGTCATTTGGGATGGAAGAACTCCGCATTTGATAAGATAGGCCATTTTTAAATCTTGCGAAGTCAGTTTACCATTAGTTAGAAGTAGAAGATTAGTTTTGAAATTGGGAGAGCATTCTAGTATGGTTTGTTCTAACAAACTCCATAATTTACTGTTCTCTTTAATTAGCTTATCGCTTGATATGTGTTGGCGTAAAATTTGATAAGCTTCTGACTGAATAATAACAGAAGGTATATTGTAATCTTGATTGGCTTCGTATAGATTTAAAAGTTCAGTTCTTAATTTTTCTCTTAAATCTTCAGGGGACGGAGTCTTTATTGAGATGGAATCCGAAGTAATAGATGTCTCGATATTAATATTGCTATTATTAATATCAGACTGTTGTATTTCTAATCTGTGTTTAAGTACTTGAATATTGTCTAGTGCATCGTATAGTTTTAATAGCTGAGACTTATTCTTGTATTTAAGAATTAATACAAATATCAGTAAAAATATAATTGCGATTGAACACGCAATTAACCAATGACCTCTAACTTTTTTAGAAGCTTCAAATTTGTCTTTTTCCGCCTCTATAAACTGATAGTTGAAGAATGAATTTTGAACAGCTACTGTTTGAATATTATTTGTGTTTATATATTGCTCAAGTATATCTTGATAGTTGTAAATATATTCAATTAAAGAGTCTTGGTCGATGAATGATCTTAGCTGGTCAGATAAAAGAATGTGATAGCCAGTTTTATGATTTAAGTAGTCGGTTGTGTTTATTAACTTATGTGCATAGTAATAAGCAGAATCTTGTATCCCTGCCGCATTATAAATTTCCGCAGCATATGCTAATGCTGTATTATAACTTACCGGATGAATATTTTGTGGTACATTTTTGATTAATGTTAATGCAGCATTAATATCTCCTTTATAATATTTTGATGCTGCGAGATATAGATTCTGTTGTGCGATTTGATGTAAATCGTTTGGATATAATCTTAATGCTATGATATTGGAATGTGTTAGATTTCTTTCTGCCTCCTGATAGTTTTTTGCATGGAGGTTTATAATCCCTAATAATTGTTTGTCATACATTAGATTGATAGAATCTTTAAGAAGAGAATCTATTTTAATTGTTTCTTCTAAATAAGGTATGGCTCTGTCATATATGCGTAGAGTATTGAATAAGCGCCCAATTTGGCTTAATATTGAGCTCTTTAATTTTAAATCTTTTATTTCATTTGTAGATAAATAGGATAGTGATTCATAAAAGTACTTGAGTGATTTCGGATAATCCCCAAGATCACTATATACCCGACCTCCATAATATAAAGCTTCAGGATAACGATTGTTACCCTTATGTTTGGATTCGAAGTCAATAACTTTCAATATAAGACTATCGGATGTATGCGTAATGTAGGCTTTGTCCGATACTTTTACTGACAGAAAATCATAATAGTGCTTATCAGCATCTGATAAGAGATTATAGTTAATGGCACCCAAAGAATCCCATGCTTCTTTGGGTGATTCAGACGAAAAACTTTCTACTCTTGAAAGCCGGATATCAGAAGGCTTGTAGGTGCAGCCGGTAAAGATTAATGAAAGAATTAATAATAGTAATGTGCGAATAGTCATTGTTCTGAAATATATCCGAGGATAAAGTCCTCGATTACACTGGACATAGATTTGCCTCTTGTGGCACAGATTGCTTTGAAGCGAGTTTGTAATTCTTGATCAATGTTGAATGACGTTGGTCGCTTGTTAGTTGTTTTCGTTGCTATCTCTGCTGTGGTTGCTCCAGCGAGCATATTGTCAATAGGCGATGGGATAGATGCCGGTTGAGTACCGTTTTGAGGCACTGTTAAAGTTTTATTTTTAGCCATGATAAATGGTTATTGATTTAGCAATTTTAATAATTAGTGAAATATTGATTTCGGTAAATATTTATTTAGTGATTATAGCTTGCTTTCAAGTTCAGTCACTAATGCTTGGAAATCTTTGGCTCCATTCGCTTCAGGGTTAAAACTTACAATATCAGTAAAATCGAAAGCAGCTTTGGAAACATCATTATTCTTGCGGATTACCGTGGAAAGAACCCGATCACCATACTTCGACCTGACATCTGTTTCTATAGCTTCTGTCATGGTCTGCCCCTTCTCATAGATATTGAAGAATATGTAGTCAATGTGTATACCAGGATTCAGCACTTGCATTTTAACGCAAAACTGATCCATCATTGACAAGCCATAGTTTGACATAAGATCGGCCTTCATAGGTACGATTAATTTATTGGCTGCGGTAAGTGCGTTGATGGTAACTAAACCGAGAGCCGGAGGACAGTCCAAAAGGACATAGTCGTAAATGGAGCTGAATGGGTCAAGAAGAACCTTCAGTACTCTTTCCCGGTTGAACATCATCTGTAACTCCAAATCAATTCCCGCCATATCGAGTCCACTTGGAACGATATCGAGATTTTCACGGATTGGATAGATGGGAAGATTGAGCTGCTCACGAATTGCGTGGTAAATAATTCTTGGTGGAATATTTTCCATAAAGTGCCGGGTAAGATTGGCCTGAGTATCCAAATCAACCATCAACACCTTCTTTCCTCTTGAAGCCAATACCGCTCCGATGGATGCGACAGAGGCGGTTTTCCCGACTCCGCCCTTATGATTGGCGACTGCTATAATTTTAGCTTTCATTAATTGTGAGGTTAAGGGTTATGTCTTAGTTTGACAATGCAAAGATAACAATAATTATTGAATTACCGAAATAGTGTTTTATTTGTTTAGTGTTTTTGCTATGCAAATAAAATAAGAATGGGAAATGCAATGGACAGTAATTATTGAAAAATATAATTAGCGATAGTGGTAATTATTTATTTAGTGCTGGGATTTGGGTAATTCCGAGGAATGTTTTATCTTTGCAAAAGTGTAAAAGAAATTTCATTGATAATATACGCCCCCCCTATGGGGCACGAGGAACGAGTGCCCCTCTGTTCAAAATTTTAGATTATGAGTATAGACTTTAGTAAGGTTGATTTGAATAATTTTGATTTCGATACTCTTCCTGCGGATGAGTATCGGGAGTTTCTTCAGGCTTGGTCTGATTATCATGGTCGGATGAACCGTGTTTCTGTGGATGTGTTGGAGCAGGAGTTTGAGCGTAAATCCGATTATCTTCTGTGTGGGGAGCATTATGAATTGTCCGAGCTTTATCCTGATGAGTTTGTCGAGTTGTTGTTTGAGAGGAAAGCCTTTGAACAGGGTGAGGGGATTATTCCTTTTGAGGAAGTACAGAGTTATGAATATCAGTTGTGGTTGAAGCAGAAGATCCGGAACAAGGCTTTGAGGTCTGAGCCCTCCAATTCAGATGATGTACAGTCAGAGAAGATAGACTATAGTGGTTATCGTATGTGGAGATATAATCCTGTGGTCTTCTATAAGGATGGAAAGAAGAACAGGCATAGGTTGTTGTTGAAGGATGAAGGAGAGAGTCTGAGTTTCCTCAATGGGCGGGACTTTGCGATATTGTCTCCGGTGACTTATGTAGGGCGTACCAACTCTTATAGGAACGCTCGGTTTCTTTATGCCTTTGCGATAGATCTTGACGGTGTGAGTATGCACGAGGTCCGGATGTTGTTGCGAGGTATGACAACAGGGGTTTATCCTGTTGCCAATATCATAGTCAATTCAGGGCATGGGATTCATGTGTATTACCTGTTGAAGCGTCCGATTGAAATGTTCGCTACTCGCCTTGATGCGTTGAATAAGATGAAACGAGGTTTGACCAAGATTGTGTGGCTCGTGTCAAAACTTGGTGCGGAGAGAGCGCAGGTTCAGAGTGTAGTGCAGGGATTCCGTGTGCCGGGAACCAAGACAAAGTTCGGCAAACCTATCCGAGCATTCTGGAACCGTTCCGCGCCCATGCACACGCCGGAGGAATTAAACAGTTTTTTAGGGCGTGCTTTCAGTTTGACTGATGAAGAACTCGGACAGATAACTGACAAAACTCCGCATAATCCGTCCCGTGTGACACTGAAAGAGGCGCAGGAACGATGGCCGGAATGGTATGCTTCACGTGTTATAGGACGCCGCAGGGTAGGCAAGAAGTGGCAACTCAATCGTGGATTATATGATTGGTGGCTGAATATCCTTAAAGACGGTCAGCAGGTGGAAGTGCATCACCGGTACTGGTGCATTCTTACATTGGTAGTTTATGCTGTCAAATGTGGTGTTTCCCGTGAGGAAGTCCTTGCGGATGCTATTTCCTTGGTTCCGGCTTTTGACCGTAAGACTGAGACAGTGGATAATCCCTTCACGGAAGATGATGTTAAAGATGCCATGAGAGCGTATGACGAGGAATATAACAAGTGGCCGATTAGAGTTATTGAAACGACCACAGGTATAAGGATAGAGCGAAATAAGCGCAATAATAGAGGACGTGAGAAACATATTAAACTCATGAATTTTGTCAGGGATAATATCTCTTATCCTGATGGAAACTGGAGAGACGGTAGTGGGAGGAAAAAAGCCACTATAGATAGCAGTTCTCATGCTAGACTTGTTAAGGAGTGGCGAGCGAAGAATCCGGACAGCAAGAACAAATCTTTATGTGCCCGGGAGACAGGACTCTCAAGACCTACTGTTACCCGGTGGTGGAATCCTGCCGTGCAAGAACCACTAAAACAATAAAACATTAAATAAATAAAACAATATATATTGTTTTATTGTTGGGCTTGCGAGTCCGTTTCATAGTTCCCTTCAAGAACCATAACCATAGTATGAATGTTATTTGTAAGGAAAATATTTACGCCTGAATATTCAGGAAGAATAATTTTCAGAAATATGAATTTTCAGAACAAATAACAAATGCTTTATCAATGGATGAAACAAAAGAAGAAAAGGGAGATTTTTTAGAAGTCAGAAAATCTTTCGAGAAAGATCCAAGAAAGGTCATTGAGATAGAGATGGACAAGGATGGCAGATTCTCTGAGAGAACTCGATATGCTATGGAGAATACTCTGAATTTAAGTCTGCTTTCACCCCCTGAAGGCCCGAAGCTGGCAAGTGAAGCAGAGGCTCTGTTTGTGCTGTCAAAGCGCGGAACTGTTTTGGAAACAACAGAAGCAGATTTCATAGAGGGATATATCTCCCCTATGGTGTACCGATCTTCCTCGATGAAGTTCCCGTAGGTTCCAATCGCCCCGAAGTTCGTGAAGATGATCAAGGATATGAACGCCGGAAGTGGTGTCCCGCACGCTACGATCACATCTACAATCAACAACATACTCGACCGCTTTTTCAGTGGGTATTTGCTTGTGAGTAACCGTGTCAAAATGGGATACGGCAAGGTCGAGGAATAGCATATGTATCCTCCGGAGGTCAGTTACTTCAGGCGGTTCCATCGCTTGCGCGAGAGCAAATTTTTTAAATTTGCCATAGCTTAATAGGGCAAAATATTGGCGAAGCCACCGCATCCACTCCGTTGGGATGCTATATTTAACCCTATTAAGGCATGTGGCTTTGCCCCCTACAACCCCCACAAGGGGAGTGGCCTCTCCCCTTTGAACCCCACCGCCGGGATGACCCTTCCCGGACCCTCGGACAAGGGCTTCCAGCCCCCGTCACCCCCGGGCAGAGAGTGACCCTCTCTCTGCACTCTCCGGCAAAGGGAACAGCTCTGCGGCCGCCGTTCCCCTTGCATCCCTTCCCGGCCGTTTCCGTCCACCTTCCACTGAAAATATATGAGCCACTATACAGTCTGCCATTATGAGAAATGCTACGGTCCACCGGTGTCCTACTCCACCCATATCGAGAGGAAGAAGGCGGACGGAACGGAGCATGTGCCGTACAACATCAAGCGCAGAGACCTTACCAAACATAACAAGGAGTTTATAAAGGAAGCCCGGGAGATTGGCCGCAGCGCAGCCATCGAGAAAAGGCTTGATGCTGTCCGTCATCAGAAGGATGCCGACGGCAATGAATACGAGCGCAAGATCCGGAAAGGTCAGATATGCTGCATCGAGATCCGCATGAGCGCATCGGTCGAGGGAATGGCTGAGATCATCGAGCAGGGCAGGCTGATGGAGTGGTGCCGGGAGTCTATCAAGTGGGCGCAGAGAGAACATGGCAAGGAGAATATCGTAAGTGCGGTTCTGCACATGGACGAGGAGACTCCGCATCTTCATGTGTCGCTTGTACCTGTCGTGTCCGGAGAGAGTAAGAAACAGAGGACGACAAAAAAGAGAGCCGCCAAGGATAAGGAGAAAGCGGAGAAAAACGGGGAGGAAGCCCCTAAGAAGAAACGCCGCTACAAGAAAAAGGCGACAGAGGAGACCCTGCGGTTGTGTGCCGATGATGTCATGACCCAGTGGGATCTGAAAAGGCGGCATACCGAGTATGCCATTGCGATGGCTCCTTTCGGGCTGGAGAGAGGCGAGGAGGGAAGCCCTGCCAAACATAAGGATCTTGCCCAGTATTATAAGGAGCAATACGAGCTGCAACGCGGGCGGCTGGACGAGTTACTCAAGGAACTCGCCGGACAGGAGGACTTGGTAAAGGAGAAGAACCGGGAGATTCTTAAAAAGGATAGTCAGATCCGGGAGCAGGAAAAGGAACTGAACGAGACCAGGAGTGAACTCACTGAAAAGAAAAATGAGATAGCCCGGCAACAGCAGCAGCTCGACAAACTTCTTCCGTTGATAGTGAAGGCGCAGGACAGGCTCGATACTTATACTGAAGCCGGAGAATATGCCGAGGGGCGCATAGAGTCCGCTGACCGTCTTCTTCAGGCGGCGGACAGCAGGGAGAAAGAGGTTGCCAAGGTTGAGAAGGAGGCATTGGAAAGGATAAACAACGCCTCGATAAGTTTCCTTGCCAAGAAAGAGGTGGAGAGGCTTGCAAAGGAGAATGCGGAGCTGAAGTTGCTCGTGTCCGGCAACGCCACCGCACTGGAGAGAGAAGCCGCTGCCACTCGGCATGAGAAAGCCGGGAGAGTGAAGGCGGAACAGGAACTGCAACTGCTGAAGAAGACCGTGTCCGGCTCACAGACCGCACTTGAACGCAGACATCCCGATGAAGCCCGGCTGATCAGGGAACTTGTGTCGATTGAGATAACCAATCCCGAATGGCAGGATTGTATCCTTGATGGAGGTGTGCTTCGTCTGAAGCCGTATGCGTTCACAGATCCGGCAACAAGGAAACGTATTCCGGATGAATACTGTCAGGCTACAGAGATAAAGGTCGAAGGAGAGGGAAAGGATTCCTTTATATCCATCTGCGGTAAGCGTATCTCCGATTTCTTCCGGGATATCTGGGCAAATGTGAAGGCTGCACTTGGAATAAAGCAGCGTCAGGAGGAAGAGAAAAGGAAGCAGCAGACACAAAAACCGGACACCGGACAGACTCAGGAACCACCGAGGAAAAGCAGGGGAATAAGACGGTAGGAATAATGTGCAATGGCAGTCGACTTGCCGCATCAGGCGGCAAGGTGGAAGCCTAATACCCCCTTGTCGGGGTCATGGCGATTTCCGTTGCCGGATTCGTTGTCGAACAGCAAGCTGAATCATTTTGTTTTCTTGCGTTTGTCGATGGCTCTGTAAAGGGTTGCCCGGCTGATTCCGGTTGCCTTGGTTATCTCATCTATCGAGTGCAGCTTTGAGTCGTACATCTTCAGAGCGGTAGATACTTTGCTTTCATCAGACTTTGGTCTGCCTCCCTTACGTCCTCTTGCCCTCGCAGCTTCAAGTCCTTGCCTTGTGCGCTGCCGTGTGAGATCTCTCTCAAACTGTGAGAGTCCGGCAAAGATTGTGAGCAGCAGATTGCCCTGTGGTGTGGTGGTGTCGAGCCATGTCTCTCTCAGTGATTTTATCGACGCTCCGGCTTCATGTATCCTCTCGATGATTGAGAGTAGTTCCTTGACGGAACGCCCCAGCCGGGTAAGTTCCGTTATTATCACGGTGTCTCCGGAGCGGAGTGAGTCCATCATCCTGTCAAGTTGCGGACGCTCCTTTTTAACTCCGGATATCTTCTCACTGTATATCCGCTCACATCCGTTCTGAGTGAGCAGATCTGTCTGCCCCTCGAGGTTCTGCCCGGTGGTCGATACTCTTGCGTAGCCTATGATCATGGTTGGAATAGTTGGTCTCCGGTAACCTGAATGGGGATCTCAAAAGAATTGCTGTTCTGGAGAACACCATTTGATGTAATGAGGATTGGATGTGCGACTTTGCTACGTGGAATATAAAGGTCGAATATGCTTAGCCTGTTGTGAATTTTTTTCAGTTCACTGTCGGTCAGACTATATCCAGCCGGGGCATATTTAATTTCACAGATGTTGATTACATTGTCGGCTCTGTCTATGATAAGGTCGATCTGTGCGCCGGAATGCTCATCATTCTTCTTGACATGCCATGAATAAAGATTAGCAAGGATGCCGGAAATGCCAATGGCATATTTTATTTGTCTGGTATGCAGGAGGCACAATCTTTCAAAGGCAAGTCCGCACCATGTGTGATATGTCGGTGTCTGCATTGTTCTGACCCAATACTCTTCATCTATACCGTGTGCCATTTTCACGAACTGATAGTAGAACAGGGTATAGCAATCGACAAGCTGATAGATTGCATCCCTGAGTCTTTTATCAAGATGGCAATATTTACGGACGAATCCACATTCTATAAGATCCTCCAATATGCGACTGATATGCCCATTGTTATCAAGTTGTGCTTTTGTTATAATCTCATCTCTGGTTAATCCGGCTTTTTTTCCAGATAGGGCTTCGACAACCTTTATATACTTTTCAGGCGTATTGAACATGGATGAGTATATATAGTTGAATTCATTGTGCAGTTCTCCTTCCTCTTTCAAGAAAAGATTATTGATGTTCATACCCATGCTCATATTACGTTCCAACTTTGCCCAATAGAACGGCACACCACCCATGACCATGTATCCCTCGATGATCGTGTTACGGTTAAAAGGTAATTTCATAGACTGTACCAGTTCTTCACATTCATGTAGGGAGAATTGTTGGAGCCGGAGTTTAAATGTCACACGGTTGTATAACCCTCCCTTGTTTCGGAATATTTTGTTGATTATCCAAGACGTAGCACTTCCACATATTATTAGGAGTATATCCTTTCTGGCAGAGGCCCATCCATTCCAAAAGTGCTCAAAAGCCGGAACAAACTGAGAATTGCGAGCATCCATCCAAGGAAGCTCATCAATAAATATAACTTTTCGGGCATCATCAGATTTCTTTATAAGATGTTCCAACAGAAAAAAAGCATCGAACCAATCTTTGGGTGGAGCTTCTTTTGGATCTAAACCTTGCTCAAGCAGATTTTGATAGAAGACCTTCAGTTGTCGCTTAGTGCTTGCCTTGAATACACCACTGTAATGGAATGTGAACTTATCCTCAAATGTTTCCCTGATAAGATAAGTTTTACCGATGCGACGGCGTCCATATACCGCCACAAACTCTGAATGGTCAGAATCGTAGGCTCTTTTTAGTTTGGAGATTTCTTCCTTGCGTCCTATAATCATTGGTTGGTATTTTTTGCAAAGATACAAAAAAATATTGGAATCGTGGCTATAAGTGGGTTTTAATAGGCATTTGTAGCCGTAATTCGATTGGGGTTGAGCTTCACTTAGAGGATATATATTGAGGAAATAATCGACTTATTTCCAAAAGTGGTATAAGTTTACTACTTATAGCCGGAAATCGTGATTCTCAAAAAATAAAGATTGAAACATTAATGGTATTTTGATTTTGACACGCCTTTTGGAACGTAAAAAGGCTGGATCCTCGATACCGGGAACCAGCCTTTTAGATTGTATCAAAAACGGTCGTTTTAGAATTATGTATTGATTATCAGGCAGTGTTAAATAATTTTGTTATGTCATCTGCTGAATTGCAACTGATAACATACTTCTTGTCGCTTGTCTGAATAAAAAGTAATTTAGACTTCTTATTGGTTACATACATTGTAAAAAGTCCTAATTCCTTATTCCAGAAAAGGCCATTATAACCACCATATCCACCGCTGCCAAATCGTCGAGATGGATTATTCAGTTGATTATAGGTAATCACAGTAATTGATTTGATAGATGATTTAGAAATGAAAACATTTCCGATAACCTTATCTATGTGAATTCCTTGTTCGCTCCATGTTAGAGACGTAGGTATTAGGCTTACTGCATATACCATTATGACGGTAACAACTAAGATAATAATACTTTTAAGTGTTATTATCTTGAATGGGACAGTGTTTATGTAACCATAAATTAACCCTATATAGGCAATTAAGATTACAATGCTCAGTATTATAGTGAGCCATACCACCGTGCTGCTCCATACAAAAGAAACCTTATTGTTTAAAGCCATAGGATGTACCGATGTTTAAGATGAAGAAATCTCGTAGAGCATCCTTATCTACAGTAGATGCTTTAGCAAAATCTACTCTTGCCGTAATCGCAAAGAAAATGAAGAAAAGTAGAGCTATCTTTTTCATGCTAGTTTGATTTATTGCTCCAAAGTTAACTCCAACGTATTGAAAATGAGCAAAAATTCAGTGCGGAAATAGTGCGGATTTCGAAATCCGCACTATTTCCGCACTGAAT
>ENA-UOJC01004918-UOJC01004918.1-human-gut-metagenome-genome-assembly--contig:-C104-NODE-4918-length-10819-cov-4.335842_pt1 | contig 10819 bp, 7 predicted proteins | sample MGYA00242339_ERZ723886 | MGnify/ENA metagenome assembly ERZ723886 | reverse complement strand
CTGGTTCCTGATACCGATAGCTATCAGGAAATATTTGCTCAGCCACATTTGATTGACGAAAACGATCCTTTATTCAGTGATACTCAACCGCGGCTGCAATTTGCGCTGGAGCAGTTGCTGCATACGCGAGCATCCTCCTCTTTTATGCTGGCGAAGGCCCCGGAAGAGTCTGAGTATCTGAATCTTATTGCCAATGCCGCGCGTACGCTACAAAGCGATGCAGGCCAACTGGTGGGCGGTCACTATGAGGTTTCCGGCCACTCCATCCGCTTACGTCACGCAGTGAGTGCAGATGATAATTTTGCGACTTTAACGCAAGTTGTCGCTGCCGACTGGGTAGAAGCGGAGCAACTCTTTGGCTGCCTGCGCCAGTTTAATGGCGACATTACCCTGCAGCCTGGTCTGGTGCATCAGGCAAATGGCGGTATTCTCATTATCTCTTTGCGTACACTGCTGGCGCAACCTCTGCTGTGGATGCGGCTGAAAAATATCGTTAACCGCGAGCGTTTTGACTGGGTTGCGTTTGATGAGTCGCGCCCTCTCCCCGTCTCTGTGCCTTCGATGCCATTGAAGCTGAAAGTCATTCTGGTAGGCGAACGCGAATCATTGGCTGATTTCCAGGAGATGGAGCCAGAGCTTTCAGAGCAGGCTATTTATAGCGAATTTGAAGATACTCTGCAGATTGTCGATGCGGAGTCAGTAACCCAGTGGTGTCGCTGGGTGACATTTACCGCCAGACATAATCACTTACCTGCACCGGGAGCGGATGCCTGGCCGATACTTATCCGCGAAGCAGCACGCTACACTGGTGAACAAGAAACACTTCCGCTTAGCCCGCAGTGGATCCTCCGCCAGTGTAAAGAGGTCGCCTCCCTGTGTGATGGCGACACCTTCTCCGGCGAGCAGCTAAACTTAATGCTGCAGCAGCGTGAATGGCGCGAAGGTTTCCTCGCTGAACGTATGCAGGATGAGATCCTTCAGGAGCAAATCCTGATTGAAACCGAAGGCGAACGCATCGGGCAAATTAACGCCCTTTCGGTCATTGAATTTCCGGGTCATCCACGCGCTTTTGGCGAACCTTCTCGCATTAGCTGCGTTGTGCATATTGGCGATGGTGAATTCACCGACATCGAACGCAAAGCGGAGCTTGGCGGCAATATCCATGCGAAAGGGATGATGATCATGCAAGCGTTCCTGATGTCGGAACTACAGCTTGAGCAACAGATCCCCTTCTCAGCATCGCTGACATTTGAGCAGTCATACAGTGAAGTTGATGGAGATAGTGCCTCGATGGCTGAACTCTGCGCCCTGATAAGCGCCCTCGCCGATGTGCCGGTGAATCAGAGTATCGCTATCACAGGTTCAGTCGATCAGTTCGGTCGCGCCCAGCCGGTCGGTGGTTTAAATGAGAAAATCGAAGGCTTCTTTGCTATTTGCCAGCAACGTGAGTTAACCGGGAAACAAGGTGTCATTATCCCCACAGCTAACGTTCGCCATTTAAGTCTTCACAGTGAACTGGTGAAAGCGGTAGAAGAAGGCAAATTCACCATCTGGGCAGTAGACGATGTGACTGACGCACTGCCGTTATTATTAAATCTGGTGTGGGATGGCGAAGGCCAAACGACGCTGATGCAAACCATCCAGGAACGTATCGCGCAAGCATCGCAACAGGAAGGACGTCACCGTTTTCCATGGCCATTACGTTGGCTGAACTGGTTTATTCCGAACTGATCGGACTTGTTCAGCGTACACGTGTTAGCTATCCTGCGTGCTTCAATAAAATAAGGCTTACAGAGAACATGGTAGATAAACGCGAATCCTATACAAAAGAAGACCTTCTTGCCTCTGGTCGCGGTGAACTGTTTGGCGCTAAAGGCCCGCAATTGCCAGCACCGAACATGCTGATGATGGACCGTGTGGTCAAAATGACCGAAACGGGTGGTAACTTCGACAAAGGGTATGTTGAAGCAGAACTGGATATCAATCCGGATCTGTGGTTCTTCGGATGCCACTTTATTGGCGATCCGGTTATGCCGGGATGCCTGGGCCTGGACGCAATGTGGCAGCTGGTAGGGTTCTACCTCGGCTGGCTGGGCGGCGAAGGTAAAGGCCGCGCGCTGGGCGTTGGCGAAGTGAAATTCACTGGTCAGGTACTGCCGACAGCGAAAAAAGTGACCTACCGTATTCACTTTAAACGCATTGTTAACCGTCGTCTGATTATGGGCCTGGCGGATGGCGAAGTGCTGGTTGATGGTCGTCTGATCTATACCGCCAGCGACCTGAAAGTCGGTCTGTTCCAGGATACGTCTGCCTTCTGATTATAATCAGACAGAGTATCAAAAGGCGAAACCTCCGCAATGCGGAGGTTTCTTTTTAAAGAGACAGAATCAGGCCATTACTACCCTGTCCGCCATGGCTTCTCGCCAGCCTCCCAGCCATTGTGACCTTTGATTCAGCGTCTGATAGGGACACATTTCTTTTGAGCGTCCGGCGATGCCGGCCTGATAACCACGTTGATGTGCCCGTTCCAGGCGATCTCGTTTTTGTCTCTTCATGCCTCGTTTCCCTCATACTGGTTTCTGGTGGAAAAGAAAACAGTGATTACTAAATGTGCAATCACAGTTAAGCAATACCGCGAATCATAACTGCCGTCAATGCGCAAAATTCACGCCACTGTCATATTTGTGAGCTACACGGGCATGTCGGTTGTACAAAAAATGTGAAGAGGAACAAATTTTTCCGCACGTTAGAGACAAAAAAACCGCCTCAGGCAACATACCGGAGACGGTTATATTTACAAATCTTTATAATTAAGGTAGACGCTTTATCTCTTGTGCAATAGAAGCGGCTTCCTGACTCCAGACACCGGCCAGCACTTTAACCATCTCATCGTAACCATCCTGAGTTTGCACTCCTTCCAGACGGAACGGACGTTTGATCAGTTGTCCCTGGTGGTTCAACAGCCACTCACCACTGACAATGACCTTGCCATCATAGCGACCGTTAAACTCCGTTACGGTAACATTGAGCGTGTCCTGGGCGCTTCCCAGAGGCTGGGAGGCAACCACCCAGCCGGGCAGTTGCGTACTCAGGTTGGCAACCAGGGTGTTGCGCAACTGTTGATCCAACGGGCTGGCCCACAAGTTGTTGTTGGCAATCACATACTTCACATCACTGGTTTGATAAACCACACCATTCCCCGCCAGATAGTCAGGAACAGTGACCTGCTCTACCCATAACAGACGATTGCCCTGGCTGGCGGTACTTTGTGTACCGCTCTGCACCACAGGTAACTGGTAATAGTTTTTATTAATTTCGCCGGAGCTGCATCCGGCCAGCCACAGTGCTGCAATCGTCACTAGCCACTTTTTCATTGTTTCGCCCTCTTCGGCTCTGGATCTTTTTTGTCCTTCGCTTCAAATACCAGCGCGTTACTCTTCTCATTGAGCGTTTTCAGCACCGGTTGCAGTTCTCGCAACACCTGATCAAGGCGCTGCATATCCGCCACCATCTTGTTGTAGGCTGCGGAGCCAGGCTGGAAGCCCTGCATGCTGCGATTCAATTCACGCAACGTTGACTGCATATCCGTCGGCAACTGCTGCATCGACTGGCTAGCGAGGATCTTGTTCATGCTATCCAGCGTCGTTTGCAGGTTTTTCATTGTGCGCTGACTTTCAGAAAGCGTACTGGTTGCCTGTTCAATCATCGGATTCAATGGCAGTTTGTTGATCTTATCCAACGCTTCCATCAGTCGTTGCTGGATTTGCGCCAGGCCGCCGCTAACGGTCGGGATAATCTGATAACCATTAAATTCACGAATACCGGTTATTGCAGGCGTATTTGGATAGAAATCGAGATCAACATACAGTGCACCAGTGACCAGGTTTCCGGTTTTCAGCGATCCGCGTAAACCACGTTTCAACAATTCGCCAAGGTGCTCAACAACATCCGCATTTTCGCCAAGCTGCATTTTCAGCCGCTCTGGCTCGATACGAATCAGTACCGGAATACGGTAATCATCGTTAAATGTCTGACGCATATTCGGCGCAAAGAATGGCACTTTGCTTACGGTACCCAGGCGAATACCCCGGAACTCTACCGGAGCTCCCGGTTGCAGACCGCGTACCGAATCTTTAAAGAACATCAGATAATCAATGTGATCGGTGTACAACGAATCCTGAATGCTCTTCTGATCATCATACAAAACGAAAGCTGTTTTCGGTGCCACTGGCTGCCCTAAATCCAGACCTTCCGGCACATCAAAGCTGACACCGCCACTCAGCAGCGTTGTCAATGAGCCCATCTCCACACGCATCCCTGCTGACGTCAGATCAACCGCAATGCCACTATCTTTCCAGAAGCGAACATTGTTGGTCACCAGTCGGTCATAAGGTGCATTGATGAACAGTTGATAGCTGATATTGCGTTTTTGTGTATCGAAGGTGCTGGTTTCAACCGAACCTACCCGATAGCCACGGAACAGCACCGGATCTCCTGGCGAGAGCTGCCCGGCTTTTTTGCTATCGAGAATCACACGGATACCTTTCGCATCAGGCGGGGCCAACGGTGGCGAGTCCAGCAAATCGTATTTATCCATTTTGCTGCCTTTCGCGCCTGGCTGCAGTTCGATATAAACTCCAGACAGCAGCGTTCCCAGGCCGCTAATCCCTTCGCGACCAATCTGCGGTTTCACCACCCAAAAGACGGTGTCTTTATGCAGCAATTTTTCCATACCGGAATTCAGCCGCGCTTTGATTTCAACGTGCGTCAAATCATCAGCCAGTGTGGCGCTTTCAACCACGCCGACATCAACGCTACGGCTTTTAATGGTGGTTTTGCCACCTTCAATTCCTTCCGCATTCGCGGTGATCAGGGTCACTTCCGGTCCCTGATGGCTGTAATGATAAAAAAGAACCCAGGCCCCAATGAGCGCCGTGACGATAGGAAATATCCACACGGGAGACCAGTTCTTCACTTTCTGGATTTTGGCTTCCCCATTATTAGATTCCATACTGTCAGGACTCCTCATGCTCTGATTCAGGTTGACGATCCCACGACAAACGCGGGTCAAACGTCATAGCAGAAAACATTGTCATTATGACGACTAAAGCAAACATTAATGCACCCATTGCCGGATAAATACTCATTAAACCTCCCATACGCACCAGCGCCGAGAGCACCGCGATAACGAAAACGTCAATCATCGACCAGCGGCCTACAAACTCAACAACTTCATAAATCAAATGCATTCTTTCACTGTCGCGCTTGCCATGCCCTTTGGCATCCCAACACAGCCACGCGATGGCGATCATCTTTAACGTTGGCACCATAATACTGGCCAGAAAGATCACCGCAGCGACGGGATAAGAGCCTTCGCTCCATAACAGAATGACCCCAGCGAGAATCGTCGACGGCATCTTCGAGCCTAATAAATCCGTCACCATGATGGGCAAAATATTAGCCGGAAGATACAGCATGATGGACGTTACAAGCAGCGCGAGTGTCCACTGCAGGCTGTTTCTACGCCGAACGTACCCTTTGGTACTACAACGCGGGCACACGGGTTCATCAGCAGGAAGGATTGCCGTACAACAGGAGCACGAACGCAGCCCCTGACGTATCCCCGTGACGCCTGGTTTTAGCGGCTGGCGCAGTTCTGGCATCGGGGCGATGTCGTCCCATAACCAGCGACGATCAACGCACTGAAAAGCGCGCAGTTGCAGGACACAAAATAAACACCAGGGGAGAAAGCTGCTGCCTACCCCAATGCTGCCGTAAGCCATCAGTTTAACGAAACTGACCAGCACACCCGCGAGGAAAATCTCCGCCATTCCCCAGGTTTTGAGTTGAAAAAGCACCCGTGCCAGTTGCTCTTTTAAACGGACCGGTAATTCCGCGCGATTCACCAGTAACAGAATGGTTATCAGACAAAACGCGGGAACCAGTTGCACAAACAACAGGAAAAAGGTGCCGAGGCTGGCGTAGTCCTCAGAAAAAAGCACGCCGGGAATTTCCAGTAATGTAATTTCACTGGTAACTCCTGCAACGTTCATATTCACAAAAGGAAACAAGTTGGACAGCAACAGCATGAACAGTGCAGCCAACGCATAGACGGTGGGACGCTGCCGAGGGGCATCCCACGCCACGGTTAACGTTGTGCCACACCGGGGACATGCCGCTTTCTGACCATGCTCAAGGCGCGGTAACGCCACCAGCATGTCACACTGCGAGCACAGGATGTGCTTCGCGGCATGATGATGTTCGCACATTGGTACTCCTTAATGATGCGCTATTTTACAGATGACTAACAAAGTGTTGGTTTTCATGCCTGATAAACCCAGTTCATCAGGCAATTTTACCGTTGTCAGCTGTCTCTGTTTAAATCGACTATTTTGCGATCAGCCACCATTTTTTAACGCTTCAAGATACTCCCAGCGTTCAAAGGCTTGCTCCAGCTCCTGCTCTGCAGCAGCCCTATCAGCAAGCACTTTTTGCGTCTGCTCATGCGGCTGACTGAAGAAGGAAGCATCCGCCACTTGCGTCTGTAGGGCTTCCAGCTTCGCCTCCAGATCTTCGAGCAATTGCGGTAGCTGCTCCAGTTCGCGCTGCAATTTATAGCTTAGTTTGCTACTGCTGCGTTTTACAGTTTCTGCTTTTGCCGCGGCGGCTTCTTCGGTTTTTTTCACCGCAGGCTGTTTGAGCGCCACATACTGCTCTTGCTGACCACGGGCATCATGATAACCGCCGACATAACGACCAATTTTACCGCCGCCTTCGAAGATCCAACATTCTGTAACGGTGTTATCGACAAACTGACGATCGTGGCTAACCAGCAATACCGTGCCCTGATAGCTGTCGATCAGTTCTTCCAGCAGTTCCAGCGTTTCGACATCAAGATCGTTGGTCGGTTCGTCAAGAATCAATAAGTTGCTTGGTTTGAGGAACAAACGCGCCAGCAGCAAGCGGTTCCGCTCACCGCCAGAAAGCGCACGTACCGGCGTCATCGCCCGTTTCGGATGGAACAGAAAGTCCTGCAAATAGCCCAATACGTGGCGTGGCTTGCCGTTAACCATCACCTCTTGCTTACCTTCGGCAAGGTTATCCATCACCGTTTTATCGGGATCCAGTTCCGCGCGGTGCTGATCGAAATAAGCCACTTCCAGTTTGGTGCCAACGTGAATACGCCCGCTGTCCGCTTGAAGCTGACCGAGCATCAGTTTTAGCAGCGTGGTTTTGCCGCACCCATTCGGACCAATCAGGGCAATTTTGTCGCCACGTAGAACCTGGGCAGAAAAATCTTTCACCAGTTGCTTACCGTTAACCTGGTAGCAAACGTCTTCCATTTCGAAAACGATTTTACCGGAGCGGCTGGCCTCTTCCACCTGCATCTTTGCGGTACCCATCACTTCGCGACGTTCACCACGTTCGCGACGCATCGCTTTCAGGGCGCGTACGCGGCCTTCATTACGGGTACGGCGTGCTTTGATCCCCTGGCGGATCCACACCTCTTCCTGCGCCAGTTTGCGATCGAACTCGGCATTTTGTAATTCTTCCACGCGCAGGGCTTCTTCTTTTTCCAGCAGGTACTGGTCGTAATTCCCTGGATAGGTCACCAGCTTGCCGCGATCGAGATCAACAATGCGCGTCGCCATATTGCGGATAAACGAACGGTCGTGGGAGATGAAAATAATCGTCCCGTTGAAAGTTTTCAAAAACCCTTCCAGCCAGTCGATGGTTTCAATATCCAGGTGGTTTGTCGGTTCATCAAGCAACAGCACGCGCGGATTACTCACCAGCGCGCGTCCTAATGCCGCTTTACGCAACCAGCCGCCGGAAAGCGACGACAGCGCAACGTTAGGATCTAACCCCAGTTGCGCCAGCACTTCGTTGATGCGGTTTTCCAGCTGCCACAGGTTGTGGTGATCCAGCTGTTCCTGAACCTTCGCCAGTTCGTTGAGATTTTTCTCGCTCGGGTCGTTCATCACCAGGCGCGAAATATCGTGATAGCGTTTCAGATATTCCGCTTGTTCTTCAATGCCTTCGGCAACGAAATCATAAACGCTACCCTCAACGTTACGCGGCGGATCCTGTTGCAGACGCGCTACAATCAAATCTTGCTCGTAAATAATGCGACCGTCATCCAGCCCTTGTTCACGGTTGAGGATTTTCATTAACGTCGATTTGCCTGCGCCGTTGCGGCCCACCAGACAAACACGTTCGTTATCTTCGATATGCAGTTCTGCGTTATCGAGAAGCGGCGCGTCGCTGAACGACAGCCATGCGCCATGCATACTGATTAATGACATTACTATTCCTTTCAGGCTGCGGTAATCAGCCAGCAGTTGTGGATCTGGCGGTTACGGGCGAAATCCTGGGAGAGCGTTTTTTGCGTAATTTCTTGTGCTTTCAGTCCCAGTTTTGCCAGGCCGTCGAGATCCATACGGAAGCCACGTTTGTTGTTCGAGAACATGATCGTCCCACCTGCACGCAGCAGACGTTTCAAATCTTTCATCAGCGCCAGATGATCGCGCTGAACATCAAACGCATCTTCCATTCGTTTTGAGTTAGAGAAGGTTGGCGGATCGATAAAGATCAGATCGAACTGTTCATTTGCCTCACGCAGCCACGCCAGGCAATCGGCCTGAATCAGGCGATGCGCACGCCCGGTCAGGCCATTCAGACGCAGGTTGCGTTCTGCCCATTCCAGATAAGTACGCGACATATCCACGGTGGTGGTGCTGCGTGCACCGCCTAATCCCGCATGCACGGTGGCGCTGCCGGTATAAGAGAACAGGTTGAGGAAATCTTTGCCTTTGCTCATCTGACCGAGCATACGACGGGCGATGCGGTGATCGAGGAACAGACCAGTATCGAGATAATCCGTCAGGTTCACCCACAAGTGAGCGTTATATTCGGTAACTTCAAGAAACTCGCCCTTCTCGCCCAGTTTCTGGTATTGGTTTTTGCCCTTCTGGCGTTCACGGGTTTTCAGCACCAGTTTGTTTGGCGCAATCCCCAGTACCGAAATGGTTGCAGCGATAATATCGAACAGACGCTGACGCGCTTTGTGAGCATCAATAGTTTTTGGCGGCGCATACTCCTGCACCACCACCCAGTCGGCATAACGGTCAACGGCAACGTTATATTCTGGCAGATCGGCGTCATACAGGCGGTAACATTCAATCCCTTCCTGGCGAGCCCACTTCTCGAATTTTTTGAGGTTCTTACGCAGGCGGTTGGTGTAGTCTTCCGCTACCATCGCCGGTTTGCTGTCTGGAGTGCTTTCGGCAACGTGGTAATTTTTCTGTACGCAGTCCAGCGGGCCGTTTTTCGCCTTGTACTGTTTGTCTGCACGCAGCTGCAAGCAGCTTAGCAGATCCGGCGAGGCACTAAACAAAGAGAGATTCCAGCCACCAAACTGGTTTTTCATGATCCGACCCAGCAGGCTATGCAGCGCAATCAGCGCCGGTTCGCTGTCCAGACGTTCCCCGTATGGCGGGTTGCTCAACACTGTGCCGTACGGCCCTTTCGGCAGCGGATTGGTCAGTTGCGCGACATCTTTCACCTCAAAGGTGATCAGTTCACCAATCCCCGCAAGACGGGCGTTAGTGCGTGCACGTTGAATCACCCGTGCGTCGCTGTCCGAACCGTAAAAATGAGAGCTATACTCAGCCAGGCCTTTACGGGCGCGAGTTTGCGCTTCCGCTTTCACTTCCTGCCAGATAGCTTCATCATGCTGCGCCCAGCCGCTAAAGCCCCAACGCCCACGGTGCAAGCCTGGTGCGCGATCGGTCGCCAGCATCGCTGCTTCAATCAGCAACGTACCGGAACCACACATCGGATCGAGCAGCGGTGTTCCTGGCTGCCAGCCGGATCGCATCACAATAGCGGCTGCCAGGGTTTCTTTGATCGGCGCAATACCAGCACGATCGCGATAGCCACGCAGATGTAAACCATCACCACTCAGATCAAGAGCGATACTTGCGGTTTCTTTATGCAGCCAGACGTTAACGCGGATATCCGGCGCATCGCGATCAACATTTGGACGCGGCAGATTTTTCCGCGTGAAAGCATCGACGATCGCGTCTTTCACTTTCATCGCGCCGTACTGACTGGTGCGGATGGTGTCATTCAAACCACTGAAGTGGACAGCGAAGGTCGCGCCAGGATTAAACATCTCTGTCCAGTTGATCGCCTGAACACCGAGATAGAGGTCTAAATCGCTGTAAACCTTACACTCGCCCAGCGGCAACATAATACGCGAGGCCAGGCGGCTCCACATCAGGCTCTGGTAAACAAGCCGTGTGTCGCCCTAGAAATGGACCCCCCCCTGAACCACCTGGCATTCAACGGCCCCCAGGTTTTCCAGTTCAGTTTTTAACAGCTCTTCCAGCCCACGGGCCGTACTGGCAAACAGAGAATTCATATCGTCACTTTTACTCTAAGAGCCTACCGCAGTAGGCGTAATTGTTGCAGTCAGTCTGGACATGGACAGCGCGGAGAAACCGGAGCGTACACAAGTACGTGAGGATTTCGAGCATAACCCAGGGCCAAACTGACAAATAAAATAGCCTAATGGGACAGGCGCTAAGAAAATTGTTGCGCATTATAGCTAATAAGCGCGTCATGTCATAAAGTTGAGGGCTTATTTTCATTTGAGGACCGCACCGTGGCGACATTAATCCGGCTTTTTATTCATCCTGTTAAATCGATGCGCGGCATTGGTCTTACACATGCTCTGGCAGATGTCAGTGGTCTGGCCTTCGATCGCATCTTTATGATCACGGAACCTGACGGTACGTTTATTACCGCTCGCCAG
>ENA-UOJC01004911-UOJC01004911.1-human-gut-metagenome-genome-assembly--contig:-C104-NODE-4911-length-10835-cov-4.862987_pt1 | contig 10835 bp, 2 predicted proteins | sample MGYA00242339_ERZ723886 | MGnify/ENA metagenome assembly ERZ723886 | reverse complement strand
CCTTGCCGCGCTTTTCTAAATAAATAACTCTTTTACTTTTCTCCAATGGTATTATATGTTCTTTTCTTCGTCTCATTTTCCAGCTTCTATTATACGATATTTAAACGGTTTCTCTTATGGTATATCATACCATAAAAAACAAAGGGCACTCAATAGCCTGCGCCCTCTACTTTCTTAATATTTTCTTATATTTTTCTCCAATTTTTCTTATTTTCTCCTGAAATGGATTACACAAACAACTCATTATATGATATAACAGAATTAAAGATAACCGGGAAAGGATGGAACGATAATGAATCATTTGCAGGACTCTATAAAGGAACTGAAAGAAATTATAGGAAAATATGACAATATTGTCTTTTTCGGCGGCGCCGGCGTTTCCACAGAGAGCGGCATTCCCGATTTCCGAAGTGTTGACGGTCTTTATCACCAGCAATACGATTACCCGCCGGAAACGATTCTCAGCCACAGCTTCTATCGCTCCAATCCGAAGGAATTTTATCGCTTTTACCGCAATAAAATGCTGTTCCCCGATGCTTCCCCCAATGCAGCTCATTTAAAGCTTGCCGAGCTGGAAAAGCGCGGAAAACTCAGAGCCGTTATTACCCAGAATATCGACGGTCTGCATCAGGCAGCCGGCAGCAAGGTAGTACTGGAGCTGCACGGTTCGGTTTTGCGCAATTACTGCGAAAACTGCGGGGCATTCTACGACCTGCAATATGTTATGAACAGCAGCGGCGTCCCCGCCTGCGAGAAATGCGGCGGTCCTGTAAAGCCCGATGTGGTGCTTTATGAGGAAGGTCTTGACCAGAAAACTCTGAACGCCGCTGTGAATTATATTCACAATGCGGAGGTTCTGATTATCGGAGGGACCTCGCTCGCAGTGTACCCTGCTGCGGGACTGATTGATTATTTTCAGGGGGAGAAGCTGGTTGTTATTAACAAGGCTCCTACGCCCAGAGACAAATATGCTGATTTGCTGATTCAGGGGGCTATCGGGGAGGTTTTTTCGCAGGTTTAAAGGCGGGCTTTTAGAACCGAGGGATAGGGAAGCGCAGTCCCATTATCCCCCGGTTGTACGTCAGTAGTTAAGCACTCCCTTTACCTGAATTATAGAATCCTGCACTCGCTAAGCTTTATCTCTATCAAATATTTTTTTCTGTTTCTTAACAAACCAAAGATACTCATTTTATCTCCTGCTCTGTTTTTGCAAAAACATTTGGCAACAACCCTCTCTGCAATAATTTTATATTGCAAAAAGGGCAATTGCATCAACTTTTAATACTGTAATGAAAGTTTTTCTCAAATTTTTATAAGTTTACTATACTATATTTTGTGCAAATTTTTTTTACATTTTCTTCAGTTGTAGTTGGCATAATCACGATACATCGGGATTGAATCAAATACTCTATAGTCTTTGATAATTGTACTTTAAAATGTTCTATATCGTTTGAATTCATCCTTGGATAACAAAATACTTTTCTTCCATTTGCGTAACCTATTGCTGCTGATGCTTTCCAACGTTCGCCACTTACACATTCAATATTTCTATCTATTCTTTCATCAGACAACCGAAATATATTCTGAATTGTATCAATATTAAATTCCTGGCTGCTTGTACGAGCACCATATTCTATCTGCTGCTTTATAGTTTTCTTTCTTCTGAATAAACTTTTTGATTTATTTAAATCCAATCCAACATACCAACTTTTATTTATTATATGTTCCATCGGCATTTCTTTATCATCGACATATATTTTTCCTTCATAAAAGTTAGTATTCCCAGTTAGTCCGCAGCTTAAGGCAGCGCCACCATTTCCAAATTCCCCAATAATGCCATAGAGATTTCCTGTATGGAATTCAAAATAATGATTTTGTAAACAATCTAAAACAATTCCATGATGAAATAAATTACACTTACCTCCTACTGAAAAATTTTCAAGAACTATTTTTTCCAAAATTGCCACCACCTTTTACTTTTTTTAAAACCAACTTCAACGACATTTGATATTGAGATGGGTCCTGGTCTATCACTTACCCTTGCAATATCCCATAGAGAACTATCCACAATTGAGGTATCTCTAGAAAATGTAGCATTCGTTTCAAATTCAATTACCGTATCAAGAAATCTTGCCCCCGAATTCTTAGCCTGTTTTAATGTTGGTTGTTCTGTCCAAACATAAACTTCCTTAAATTCAGTACCTTTTAGTACTGGGTTCTCTGATTTTAATAATATTTGTGCGTTTTCTTTTGATGTTACCTGGTAGTATTTTTTTGCAAAATTACTACCACTTCTTCCTGCCCGGAAACTCTCCTTCAGCTTCTCAATCCCCTTACCAGCACCATAAAATCCCGCGCTGGCAACTCCGCCAATGACTCCGCCCATTATCGTTTGCAAAGCAAACTCTTTCAGGCTGAATCCTGTCTTCCGGCTCTGGCTTACATCTTCCGTCTTGGGAACACTATACTGATATCCCTTTGCAGAACTATAGCCAATACTAGGCGTAAAGGGACTGACGCTCCCGCATCCCCTTCTGGGGTCACGCTGCATCTCATAAGCCGAAACTGCTCCTCTGGTGATTCCGGACATGCCCCCGGCATCCACTCCGCTCATCACAGGCTGCCGGTTATCGAAAAGGTCTGAAAGATAGTTAATCCCCGAACCTGCCGCTCCCGCACCAAAGCCTCTGGCAAATGCCTCCTTCGCGCTGCCTAACGGACTGGTTCCGTAAATAAGGTTACTCACCGCATTTGTCAGACCGCCGGTGACACTCTTCCTTACGTCCGCTTTTCCCGTGCCGATATACTGCTCTGCGGCGCTTCCGGCTGTCCCTGCAGCAAAGTTAGCCGCAAGCGCCATGGGAATCCCTGCTCCCGAAGCAAGCAGTCCTCCCTGTACCGCACCGGTAATGGCTCCGTTTACTCCTGAGCCTAATGCCGTCTTCCAGTCCACCTTCTCCCCGCTCATTGCCTGGGATACGGCGGAGCTGATGAAACCGCCTGCGAAACCGAATGTGCCTCCAAGACCTCCGCCAATCAGAATATTTGCAATCTCACCCGTCGGGTCTACATAGTCCACAGGGTCATTGTCACAATACCGGTACGGGTTCAGCCCCCTCTTCACCGGGTCTTTCGCCAGCATTCTTCCGTTTGCGCAGTCATAAAATCTTGCCTGGGCAAAATACTTATCAATCACAGGGTCATACCTGTAGCCGGTAAAACGCAGGTTTTCCTCCAGTCCGAGAAAGATGTCCGTTCCTGCTTTCAGGCTTCCCCAGATATCACGCTCCGCATACTGCTGCAACGCACCCTGTCCGTCAGCCGCAAACAACGGGCTTCCGTAGATATCGGACTGGAAAAAGGTCTTTCCGGCAGAGGTACTCTGGCTCAGACGCTGGTAATCATGCCCGAAGACAGTCCTGATGCTGCCGCCGTCTGTCTCATAAGCCATCAGGTCATTGTTTGTAGCGCTCAGGAAATCAGGTACATACTGCATCTGCCTGCTGCGGAAACCGTCCGCTGCTGCCAGCTTCTGCACATTCTTCACACACATCCGCAGGGCATTATAGGTGTAAGCCGTCTCCTCGCCGTTTTCCAGATTCTTTCCCATGACCATCTGACCCGCGGCATCATAAGCGTACTGTCGCATGAGGTTATCGCCCCTGCGCTCTTCTGTCAGGTTGCCGCATCTGTCATAACCGAAGCTGTATGTCACACCATCCTCTGCCATGGCGGTCAGTTGGTTCAGGGCATTGTACTGGTATGTCGTCTTCCCGATTCCATTCAGGCTCCTTGTCATCCGGTTCCCCAGCGCATCATAAGTGTAAGCCTCCACCGTCTGACCGTTCCGGTAGGAAATAAGCTGTCCTATGGCGTCGTAAGTATATGCCGCTGTTTTGGTAAACTCTGCCCTGCTTCCGGTTCTCCGGGAACCCGTAATCCGTCCCATGATATCATAGGTAAAGATTTCTTCCATAGATATATTAGCCATGGATATATCCCCGGAACTTTCTGCAGATACCGCCCCGGATGCCGCTTGTCCAAACCGGTATGCCGCCTTCACAGGCTGCCTGTTGGCATTATAGGTATAGAAAGCCGCGCTGCCGGGCTGGGTAAGGGAAATAATATTACCCGCTGCGTCATACGCATACTGCGCGGAGATTTTCTCAATGTTTTCCCCGGATACGTCTGTGTCTTCCGTCACTTTCAAAAGCCGGTTGTTCCTGTCATACGCATAAGCCGCTGCGCTGCCGTCCGGATAGTGAATGCCCGTCCGGTTGCCCACTGCATCATAGGTATAACCGGTGACGCGTCCTGCATGATCCGTGACCCTGGTAAGCCTGCCAAGACTGTCACGTTCCATTGCAGATATCCCGTTCCAGTCCTGCATCTCTACCAGCTCGCCCCGCTTATTATAACGGAACGCTGCCACTCGTCCATCGCTGTAGGTCATGGATACCGGTTTGTTATTCAGATCATAAGCTACAACCGTTTTCCTCTGCTCTTCGTCCGTAATGGAAATCAGGTTATCATTCCCATCATAAGCATACGCTTTTTCTTCCAGCAAGGGGGTGATTTCTTTCATCATACGCCCCTTTCTGTCATACTGGTAAAGCGTTATACATCTGTATTCTCCCGATTCAGACAGGCATTCTTTGATTTGATTGTTCATGGCGTCATATTCGTACATGACAACATTACCAAGAGCGTCTTCTGTCCGAACCAGATTGCCGCAGGCGTCATAGGTATAACGGGTCAGACTGCCTTCCGCATTTTTCACTGTGGCAATGCGCCCATCCGCCGTATAAGTAAAGGCTGTGGTATTGCCAAGAGCGTCAGTCACAGATGTCACCTGTCCCAAAAGGTCATAGGTATAGGAAATCCTGCTGCCCAGTGCATCCTCTTTTGTCAGCACCTGCCCCAGCGCATTATATGTGTAGGCAGTGGTATTGCCTTCCGCATCCTTTATCGACAGCAAATTGCCCATCGGTGAATAACCGTATTCCGTGGTGTTTCCGTTAGCATCGGTCTGGCTAAGCAGTCTGCCTGTGCTGTCATAGGTAAAGGAAAGGCTATGCCCCATAGCATCGGAAATCCGGGTTAGCCGCCCCAGGGTATCATACTGGTAGCCCGTTACCGCGCCTTCCATGTCCGTCACGCCGGAAACCCTGCCGGTGTTTGTATAATCCAGTGTCAGACTCCCTCCATTCTGATGCGTCACCTTGATTAAACGGTTGTTCGCATCATACTCGTAGGTTCGGCAGTTTTGGTTGGCATCCGTAAAGGAGGTTCTGTTGCCCGCCGCATCATATGTGCAGGTCCAGGTGTTGCCTTCCTCATCGGTGCTGCCCACAAGTCGGTTCAGGCTGTCATATACATAGGTCTTTTCCCCACCAAGCGGATTTATTTCGCGAACCAGGTTACCGTTGCCGTCATAGGAATATTCCGTAATGCCGCCTCTTGCGTCGGTAATGCGGGTCATCTGTCCTCTGCCGTCATAGACAAAAACGGTCTCCTGTCCCAATGGGTCGGTGGTCTTAATCAGTCGATTGTCAGCATCATACTCATAGCAGTAGACATTTCCTTCCGCATCCGTTATCTGAACACAGTTGCTGTTTTTATCATAAACATAGGCTGTCTTTCCGCCATTGGGCGCCGTTTCCTCCGAAAGTCTTCCCATGCTGTCATAAGTGTAGCCGGTCTTGTGACTTTCCTTATCGGATGCCACTGTCAGGTTTCCATCGCTATCGTACTGTGCGCTTTCCGTATAGCCGCCGGTATCTGTCACAGAGACAATTCGTCCCAGCTTGTCATAGGTAAAGCCGGTAATTCCTGCATCGGTCTGAATGGACTTCAGGCGGTTTTCCGCATCATAAGTATAGGAAATGACATTGCCGTCTTCGTCCGTCCTTGTCAGCAGATTTCCCGCCTTGTCATAGGTGTAGCTGACAATGTGCCCCATTGCATCCGTCTCGCTCAGGACACGCCCTGCCTTATCGTAGGAATAAGTCTTTTGGCGGGATAACTGGTCGGTAACAGCAGTAACCTGTCCCATGCAGTCATAAGTATAGCTTACAGTGCCGCCGGCTGCATCTCTCACCTGAATCAATTGATTCGCCTCATCAAAATAGCAGCGCGTCACACCGCCGTTTTTGTCCGTCATTGATGTACGATTGCCAAATGCGTCATAGGTATGGCTTACGCTGTAACCTAACGGATCCGTCTCTGTAATCAGATTGCCTCTCTCGTCATAGGCGAAACGGTATTCATTGCCGCGACAGTCTGTTGCAAGTGAAACCTGTCCCATCTCATTGTACTCCAGGCGCTGCTTATTGCCCATCCTGTCAGTAATTCCGGTACGGCTGCCGTTTTCGTTATATTCAAAAATCATCTCGCCGTCCGCATCCTTGATGCCAAGCAAATCTCCTGCTGCCGAATACCGGTAGGATATCCTCCGTCCTGCGGGGGATGTGTAAGAGGTCATCCTGCCAACAGCATCATGCGTGTAGAAGCAGATATTGCCATCCGGGTCCGCTGCCTGCTCCAAATGATTGTTGCTGTCATAGGCATAGGTCCAAATATTTCCGCCCTTGTCCGTAAAGGAAGTCAGATTGTCATTTTCATCATAAGTATAAGAGCTGGTATTCCCCCTTTCATCCTGCATTTCAATCAGGTTGCCCCGTTCGTCGTACCGATACAGGTTTACCGCGCCGTCACGGCTCACAACTCCGGAAGGCTGGTTCCCGTCATTATAGGTCACGCTCTCCTCTGTGCCGTCCGCATAAATCACACGGTTCATTCTTCCATAATCATCATACTCCATTTTGGTCGTATTGCCAAGAGCATCCGTTTGTTCTGTCATCTGCCCTTTTTCATTGTAGCTGTTATAGACAGCTTTTCCAGCCAGTACTACGCTGATAACATGCCCGGCTTTATCATAAGTATATCTTGTAACGTTACCCTGTTCATCAGTGAAATAAGTTGCATGGTTCTCCTCATCATAAGAAGCATAGCTTCTGCCTCTTCCCGCTGTAAGCTGTTCCGTGACTCTGCCCTGCACATCATAAGTATTTGTCAGATAGACCTCGCCGGAAAAATCGGTAATAGTCAGCAGATTGCATCCGTCATCATAGGTAAATGACATTTTCCTTCCATCGGGATTGGTTATGGCTGCCAGTCTGCCGTTCTCATAAACAAAGCTGACTGTATTTCCCATAGCATCTGTCACGCTTGCAATGTGACCTTCTGCATATGCAATATCCATACCTGCTCCATGCCGCCCTTCCATGCGGACAATCTGCCCTGCATCGTCTGACCGGAAGCGGTATGACACAAGACCGTTCTCGATAATCCTGCTCAGACACATCCTGCTGTCAAATACATATTCAGTGCCGTCCAAAGCCCTGACAGAATAGGAGCCATCCTCATTCTCTTTCATCATATAGGAAGCCGCAGCACCGTCTGCGGACTGGAAGCTGCCATCCCCCGCATTTCTGCCAAAAGCGATTACATCGTCATATGGCGTGTAAAAATAGGCATATTCCTCATCCATACACAACAGATAGTTCAGGGAATGAGTCCATTTTTTTCCCAATACGCCCTGTCCTGCATCTCTCCGGGAGTCGTACATGGTTGTAAAATGCAGTCCGTCCTTTCCGTAATCCTCAAGCCAGGTATAGCTCCACAGGAATGCACCGGTGAGCGCATTTATCGGATCATTTCCTGTATAAGTTCTTCTGCCGTCAGGATATGTTCTGCGGTTAACGACCTGCGCCAGACCACCGGACTTCTGCAAATCAGTTATTATATACTTTGTCTCGGTATACAGACTGGAGCCTTCCGCATTATTGGCTCTTGCAGAATAGCTGTATCGGGTGTTTGGCTTCAGTCCGACAAATATCTTGTAAATTCGCTCTCCTGCAATCCCGCCGGCAACGGTTTCATCATATGCTGCGGCTTTCAGCATCCCCATACCGGAGACGGAACGCAAAGCTGCCGCAGCAGGTCGGACAGAAGCTTTTTGTTCTGCCAAAACAGTTGTACCGCTTTGTTCCACATGATAATCTACGTCATCAAACCGGATATCATAATTTTCAGCCTCCTCAACCGGACTCCAGCTTAAAATTACACTGTCCATTGTAGCCGTTGCGGTAATGTCCAATGGCATTGCGGGACCCGGACGGAGTGTCCTTATACTTTCCTTCTGACTGTATATACTATCCACATATTCGTTTTTTGCACATACCGCATACTCGTACTCCGTTTCGGGCGAAAGTCCTTCAAACACTTTGACAGTTTCCGTCACATGATAAGTATCAATGCCAAAGAGAATATCATAGCCGGTGGCTCCATCTACCGCATCAAAGCTTAACGTTACTGTCCTGACAGTCGCCTCTGCACGCACATTTTCAGGTGCATCCAGACGGGTTCTGATTGTCTGCGCCGCACTGTAAGCACTCATGCCGGCTTCGTTCTTGGCACGAACCTGATAAGTATATTCTGTATTTGCCTTCAGTCCCTCTACCCTTTTGATAGAACCGGTCACTGTATAAGCTGCGCCCTCAAACAAAAGTTCATAACTGTCTGCTCCGCTCACTGCATTCCAGCTTACCTCTACAGCATGTGCATCAGCTAAGGCTCTGACAGATTCAGGAACCGCAGGTACAACAGGAAGTGTCCTGATTGTTTTCGGGGCACTGTATCCACTGGAGCCGCCTGCATTGAGCGCACATACCTTATAGGAATACTCCTTGCCTGATTCCAAGCCGGTAAATGTTCTGCTGGTGGAAGCTCCGCTATAGGCGCCGCCGTTAAAGGAAACATAATAATTTGTTGCACCGCTCACTGCACTCCATTTTACCGTAATGGAATTTGTGGTAGCTGTCGCAGTAATATTGGAAGGCACCGCAGGAGGGCTGACCAGTGTTGTCACCTTCGCGGCAGCAGAATACGCGCTGTTTCCTCCCGAATTTTTGGCACGGACCTGATAAGTATAGGTGGTTTTCGGCTTCAATCCGGTTACCGTCTTTGAGGTGGCGGTCACATTATACACGCTGCCATTAAACAGCAAATAATAATTCGTTGCCCCTGTTACCGCATCCCAACTGACTGTGACAGAATCGGAATGAGGAGTTGCCCGAACATTGGTCGGCACGGCGGGAGCCTTCACCAATGTCTTTATTGTCTGAATGGCAGAATAAACCCCATTTCCTCCCGCATTGTTCGCACGCACCTGATAGATATAGCTGGCATCGGAATTCAGCCCGGTGACTGTCTTGGAAGTACCTGTCACGTTATAGGTTTTATTACCCAGCAAGACGTCATAGCTCGTGGCTCCGGACACCGCATTCCATGTTACGGTAACGGAATTCACTGTGGATGTTGCATTGACATTTGCGGGCGCCGCAGGTGGATTCGGAAGCGTTGATACACTTTTGGAAGCACAATAAGTACTGGAGCCGTCTGCATTGTTTGAACGAACCTGGCAGGTATAACTGGTACCGGGAGCCAAACCGGTAATAGTCTTGGATGTGCCTGTCACCCTGAAAATGTTATCATTAAGCAATATATCATAGCTTGTTGCCCCTGCCACGGCATTCCAACTGACTGTAACAGAATTTTTTGTGGTTGTCACAGTTGGAGATGCCGGAGGCGTCGGCGCAGTCTTTACTGTTTTTGCACTACCGTATGCACTGGAACCGTCCGCATTGTTTACGCGAACCTGATAGGTATAGCTGGTGTTCGCAGTCAGTCCGGTAACTGTGTGGGAAGTTCCGGTCACATGATATACCTTACCGTTAAACAACAAATCGTAACCGCTTGCTCCCGTTACCGCGCTCCAGCTTACAGTGACAGAGTTCTCACTTGTGACAGGACTGGTGCTTGTCGGCGCCTTGGGCGTTGTCCTGACAGTCTGTACCGTACTATAGCTGCTGACGGAGCCGCTTGAAGCCTTAGAACGGACCTGGTAAGAATAAGCCTTATCCGCAGTCAGACCCGTAAACTCCTTAGAAGTTCCCGTCACGGAATAGGTTTTACCGAGAAACAATATATCGTAGCCAGATGCGCCGCTCACAGCATTCCAGCTTATGGTAACGGAATCATCCGTGGACTTATGGGTAATACCTGTTGGTACGGACGGTGCCTTCTCAAGAGTTTTAATATATCTTAGCCCGCTATAGTTTCCCGATCCATCCACGCTTTCTGAGCACACTTGATAGCTATAGTTCGTATTGGCTGCCAAACCGGTAAAAAGGTTAGCTGTGCCCGGAACCCAATACTTTGCGCCGTTAAAAGAAACGTTATAGCCCACCGCTCCACTTACAGCACTCCAACGCACCTTGACGGTATCCGCCGTACTGACAGCGCTCACTGACCCAGGCGCTGCCGGAGCCGTTGTCACCGTCATTTCAGCGCTATAGCTGCCGATAATACTTCCGTTTTTTGCACATACCTTAAAGACATAGCTCTTGTTTGCTGTCAGACCGGTAAACGTTTTAGATGTGCCGCTGACACTATAAGTAGTTCCGTTAAACTGAATATTATAACCTGTGGCACCGCTTACCGCGCCCCAGATTATGGTTGCAGAGGTTTCTGTGGCAGTCTTTTTGATATTGGTCGGTACTGTTGGACTCTTTGCAAGTGTTGTAATCGACTGCGTTGTACTGTATGCAGATGTATTGTTTGTATTTTTCGCACGCACTGCATAGGTATGGCTGGTTTTGGATTGCAATCCTGTAAATTTTTTTGATGTAGTTGTTACATTATAAACAGTATTGTCAAATAATATATCATAGCTTCTGGCATTCTCAACTGCATCAAAACTTACCGTCACC
>ENA-UOJC01004908-UOJC01004908.1-human-gut-metagenome-genome-assembly--contig:-C104-NODE-4908-length-10848-cov-7.712499_pt1 | contig 10848 bp, 10 predicted proteins | sample MGYA00242339_ERZ723886 | MGnify/ENA metagenome assembly ERZ723886 | reverse complement strand
CCGGATTATCCCGACCAATGTGCGACATTGTACTTGGTTAGGATTTTTTCTGCCGCCCGCTGTGCGGGATTCAGGCAGGAAAACTTTCCTTCTCCACGACTGCGAATCACGTCAAAACATATGTCAAAATAAGTCCTTTCCATTTCATCGAGAAATCACCACCCGATGTTGCGCGTATCTGCGAAGACTGGTTGAATGTGTTTCGATTGACAGGCCCGTCTTCCGGACCTTGGCGGAGGCTGAAAGAGGGGGCGAAGGGAACGGAATTCCCGATATAATCAGATTTTGATTGACAATGTCCTCAGATCGTTTTATGATCAATAATGTGTTCCTTATCGGAAAAAGGGCAGGAGGGGCTTGGCTTGATGACTTCGCGGGAATTTGCAGAATTGATCGGCGTATCGCAGGCGACCGTTTCGCGGGCGCTTAACGGTCGTTCTTCCGTATGCGAAAAAACGAGAATCTATATTGAAAAGAAGGCGGAGGAATACGGTTTTGTGCTCAATTCGCAGGCGCGCAGTCTCAAAACCAGCAAAACGAATACGATCGGGGTGCTTTTTCCGCTCAACTTTGACAGCTTGAGCAAAAACCTGATGTTTACGCATATCTTCGATCAGCTTCAGCGTGAGCTGAGCCGCAGAAGCTATGATATTATGATCGTTTACGATCACGATCCGGAAATGAAGAGCAACACCTTTGAGCGCGTGATCCGCAGCGGCAAGGTCGATGGTCTGATCAACTTCAGGCCGCAGCTCTTGCAGCGCGAAATTGATCTGATCGAGAAATTTCGGATTCCGTTTGTCTCGCTGCATAGCGCCTTGCAGGAAAGCTCGATGCTGCATCAGCTGATGATTGATGAAGAAAACGCGGGCTTTCAGATCGGGGTGTATCTGGGCGGTCAGGACGTGAGCCGATACGTCTATATGGCGGTGGACGACGAGCCGCCGGAGCGAAGCGCGCGTCTGCATGGCTATATGAAGGGGCTGGCCTCTGCGGGCAAAGCGCTCGGGGAGGATTCCATTCTGACCGCGGAACGCTCTCCCGAAGCGGCGTATGAAGCGGCGATGGCGAGCAGCGCGATGTTCTGCCGGGAGCGGACGGGCATTTTTGTCTATAACGACATGATGGCGCTGGGCGTGCTCAACGCGCTGCGCGAGCTCGGTGTGGCGGTTCCCGATCAGGTGCAGGTCTTCGGCATGGACGATATTCCGCTGGCCTCATGGTTTACGCCCCGGCTGAGCACCATGCGTTCCCCCGTGCGCCAGATGGTCGGGGACGGATGCGATCTTTTGATCGGGTTGATCGAGGACGAAGAAATTGCGCCCCGAACGACGTACTATCAGGCGCAGATGGTATTGAGAGACACGACGCGATAAAAAATAAATAAATTTTTCGATCACGCCTTTTACAGTATTGACAAGCGCTTGGAGGCGTGATATATTATTGCTGACAAATGAATACGTATGCAAAATATGAAAAATGACAAATACTCAGAAATGCATACGTAAACACCGTGAAAAATGCTGAATGTGTGCGCGACGGTACAAGGATGTATCGGCGGCGTGTCGGGTGCGAATCAAACCGCTCCGCTTATGGAGAGGGCGGTTGAAAAATAAGGAGGCTCCTATGATGAAGAAGCTTGTCTCTCTCGTTCTGGCTCTCATGCTCTGCCTGAGCTGCGTTTCCGCTCTGGCGGCCGAGGCCTGGACCGTCACCTGCCCGTGGGCTCCGTCCGGCGTTGCCGCGATGGTCAACCAGAAGGCCGCGTCGCTTTCCACCACCTACAGCCAGGATTATGTCCTCGTTGCCAACGCTGAAAAGGGCGACACCGCCACCATCAATAGCTGGCTGACCAAGTACACCGAGGCCGATCCGCAGATGTGCTTCATCGGCGAAGGCATGTTCGGCATCACTGCGATCCTCGATCCGGAACGCATGAACTTCACTTACGACGATTTTGAGTATGTTGAAAACCTCTACTCCTCCATCTTCGTCGCCAGCGCCCGCAAGGAGCTGGGGCTCACCTCCATCGACGCGCTGAAGGCGTATCTGGAGGAGGGCAACCAGATCATGGTCGGCACCAATGGCGCCACCGGTTCTGAGGCTTTCCTGGCCGCCGCGCTGATCGGCGCGATGGGCTACGGCGATCAGTTCTACCTGATTCCGTATGAGTCCGCCGCTGAGGCCGCTCAGGCTGTGGCGCGCGGCGAGGTGGATATCGCCGTTTCTCACCAGAGCCAGATTCTGGAAACGTGGCAGCAGGGCGGCGTTGACGTCTTTGCGGCGTTTGACGGCGAGCCCATCGCGCAGGGCCCGTTCAAGGGTGTTGAGGGCGTCGGCCAGTATGGCTATCCGTACTTCCGCAACCGCTGCTTCATCTTCGCCAAGGCCGGCGCTGACGAGCAGAAGATCGCGGATCTCAAGGCGCTCTACGCGCAGATCCTCACCGACGAGGAGATGGTCGATTGGCTGAACAACACCATGCTGCTGGAAGCCGACATGATGACCGAGGAAGAGGTTATCGCGCATATCGACAACGTGAAGAATATCGTCGAGGAGTACTACGATCTGGTTGCCGAGTAATTCGCGGGCTTACGATCGGGCAATGCAGGGAAGGTCTTGCATTGCCCGTTTTACGTCAGCCACGACCGCTGAGTAACATGACCGTGATGGGGAGAGTTTGGTATGGGTAACGAGAAAATGGGGCTTGTCGCGAGCGTCGACGCGAAGCTGGATGCCATCGGGAACAAGCTGAAAAAGAAGGAATGGAAGGTGCCGACCGATCTGCTGGGCGGCGTGCTCTTTCTGATCTTCGGGCTTGTGATGCTCTGGCTGATTCCGCAGCAGATCGAGATCAAGAAGAAGGAACTGGTCAACGGGCGAGCCTTTCCCAACCTGCTGATGTACGTGATGATCGCCTGTTCGATCATCCTGATCGTGCAGCAGGTCATCAAGCTGGCGCGCAGGCAGGAGGTCAAGCTGACGACCGTTAACCTGCTGGTTGAGGTCAAGGCGCTGCTGATCTTTTTGGCGATGATTGTCTTTTATTTCGTCGCGAAGACGAGCGGCAATTTCGCCGTGGGCTCCGCTGTCTTCGGCGTGCTGATGCTTTTTATTTTCCGCTGCAAAAAGCCGCTGTATTATGCCGTCGTGATCGCCGCCGCGGTGGCCATCTGGGCTGTGTTCCGCTTTGGCTTGGGCGTGCTGTTCTGATAGGGAGGGAAAAGACATGCTTGAATTTATCGTTCCTGCTCTGCAGAACCTGTTGACGATTGAAAACCTGATCTGGATCAATCTGGGCGTTTTTATTGGCAGCGTGTTCGCCGCAATTCCGGGGCTGACCGTCATTCTGTGCATCATCCTGTTCCTGCCGTTTACCTACCAGATGACGGCGATTCCGGGCATGATGTTCCTGCTGGGCATTTACTGCGCGGGCGGCTACGGCGGCAGCGTCAGCGCCATCCTGATCAACACGCCGGGCACGCCGCACGCCGCGGCGACCATGCTGGACGGCTATCCGCTCAACCAGAAGGGGCGCACCAAGGCGGCGCTGAAGATTGCGCTGTACGCCTCCACCTTCGGCGGCATTTTCTCCGCGCTGATGCTGCTCTTCCTCGCGCCGCAGGTGGCCAAGGTCGCCGCGATGCTGGGCACGGCGGAATATTTCCTCGTGTGCATGTTCGGCCTGACCATCATCGCCGGAATTTCCGGCGACAGCCTGAGCAAGGGCGTGATGGCGGCCTGCCTCGGTCTGCTGGTTTCCTGCATCGGTGCAGACCCGATGACCAGCCGCGCGCGCCTGACCTTCGGCGTGGAGCGCCTGTATCTGGGGCTTGACCTCGCGATCTGCCTCATCGGTCTGTTTGCGCTTGTGCAGGTGATGACCAAGGCGGAGCAAAAGGAAGACCGCCTGATTCTGGATACGTCCAAAATCGGAGACGGTCTGGATATCACGAAGGAAGAAAAAAAGCGCATGCTGCGCCCGATGCTTGTGTCCTCCATCATCGGCACCATCATCGGCATCATTCCGGGCACCGGCGCATCCATGGCCTCGTGGTTCAGCTATGACCGCGCGCGCTCCATGTCCAAGCATCCGGAGGAATTCGGAAAGGGTTCCGTCGAGGGCATTGCCGCCGCGGAATCCGCCAACAACGCCGTCACCGGCGCAACGTTGATTCCGCTGCTGACGCTGGGCATTCCGGGCGACGGCTGCGTGGCCATCATGCTGTCCGCGCTGATGATCAACGGCCTCAATCCGGGGCTGTCCCTCTTCACGGAGCAGGGCGATATCATGTATGCCATCATGCTCGGCCTCATTCTGGTCAACGCATTCATGTTCGTGCAGGGCAAGTTCCTGACCAATCTCTTTGCCAAGGTCGTCTCCGTTCCGCAGGAGATTTTGACCCCGATCATCGTTATGTTCTGCTTTGCGGGCGCGTTCTCCGTCAACAAGAGCTACTTTGACGTGCTGGTTGCGCTCGTGTTCTGCGCCGTGGCGTGGCTGCTGCGCAAGATTGATTTCCCGGCGGTGCCGATTCTGCTGGGTCTGGTGCTTGGCAAGATGGCGGAGACCAACTTCCGCCGCGCGCTGATGGTTTCGCGCGGCAGCTATTCCATCTTCGTATCCAGCCCGTTCTGCATCGCGTTTCTTGCGCTGACCGCGCTGGTCATCGGCTCTGTGGCATTCAACAAGATGAAAGCGAGGAAAAAGAAAAATGGCTAATCGCCCGAATATCATCTTTTACTTTACGGATCAGCAGCGCGCCGATACCTGCGGCTGTTACGGCCAGAAGCTGGATATCACGCCGCGCCTTGACCAGTTGGCGAGCGAAGGTGTGAAGTTTGAATGGGCGTTTTCCCCGCAGCCGGTGTGCGGCCCCTGCCGCGCGCTGTTCCAGACGGGCAAATACCCCACCGAGACGGGCTGCTTCCGCAACAACGTGATGCTGCCCGCCAACGTGAAGACGCTGGGCAGCTATATCGAGGAGGCGGGCTATGAGACCGCCTATATCGGCAAATGGCATTTGGCCAGCGACGGCGAGCTGGAGAAGAAGCCGACGATCGATCACACGATCACCGCGATTCCGAAGGAGCTGCGCGGCGGCTACACCGGCTTCTGGCGCGCCAGCGACGTGCTGGAATTTACGTCCCACGGCTACGACGGGTATGTGTTTGACGAAAACAACAACCGCATCGACTTCAAGGGCTACCGCGCGGACTGTATCACGGATCTGGCGCTGGAATTCTTTGACCAGTACGACGGGCAGAAGCCGTTCTTTATGACGATTTCCCACATCGAGCCGCATCATCAGAACGACCACAAGCACTACGAAGGTCCGGTCGGCTCGAAGGAAAAATACGCGAATTACGAAGCGCCTGCGGACTTGGCCGCGCTGGGCGGCGATTACAAAGAGGAATATCCGGATTATCTGGGCGCGTGCGCAGCGCTGGATCGAAATCTGGGTAAGGTGATCGACCGCCTGAAGAAGGAAGGGCTGTACGAAAACACGGTCATCATCTTCGGCGCGGATCACGGTTCCCATTTCAAGACCCGCAATCGCGACGGCCACCTCAACGGCTATGACGATTATAAGCGCTCCGGCCACGACGCGGCGCTGCGCGTGCCGCTGGTCATTGCGGGCGGCCCGTTCAAGGGCGGAAAGGTGGAGGAGCAGATCGTCTCTACGGCCAGCCTGCCCAAGACGATTCTCGCGCTGGCGGGCGTCGATGTGGGCGACAAGATGATCGGCGAAAACCTCGCGGACGTTGTGGCGGGCAATACGCCGAACCGTGTCAACGAGGCCTTTGCGCAGATCAGCGAAAGCCGCTGCGGCCGCTGCATCCGCACGCCGGATTTCCTGTATGCCGTGTATGCGCCGGGCGTGAACGGCGGCGAAGCTGCTGCGGCGGACGTTTACGCCGACGATTATCTGTATGATCTCAGGGTAGACCCGGTTCAGCTCAATAACGTCGTCGCTGATCCGGCTTATGCCGAGGCCAAGGCGATGCTCCGCGGCCGCCTGCTTGACTGGATCAAGCGCGCCGAAGGCGCTGAGCCGACCATTGTTGACTGAGTAAGCCCCTGCGCCGCTTCGTTTCTAAATTGAGCCTGCAAAGCAAGCACTTTGCAGGCTCAGTCTGTTTTTTGGAGCGCCTTAGCCATTTCCCGCATACGGGGATAGGCATATTCAAAGAATGCGGTGTGTACGCCGCACCAACGGTTCAGCCCGGTTTCGGGAACACGTTCGCGCTTGCAGCCGTTGCGGCACAGGGAATACCAACGGCATGCGCGGCAGGCGGCGGGGACGGGCAGAGATTCCGCGAGGAAAGCCTGTTCCCGCTCGCCCGTGAGCATCCGACGGAGAGAATCGTCGGAAATGCTGCCGAGCTTCCAAGCGTCCAGCGCGTAGAAATCGCAGGGATAAACGCTTCCGTCGCTTTCGATGACGAGGCTCGGACCGCAGCGCCCGACCATCGCGCAGTTTTCCGGCGGCATGCCCATGAGCATGGCGATCCAGTTGTCAAAATTGCGGATGGAGACGGGTCGTCCCTCGGTGTAAGCCAGATGATAACGGTCAAAGGTTTCTTTCAGAAAGGCGAGATAGGCTTCGCCGCTCAGGGAGTAATCCCGCGTCTGCCCGTCAAGGCCGTCGAGGCAGGGGATGAATTGGATGTATTCATACGGAGCCAGCGCATCAAAGACCTCATACGGATGCCTGGCCACTTCGCCGTTGACGACGCACAGCACGTTGACGCTTACGCCGGCCTCGCGCAGGCGCTCGATGGTCTTGCGGACAACGGACGCGGTAGGGCGACCCGCCGCGTCGGGGCGCATCAGGTCATGCGTCTGCGCCGTTCCATCCAGCGAAACGCCGACGAGAAAATGTTCTTTGGCAAAGAAGGCGATCATTTCGTCGGAAAGGTCATAGCCGTTGGTCTGCACCGCGTTGGTTATGCGAAGGGCGCGCGTGTTGTATTTTTGCTCAAACTGAACGAGCCGCTCAAAAAAAGGGAGGCCGATCAGCGTGGGCTCGCCCCCCTGAAACAAAAAATGCACGGCGGAATCGGCGGAGCGAATGACGCGCCGCACCGTGACGTCGAGCAGCGCTTCGCTCATGCGGGGGGATATGGCGACCTCGCGGCGCTTCATTTCGTCGGCATAGAAGCAATAACGGCACCGCATGTTGCAGGCGCCGGATACGGGCTTAATCATCACGGTAATCGGCGGCATAAACGATTCTCCCTTGGCATGTGAAATGATACGATTCCATTATAGCATATTCCTCAAGGGCGATAAAGCGAAAATGGAATAACGCGGGCATTGAGAGGATGAGTCCAAACTTCAGCGGTGCGTATTCGTAGATTCTTCTGCCGAGGGCGCGCCTGTGTTTTGATGCCTAGCCTGTGACGAAGGTTTACGATGCGAAGCAATCGTATCATCTGCTGATGCGCCGAACGATAAGACGCTTCAATCGGCCTCCTCGGAGGCGGGCTGATTGGTCATAATGCGGATGATCTCGCGATCGGTTTCACGCATGCCGAGCCGACCGAGGCGGCCGATGTTGCGAATGGTTTCCTCCACACCTTTGGTAACGATGCCGTCACCGCCGCGGAACTGCTGTCCGCTGCGGAACATGCTGTAACCGACGAGACCCGCATCCACGGCGGCGGAGATTTTAGCCGCGCAGGAGGCTTTTGCACCGTCGCAGATCATGCCCGAGACAATGGCCAGCGAATTGACAAGCGTATGCGCGATTTCGCGGAATCCGCCGCCGTGGAGATAGGCGATGGCGGCGCCTGCGCTGCATCCCGCGCTGACAGCGCCGCAATAGGCGCTCAGCCGGCCGATGCCGGTTTTGAGATGGATGGTCAGCAGGTCGGAAAGAAGCACGGCGCGCACCATCTGGTCGCGGCTGACGTTCAATTCCTTGGCATATTCCACCACCGGGACGGAGGCGGTGATGCCTTGATTGCCGCTGCCGGAGACGATGATGACCGGCATTTCGCAACCGCTCATGCGTGCGTCGGAGCCTGCCGCGGCCATATAACGGGCGCGGGAATAGATGCCGACGCCGTAATGCTCCTTGAGCACGGAGCCGATATTCGCGCCCCAGCTATGCCGCATGCCTTCTTCAGCGATGGCGTAGTTGTAGTCGATCTGGCGCTCGATCAGCGCCCGAACGTCTTCCAAATTGCAGGTGGAGGCGAAGTCGAGCACCCCTTCTACGGACAGGCAGGAGCGATCCGTCAGCATGTCACGCGCGCTGTCGGATAGCACCTCGCCGCTCTGGAACAGCACTTCGTCGTTTTTCTCGATATAGACGATATGCGTGTGATAATCCGAAATGCGGAGCTTGACATGATTGTTTCCGGCGCGAAGGGTAATCAAGATATCGAAGACTTTGTCGCCTTCAGCAGGTTTGACGACGATGGGGTGATCGGCCAGATACACGCGAATTTCGGCACGCTGCGCGGACGTTACCTCGCTGATGACCTCTAGAATTTTGTCGGATTGGCCTGCGACGATGCCGGCCGCAGCCGCCGCTTCGATGCCCTTGAGGCTGTTGGTGTTGGGCACGACGACGCTCTTGACGTTTTTGATGATGTTGCCGCTGGCCTCCACCAGAACGGATTCTGGCAGTACGCCCAGAAGCTCGCGAGCCTTAGCCGCGCCGTATGCGATGGCGATCGGCTCGGTGCAGCCCGTTGCCGGAACGAGCTCCTCCTGCAAAATTTTCAGGTAGTTGCCGTAACGGGGATCAGATGAAAGCATAACCGTACCTCCTGAACAATGATGTTAAAGTATGGTGAGTTCTTTGGAAAGCGTATTGAGACTTTGAATGCCGTTTTCGCCCATGACCAGTAGATAATATCCGTTCATGGCAGCCGATTTCACTCTTTTCAAATCTGAGTAGAGGATGATATCCTCATTTTATCAAATCCTTTGTTTCCCCGTCAACCGCAAAGGCGGGCGGCGCGCACAAAAAATGGGGAAATGACCGAAGGAAAGAGCGGATAGACAGATAGGTGAAAATATGTTACAATTATCGTATCAAAAAAATGGGCGACAATGCCTGTAAAGGTGAGCAAGGCCATGAGAAATAACGAATTAAGGGGCCCGACGGCCATTGATACGGATATCATTCCATCCGACAGCGAGCACGTTTTTGCCCAAGAAGCGCTCTATCAGGAAGCGATGATGCGCTATCATTGCGCGATTTTGGAGATGCGCACCAAGCTGGAGGTGCTCTCCAAGGACATGACGGTGCGGTATCGGAGAAACCCGATCGAGTTTATCGAAAGCAGGCTGAAAAAGCCGTCCTCCATCGCGCGAAAGCTCAAGAAGATGGGGCTTGAGGTGACGGTGGACAACATGACGCAGCACCTGTCGGACATCGCGGGGATTCGCGTGCTGTGCGCGTACATCGACGACATCTATGAAATCGCGCGGATGCTGGCGCGGCAGAAGGACGTTCGGATTATCACGGTCAAGGACTACATCAAAGTGCCGAAGGACAACGGATATAGGAGCTATCACCTGATCGTCGAAATCCCGGTGTATTTCAGCGACAAGGTGCGGCCTGTTCGCTGCGAAATCCAGATCCGCACGATTGCGATGGACTTCTGGGCGACGCTCGACCACGATATGCAGTATAAAAAGCAGGTGGAGGACAGCGAGGCCATCATGCGGGAGTTGCGGGAATGTGCCGACGTGATCCATCAGACGGACGAAAAGATGATGCGGCTGCGCGAGAGAATCCACCGAATTGATCCGGAATAAGCGACGGATAAATTCAACAAAAAGCAAAATATAATTGACAATTCGGCGCGACGCGCATATAATGGTTTTGCCGCCGGAGGTTTATGCTTGAAAAGCGGAAAAGCCCCTGCTATAATGGGCGGTGACGCACAAAAGGAGGCGGCAGGCATGGACGAATTGCAGTTGGGCGATTTGGTGCAGATGCGCAAGACCCACCCCTGCGGCAGCGACAAATGGACGGTGATCCGCGTGGGCGCGGACATCAAAATCCGCTGCTCGGGCTGCGGGCGCATTGTGATGATGGATCGCGCGGATTTCACCAAGCGCATGAAAAAGGTGATTGAGCACGCGAAGGAGCCGATTCGCGGCACCAACGAGACGGATTAAAAATTCAAGGAAACGAGGCGCATTTTTTCATGGAGCAGGAAAAGAAAGACAAGAAGAAAAAGGAGAAGCCCAAAAAGAGCTTGAAGCGCGAGATTTTTGAATGGGTGATGGTCTTCGTTGTGGCGGCGGCACTGGCGTTCGTCGTGCGCACGTTCATCTTTGAGCCGGTTCGCGTGGACGGCAACTCGATGCTCAACACGCTGGAAGACAGCGAATTTATGATCGCGACAAAGTTTGATTATCTGATGGGCGACCCGGAGCGGTTTGATATCGTGATTTGCGATTACCCGAACACGGACGACGGCATGTATCGCGTCAAGCGCGTGATCGGTCTGCCGGGCGAAACGATTGAGCTGAAAAAAGGCGAATTGTATGTGAACGGCGAGCACGTCGAGCAGCAGTTCGATATGACGCCCAACGAAACGGACTTCGGGCCGTTCACCGTGCCGGAGGGGCACTACTTCGTGATGGGCGACAACCGCAACAACAGCAAGGACAGCCGCAGCCCGATGGTCGGCGCGCTGGAGCGCAAGATGATTAAGGGACATGTGCGCTGTGTGGTTTTTCCGCTGAACAAGGCGAGAATTTTGGGCGAATAACAATAAATGAGCAAATCCGAAATTTTGTGCAAATTTTGATAACGGGCGCGCGCCTGCCTGACTCCCTCAGTCACGGCTGCGCCGTGCCAGCTCCCTCGAAGA
>ENA-UOJC01004906-UOJC01004906.1-human-gut-metagenome-genome-assembly--contig:-C104-NODE-4906-length-10851-cov-5.182382_pt1 | contig 10851 bp, 7 predicted proteins | sample MGYA00242339_ERZ723886 | MGnify/ENA metagenome assembly ERZ723886 | reverse complement strand
ACGAGCATTTGTCTGCGAAAAATCCGGGGACGGACCATATCATCTGGCAGGCGTGGGTGGCAAAAAAAGCGGGGCAGATAGTTGGGCGTATTACCGCGCAAATAGATACCTTGCACCGCGAGCGTTACGGCAAAGATACCGGTCATTTCGGCATGATTGACGCCATTGATGATCCGCAGGTTTTTGCCGCGTTGTTTGGCGCAGCGGAAGCGTGGTTGAAGTCACAAGGTGCAAGTAAGATCAGCGGTCCTTTCAGCCTGAATATCAATCAGGAAAGCGGATTACTGATTGAAGGTTTCGATACACCACCCTGTGCGATGATGCCGCACGGTAAACCGTGGTATGCCGCGCATATTGAACAATTGGGTTATCACAAAGGCATTGATTTACTGGCGTGGTGGATGCAGCGAACCGATCTCACTTTCTCTCCGGCGCTAAAAAAACTGATGGATCAGGTGCGTAAGAAGGTGACCATTCGCTGCATCAATCGCCAGCGGTTTGCCGAAGAGATGCAGATCCTGCGTGAGATTTTCAATTCTGGCTGGCAGCACAACTGGGGATTTGTGCCGTTTACCGAACATGAATTCGCGACCATGGGCGACCAACTTAAATATCTGGTGCCGGACGATATGATCTACATCGCTGAGATTGATTCTGCACCCTGCGCGTTTATTGTCGGCTTGCCAAACATCAACGAGGCGATTGCCGATCTGAACGGATCGCTCTTTCCCTTCGGCTGGGCAAAATTGCTGTGGCGTTTAAAAGTCAGCGGTGTGCGAACTGCGCGAGTACCGCTGATGGGCGTGCGGGACGAGTATCAGTTCAGCCGCATCGGCCCGGTGATTGCGTTGTTATTGATTGAAGCCTTACGCGATCCGTTTGCCCGCCGGAAGATCGATGCGCTGGAGATGTCATGGATCCTCGAAACCAATACAGGCATGAATAACATGCTGGAACGCATTGGGGCGGAGCCGTACAAGCGTTACCGATTGTATGAAAAGCAGATTTGATGGCAGTCACCCCTGCTTCATCTCCAGCGGCACCGCCGAGCGAATCAAATGGTGGCCTTCCAGCTCGATATCGTGGAGATTCTTTTTCACGGTCCGCACATGATCGCGTGCTGCGCGCTGGGCGACGTGCGGCAGCCGCTGCAACACCGCGTTGTAGATCCGCGCATGCTGGCGATCGATCTGCTTTTTTTGCTGTGGTCGATGGTAGAGATTATTTACGCTGGCAAACACCGAATTAAACATCAGGTCGGTCAATGATTGCAGCGTAAACTCCAGCACCTGATTGTGAGAAGCCTGACAAATGGCGAGATGGAAAGCGTGATCCAACTGCGCATGTTCGATCAGCGAAATCTCTTTGTTGTTCTCACTGGCGGCGAGCATTTTTTCATAACAGCGGGTTATCACAACAAAATCAGCCTGGGTTCCCAGCGTTGCCGCCAGCCTTGCCGATTCGCCCTCCAGTAATGCGCGAACGTCGAGCAGATCGTACAGCGTTCGCGGCTGCGTACTGAACAGATGGATCAGCGGGCTGGTGTCCTGCACCCGATTAAGCCGTGCGACACGAGAATCGCGACCCTGCGCCGTTTCAATAATCCCGCGCCCGCGCAGCACGGTCAGCCCTTCACGCAGTGCGGAGCGTGAGAAGCCGAGCTTTTCACACAGTCGACGTTCCGAGGGAAGCGGCTGACCGACCTTCAGTACGCCGTCGATAATTAACCGTTCGATACTCTCTGCAACCACTTCGCAAATAGGGCGACGTTCATCTTTCATTCCCGGACCTCGTGCACAGGTAGGACCAATTTTTCTGTTCTTAACTCGCAAAACACGCACATCACGTAAGTGATTATGTTACATCAATTTAACATTAAGTTAACCAAGACAAGGTCACAGAGCTGGAAAAAAAATGGTCTGACCGGTAGCTAAAGAGATAGACGAAAACGAAAAGCCCGCTTAATAACTGTTCACAGAAGCAGCGCGAAAAAATCAGCTGCCACACAACACAACAAAGCGAAGCCTACTCATGAGCATCTTGTACGAAGAGCGTCTTGATGGCGCTTTACCCGATGTCGACCGCACATCGGTACTGATGGCACTGCGTGAGCATGTCCCTGGACTTGAGATCCTGCATACCGATGAGGAGATCATTCCTTACGAGTGTGACGGGTTGAGCGCGTATCGCACGCGTCCATTACTGGTTGTTCTGCCTAAGCAGATGGAACAGGTGACGGCGATTCTGGCTGTCTGCCACCGCCTGCGTGTACCGGTGGTGACCCGTGGTGCAGGCACCGGGCTTTCTGGTGGCGCGCTGCCGCTGGAAAAAGGTGTGTTGTTGGTGATGGCGCGCTTTAAAGAGATCCTCGACATTAACCCCGTTGGTCGCCGTGCGCGCGTGCAGCCGGGCGTGCGTAACCTGGCGATCTCCCAGGCCGTTGCGCCGCATAATCTCTATTACGCGCCGGATCCGTCCTCACAAATCGCCTGTTCGATTGGCGGCAATGTGGCGGAAAATGCCGGTGGCGTTCACTGCCTGAAATATGGTCTAACCGTACATAACCTGCTGAAAATTGAAGTGCAAACGCTGGATGGCGAGGCGCTGACGCTGGGATCGGACGCGCTGGATTCGCCTGGTTTTGACCTGCTGGCGCTGTTTACCGGATCGGAAGGTATGCTCGGCGTGACCACCGAAGTGACGTTAAAACTGCTGCCGAAGCCGCCCGTGGCGCGGGTGCTGTTAGCCAGCTTTGACTCGGTAGAAAAAGCCGGACTTGCGGTTGGTGACATCATCGCCAATGGCATTATCCCCGGCGGGCTGGAGATGATGGATAACCTGTCGATCCGCGCTGCGGAAGATTTTATACATGCCGGTTATCCCGTCGATGCCGAAGCGATTTTATTGTGCGAGCTGGACGGCGTGGAGTCTGACGTACAGGAAGACTGCGAGCGGGTTAACGACATCTTGTTGAAAGCGGGCGCGACTGACGTCCGTCTGGCACAGGACGAAGCAGAGCGCGTACGTTTCTGGGCCGGCCGCAAGAACGCATTCCCGGCAGTGGGGCGCATTTCCCCGGATTACTACTGTATGGATGGCACCATCCCACGCCGCGCGCTGCCTGGCGTACTGGAAGGCATTGCCCGTTTATCGCAGCAATATGATTTACGCGTTGCCAACGTCTTTCATGCCGGAGACGGCAACATGCACCCGTTAATCCTTTTCGATGCCAACGAACCCGGTGAATTTGCCCGCGCGGAAGAGCTGGGCGGGAAGATCCTCGAACTCTGCGTTGAAGTTGGCGGCAGCATCAGTGGGGAACATGGCATTGGGCGCGAAAAAATCAATCAAATGTGCGCCCAGTTCAACAGCGATGAAATCACGACCTTCCATGCGGGCAAGGCGGCGGTTGACCCCGATGGTTTGATGAACCCTGGGAATAACATTCCCACGCTTCACCGCTGTTCTGAATTTGGTGCAATGCTTGTGCATCACGGTCATTTACCTTTCCCTGAACTGGAGCGTTTCTGATGCTACGCGAGTGTGATTACAGCCAGGCGCTGCTGGAGCAGGTGAATCAGGCGATTAGCGATAAAACGCCGCTGGTGATTCAGGGCAGCAATAGCAAAGCCTTTTTAGGTCGTCCTGTCACCGGGCAAACGCTGGATGTGCGTTGTCATCGCGGCATTGTTAATTACGACCCGACCGAGCTGGTGATAACCGCTCGTGCCGGAACGCCGCTGGTGGCGATTGAAGCGGCGCTGGAGAGCGCCGGGCAAATGCTCCCCTGCGAGCCGCCACATTATGGTGAAGAAGCTACCTGGGGCGGGATGATCGCCTGCGGGCTGGCGGGGCCGCGTCGCCCGTGGAGTGGTTCGGTCCGCGATTTTGTCCTCGGCACGCGCATCATTACCGGCACTGGAAAACATCTGCGTTTTGGTGGTGAAGTGATGAAAAACGTTGCCGGATACGATCTCTCACGGTTAATGGCCGGAAGCTACGGTTGTCTGGGTGTGCTCACTGAAATCTCGATGAAAGTGTTACCGCGACCACGCGCCACCCTGAGTCTGCGTCGGGAAATCAGCCTGCAAGAAGCCATGAATGAAATCGCCCAGTGGCAACTCCAGCCATTACCCATTAGTGGCTTATGTTACTTCGACAATGCGTTGTGGATCCGCCTTGAGGGCGGCGAAGGATCGGTAAAAGCAGCGCGTGAACTGCTGGGGGGCGAAGAGGTTGCGGGTCAGTTCTGGCAGCAATTGCGTGAACAACAACTGCCGTTCTTCTCGTTACCAGGTACCTTATGGCGCATTTCCTTACCCAGCGATGCGCCGATGATGGATTTACCCGGCGAGCAACTGATCGACTGGGGCGGGGCGTTACGCTGGCTGAAATCGACAGCCGATGACAATCAAATCCATCGCATTGCCCGCAACGCTGGCGGTCATGCGACCCGCTTTAGTGCCGGAGATGGTGGTTTTGCCCCGCTACCGGCTCCTTTATTCCGCTATCACCAGCAGCTTAAACAGCAGCTCGACCCTTGCGGCGTGTTTAATCCCGGTCGCATGTACGCGGAGCTTTAAGGAGCAGGCTATGCAAACCCAATTAACCGAAGAGATGCGGCAGAACGCGCGGGCGCTGGAAGCCGACAGCATCCTGCGCGCCTGTGTTCACTGCGGATTTTGTACCGCAACCTGCCCAACCTATCAGCTCCTGGGCGATGAACTGGACGGGCCGCGCGGGCGCATCTATCTGATTAAACAGGTGCTGGAAGGCAACGACGTCACGCTTAAAACACAGGAGCATCTCGATCGCTGTCTCACTTGCCGCAATTGTGAAACCACCTGTCCTTCTGGTGTGCGCTATCACAATTTGCTGGATATCGGGCGTGATATTGTCGAGCAGAAAGTGAAACGCCCACTGCCGGAGCGAATGCTGCGCGAAGGATTGCGCCAGGTAGTGCCGCGTCCGGCGGTCTTCCGTGCGCTGACGCAGGTAGGGCTGGTGCTGCGACCGTTTTTACCGGAACAGGTCAGAGCAAAACTGCCTGCTGAAACGGTGAAAGCTAAACCGCGTCCACCGCTGCGCCATAAGCGTCGGGTTTTAATGCTGGAAGGCTGCGCCCAGCCTACGCTTTCGCCCAACACCAACGCGGCAACTGCGCGAGTGCTGGATCGTCTGGGGATCAGCGTCATGCCAGCTAACGAAGCAGGCTGTTGTGGCGCGGTGGACTATCATCTTAATGCGCAAGAGAAAGGGTTAGCGCGGGCGCGCAATAATATTGATGCCTGGTGGCCCGCGATTGAAGCAGGTGCCGAGGCTATTTTGCAGACTGCCAGCGGCTGCGGCGCGTTTGTCAAAGAGTATGGGCAGATGCTGAAAAACGATGCGTTGTATGCCGATAAAGCGCGTCAGGTCAGTGAGCTGGCGGTCGATTTAGTCGAACTTCTGCGCGAGGAACCGCTGGAAAAACTGGCAATTCGCGGCGATAAAAAACTGGCCTTCCACTGCCCGTGTACCCTACAACATGCGCAAAAGCTGAACGGTGAAGTGGAAAAAGTGTTGCTTCGTCTTGGATTTACCTTAACGGACGTTCCCGACAGCCATCTGTGCTGCGGTTCAGCGGGAACATATGCGTTAACGCATCCCGATCTGGCGCGCCAGCTGCGGGATAACAAAATGAATGCGCTGGAAAGCGGCAAACCGGAAATGATCGTCACCGCCAACATTGGTTGCCAGACGCATCTGGCGAGCGCCGGTCGTACCTCTGTGCGTCACTGGATTGAAATTGTAGAACAAGCCCTTGAAAAGGAATAACAAAATGAAAACTAAAGTCATTCTTAGCCAGCAAATGGCGAGTGCAATTATTGCCGCAGGTCAGGAAGAGGCGCAGAAAAACAACTGGTCTGTTTCCATTGCTGTTGCCGATGACGGCGGTCATCTGCTGGCGTTAAGTCGCATGGACGATTGCGCGCCGATTGCGGCTTACATCTCCCAGGAGAAAGCGCGTACCGCCGCGCTGGGGCGTCGTGAAACTAAGGGGTATGAAGAGATGGTGAACAACGGACGTACCGCGTTCGTGACTGCGCCGTTATTAACGTCGCTAGAAGGTGGCGTACCGGTTGTTGTGGATGGGCAAATTATTGGTGCCGTGGGCGTTTCTGGTTTAACCGGAGCACAGGATGCGCAGGTCGCGAAAGCGGCAGCAGCGGTGTTGGCGAAATAAGCGAAAACGAGGAGAGAAACAATGAGTCAAACCATAACCCAGGGCCGTTTACGCATTAACGCCAATTTTAAACGTTTTGTGGATGAAGAAGTTTTACCGGGAACAGGGTTGGACGCTGCGGCGTTCTGGCGCAATTTTGATGAGATCGTTCACGATCTGGCACCAGAAAATCGTCAGTTGCTGGCAGAACGCGATCGCATTCAGGCGGCGCTTGATGAGTGGCATCGCAGCAATCCGGGGCCGGTAAAAGATAAAGCGGCCTATAAATCTTTCCTGCGTGAACTGGGCTACCTGGTGCCGCAACCGGAGCGCGTAACGGTGGAAACCACGGGCATTGACAGCGAAATCACCAGTCAGGCGGGGCCACAGCTGGTGGTTCCGGCAATGAACGCCCGCTACGCGCTGAACGCGGCGAACGCTCGCTGGGGCTCACTGTACGATGCGTTATACGGCAGCGACATCATCCCGCAGGAAGGGGCGATGGTCAGCGGCTACGATCCGCAGCGTGGTGAGCAGGTTATCGCCTGGGTTCGGCGTTTCCTCGATGAATCACTACCGCTGGAAAACGGCAGCTATCAGGATGTGGTGGCGTTTAAGGTGGTCGATAAACAATTACGCATCCAGTTGAAAAATGGTAAAGAAACCACGTTACGTACCCCGGCGCAGTTTGTCGGTTACCGTGGCGATGCCGCTGCGCCGACCTGCATTTTGCTGAAAAATAACGGTCTGCATATTGAACTGCAAATTGATGCCAACGGGCGGATTGGCAAAGACGATCCGGCGCATATCAACGATGTTATCGTCGAAGCGGCCATCAGTACCATTCTCGACTGCGAAGATTCGGTCGCGGCGGTTGATGCGGAAGATAAAATCCTGCTGTACCGCAACCTGCGGGGCCTGATGCAGGGGACTCTGCAAGAGAAAATGGAAAAAAACGGTCGGCAAATCGTGCGTAAACTGAATGACGATCGTCATTACACCGCCGCCGATGGCTCTGAAATTTCTCTGCACGGACGCTCGCTGCTGTTTATCCGCAACGTGGGTCATTTGATGACCATTCCTGTGATTTGGGACAGCGAAGGCAATGAAATCCCGGAAGGCATTCTTGATGGCGTCATGACTGGCGCGATTGCCCTCTATGATTTAAAAGTGCAGAAAAACTCGCGCACTGGCAGCGTCTATATTGTGAAACCGAAAATGCACGGTCCGCAGGAAGTGGCGTTCGCCAACAAACTGTTTACCCGCATTGAGACAATGCTCGGTATGGCACCGAATACCCTGAAAATGGGCATTATGGATGAAGAACGTCGGACCTCGCTGAACTTGCGTAGCTGTATCGCTCAGGCGCGTAACCGCGTGGCGTTCATCAATACCGGTTTCCTCGACCGTACCGGCGATGAAATGCATTCGGTGATGGAAGCTGGCCCGATGCTGCGTAAAAACCAGATGAAATCGACGCCGTGGATCAAAGCCTACGAACGTAATAACGTGCTTTCCGGTCTGTTCTGTGGGCTGCGCGGTAAAGCGCAAATCGGTAAAGGGATGTGGGCAATGCCGGACCTGATGGCAGACATGTACAGCCAGAAGGGCGACCAACTGCGTGCCGGGGCAAACACAGCCTGGGTTCCGTCACCAACCGCTGCTACGCTCCATGCGCTGCACTACCACCAAACCAACGTACAGAGCGTGCAGGCCAACATTGCCCAGAGCGAGTTCAATGCTGAATTTGAACCGCTGCTGGACGATCTGCTGACTATTCCGGTGGCTGAAAACGCTAACTGGTCGGTTGAAGAGATCCAACAAGAGCTGGATAACAACGTGCAGGGGATTCTGGGGTACGTGGTGCGTTGGGTGGAGCAGGGGATTGGTTGTTCAAAAGTGCCGGATATTCACAACGTGGCGCTGATGGAAGACCGCGCAACGCTGCGTATCTCCAGCCAGCATATCGCCAACTGGTTACGTCACAGTATTCTGACCAAAGAACAGGTGCAGGCGTCGCTGGAGAATATGGCGAAAGTGGTTGATCAGCAAAACGCTGGCGATCCGGCTTATCGTCCGATGTCGGGGAATTTCGCTAACTCGTGTGCTTTTAAAGCTGCCAGCGATTTAATCTTCCTCGGCGTGAAACAGCCAAACGGCTATACCGAACCGTTATTACACGCCTGGCGTTTACGCGAAAAAGAAAGTCATTAATAGCGTCAAAAAAGCCCCGGCAAGTTTTATTGTCGGGGCTATGATAGTAACTGCGGTAGTACATTTATCCCGGAAATAACCGGAGCGATTATCAGGGTTTAACAATATTAAATACCCGTAGCGCATTACTAGCGGGCCTAAAACAACAATATGGACATCTTAACGATATTCTGCGCCTGCGTGTGCGGAACAGAAACCCTTACCCGATATACTTGTTATGCCAGAGGTAGCAATTGCGTTAGCAGCGTACTGTTGCTGTAAAGTATAACGCCTATATTTTACAGTTCAGTCCTCTTTTGCTTATTACAACCTTAAGTATATCAAGCATATAAAGATAATAAGAGACTGAAAAATATGGTTACCTGGACCCAAATGTATATGCCGATGGGAGGACTGGGGCTATCCGCTCTGGTCGCCCTGATCCCGATAATATTCTTCTTCGTTGCACTCGCGGTATTACGTCTGAAAGGACATGTCGCCGGAGCAATAACCCTTATATTATCTATTCTGATTGCGATATTCGCCTTTAAAATGCCGATTGATATGGCATTTGCTGCTGCGGGCTATGGCTTTATTTATGGATTATGGCCTATTGCGTGGATTATTGTTGCGGCGGTGTTCCTCTATAAATTAACCGTTGCCAGCGGTCAGTTCGATATTATCCGCAGCTCGGTTATCTCCATCACTGACGATCAGCGTTTGCAGGTGTTACTGATTGGTTTCTCCTTTGGCGCGCTGCTGGAAGGGGCGGCTGGCTTTGGTGCGCCGGTGGCGATTACCGGTGCGCTGCTGGTGGGCCTGGGCTTCAAACCGTTATACGCGGCGGGGCTGTGTCTGATTGCCAACACTGCGCCGGTGGCGTTTGGTGCGTTGGGCGTGCCGATTCTGGTCGCCGGTCAGGTAACGGGAATCGATCCGTTCCACATTGGCGCAATGGCGGGACGTCAGTTACCGTTCCTGTCGGTTCTTGTGCCGTTCTGGCTGGTAGCAATGATGGACGGCTGGAAAGGGGTGAAAGAGACGTGGCCAGCGGCGCTGGTTGCTGGGGGAAGCTTCGCTGTCACGCAGTTCTTTACCTCTAACTATATTGGTCCGGAACTGCCGGATATTACTTCGGCGCTGGTGAGTATCGTCTCACTCGCTTTATTCCTTAAAGTCTGGCGGCCGAAAAATACCGAAACGGCAATCAGCATGGGACAATCCGCAGGTGCGATGGTGGTGAATAAACCATCTTCTGGCGGTCCCGTGCCTTCAGAATATAGTCTGGGGCAAATCATTCGTGCGTGGTCACCGTTTTTAATCTTAACGGTGCTGGTCACCATCTGGACCATGAAGCCGTTTAAAGCGTTATTTGCTCCGGGCGGCGCGTTTTATTCACTGGTGATTAATTTCCAGATCCCTCATTTGCATCAACAAGTGTTGAAAGCGGCACCCATTGTCGCCCAACCAACGCCAATGGATGCGGTGTTTAAATTCGACCCTCTCTCGGCTGGCGGCACCGCTATTTTTATTGCGGCGATTATCTCTATCTTCATCCTCGGCGTGGGCATCAAGAAAGGGATTGGCGTCTTTGCCGAAACGCTAATTAGTCTGAAGTGGCCGATATTGTCGATTGGCATGGTGCTGGCGTTCGCCTTCGTCACCAACTATTCCGGCATGTCCACCACGCTGGCGCTGGTACTGGCAGGTACAGGCGTGATGTTCCCGTTTTTCTCACCGTTTCTCGGCTGGCTGGGCGTATTCCTTACCGGCTCGGACACCTCCTCTAACGCCCTGTTTGGTTCACTGCAATCGACCACGGCGCAGCAAATCAACGTCTCTGACACTCTGCTGGTGGCAGCAAATACCAGCGGCGGCGTAACTGGCAAGATGATTTCCCCGCAATCTATCGCCGTGGCCTGCGCCGCGACGGGCATGGTGGGCCGAGAATCTGAACTGTTCCGCTACACCGTGAAGCACAGTCTGATCTTTGCCAGTGTGATCGGCATTATCACGCTGTTGCAGGCGTATGTGTTTACCGGGATGTTAGTTTCGTAAGTCAATAAAGCCGGATGATCGTTAATATCATCCGGCTTCGTTTACATTACTCTGTCTTATTAATGGAAAATTATTTCCCGCTTTATTATCCATGTGGCAATAATGTTTCGCGTTCAGATAACCTGCTAAATAATTAAAAGCGTGAGAACATCTGTTTTTTTATCACGCAAAACAAGTCAGTATTAATTATGTTCGCTTGATGAGCAAACACCGTTCTATCTGTTTCTTTTGCAATCTTAATCGTTAAAACTACCAACAAATTTATATAGTTACGTTGTGAAAAGTTGTTAATTTTTTGTTTATTGAAATTTCGTAAAAATAACCAACCAGACATCGAATAGGGGTTATTCTTATAAATTTCACCTGTTTTTCTATCAATGATTCCGTTTTCTTAA
>ENA-UOJC01004901-UOJC01004901.1-human-gut-metagenome-genome-assembly--contig:-C104-NODE-4901-length-10858-cov-3.604369_pt1 | contig 10858 bp, 10 predicted proteins | sample MGYA00242339_ERZ723886 | MGnify/ENA metagenome assembly ERZ723886 | reverse complement strand
CCGCCGTCTTTCTGCGCCACGCCATGGTTAATAATCATCGACATAAATTTGGGCAGCAGAAGCTCACCCAGCACCTCCGTTACCATCATGAGCGGTCCCAGAATAAAGGCGCTCTTATATGGCAGTATATATGATTTGTATCGTTTCCATTGCTTCACGCTTTTTCCTCCTGCCCGTTATTTCTGCAAATTTTTTATGGATTCTGTTCAAACAGCTCCATCAGTTCATTCTGGCTCAAATCGCCCAGTGAAACCATTCCCTCTGAAACCACCTGCGCCGCCAGCGCAAGTTTCGCATTCTGCAGCTTCAAAAGATTTTCTTCTATCGTATCCTTTAAGATCAGTTTGTATACCGTAACCGGCTTTTCCTGCCCGATCCGGTACGCGCGGTCGGTCGCCTGGTTCTGCGCTGCCACATTCCACCACGGATCGTAATGAATCACGATATCCGCCGCCGTCAGGTTGAGTCCCGTTCCCCCGGCTTTCAGGGAAATAAGGAACACCGGAACCTCATCCGAGGCAAACGCCTGCACCATCCGGCTGCGTTCTTCCTTCGGGGTCGCGCCGACCAGAAGATGGGACGAAATGCCCTCCTGTAAAAGGCGTTCCCGAATCCGCTCCAGCATCGAGGCAAACTGGGAAAAGAGCAGGATCTTATGTCCCGCCGCAGACGCCGATGCGATCAGCGAAACACAGGTCTCCAGCTTCGCCGATTCCCCCGTATAATCTTCAAAACAGAGTGCCGGATCGCAGCAGATCTGACGCAGCCGCATGAGCTGGGAAAGCACTTCCAATTTTCCATTACCCGACCACGCGCCGCCAGCCAGCGCCTCTTTCAGTTTCAACGCCGACGCCGTATAAAGCTTCTGCTGCCGCCCCGACGCCGCCGAATAAACGATCCTCTCTTCCTTGCCCGGAAGCTCCCGCAGCACATCCTTTTTCAAACGGCGCAGGACAAACGGTCCCGTCATCCGCCGCAATGCCATCAATGCTTCCGGATCCTGATTTTTCACGATTGGCAGCTCATACCTCTCACGAAACTTCCGGTAACTGTATAAAAATCCTGGCATCAGGAAATCAAAAATGCTCCAAAGCTCGCTGAGCCGGTTTTCCACCGGCGTTCCCGTCAGGGCGAAACGGACATTCGCCGAAATCTCCTTTACCGCCTTCGCTCCCTGTGTCTTTGCATTTTTAATGACCTGCGCCTCGTCAATAATCTCATATTCAAACGTGCGTCCCAGATACGCTGCCCGATCCCGTTTCAACAGATCATAGGACGTGATGATCACCTGCGCCCTCTCAGACGCCTCCATCCGCATCTGCTCCTCCAGCTGTTCCTGCCGTTCTTTCGCCGTCCCGGCAATCAGAAGCACGCGGATCTCCGGCGAAAACCGGGCAAATTCCTGTCCCCAGTTGTAGACGAGCGACGCCGGGCAGACGATCAAAGACGGAAGAGGTAATTCTGACCCACTGCCTTCATTTCCAGCCGCTTTCTGCTCGGTTTTTTCCTGATAAAATGCCGTCAGAAGCGCAATCACCTGCAGCGTTTTTCCCAGTCCCATATCATCTGCCAGGATCCCGCCGAAATGATACCGCGCCAGCGTCCGCATCCACGTATATCCGATCTTCTGGTATTCCCTCAGCGTCTTTTCCAGCACCGCCGGAACCGCATAGCTGACACTCTGCGCCGTTTTTAGATCGCGCACCATCATCCCGTAGGCTTCATCCCGCTGAAACAGTTTCATCCTGCCGTCGCCCGAGAGACTATCCAGATAAAAAGCACGGTAGGCAGGTATCTTCGCCTCCCCCGCCTGAAATTCACTCTTTGTCAGTCCCAGATCCGCAGTCAGACTGTCAAGCGCCTGCAGGCCGCCGCCCGAAAGCTGCAAAAATTCGCCATTTTTCATGCGGTAATATTTCTTTTTTTGGCGGTATTCACTGAGTACCTGCAAAAGCTCCGCCGGGTCGATTCCCGCCGTCTCAATCTTCAGATCCAGCCAGCCGCCTCCAAGAGAAACTCCCATCGACACTTCCGGCGGGGGCAGGACGCGCAGATGGCGGACAGACTCTGACAGCCATACCTCGCCCACCTCCTGAAACTGCGGCATTCCCTCGCTCAAAACCTGGTACAGTGCGTCTTCATCCCCGCGGATCACCAGCTCGCCGCTCTCATCCTCCCAGTAAGAGAAGTACCGCGTGATCAGGCGGCTGATATAAAATTCCGCCGGTACATCCCGGCAGATCTCCCGCGGAACATGCTCGTCCGCCAGCGGCGAAAACGTAAAATCTCCGTAGGAAAGCGTCGGACGCAGACGCAGCTCGTCCGGCGAATCACTGTCAAACTCAAACCGGGCTTTCAACGCCTCTGGGCGGTATTTCTCCCAATCGATCTCCGGGCTCTGCAAGATCCCAAGTGCCTCCATGCCTTCCAGCACCCGCGCATAAAAGAGCGGAATATCCCGGCTTCCAACCAGCAGCTCCCGCTTCTCTTTCCGGCTTCCGCACTCTCTTCCGCCCTGTTCCATCTGCTCCAGAAAAACGCCCATCGTTTCTGTATACAGTTCACTGCATCCAAACAGATGCAATCCATCTGCCACATACAGACGCTGTTCTCCCCGGAACGAAGTTAGAGCCGATGGAACCGTAACCGCAATTCCATCGCCCCTTGCTTCCACCTCCACCGGGAAACGCGGATCCCTGCGCTCAACCCGGCACACACATTCAGCACCCTTCTCGTCCTCCGTCTGGACTTCTTTTCCCTCTAAAAGATCAAACAGCCGATCCCTCGCTGCAGATCCCAGCGTTAACGCCCGCATCACTGGAAGCGGCAGCCCCGCATGACCGCGCATCTCCTCATAATGGCGTATGTAGGCGTCCGCCTCCTCCAGCAGAAGATCTAAAAATGGGCGGCTTTCCGGCGCAAAGGCAGACGGGACGTGTTCAAACGCCATGCCTTTTCCGTATTCCACCCGTTTTCCGCTGTGAACCGCCTGTGCAAATTCCAGCAGGTTTTTCACAATATACCGTTTTTCCCGTCCGATCCGTGCCTCCAAAAGCACTTCGCCGCGCCGGATCTGTAAATAGGGATGCAGATAGACCGGTTCCCGCTCTTCCTCGCCCAGAATCCGCGCTACTTCCCGGTTCGTGTACTCCCGGATCATCATCCGGATCTCCGGCGAAGTCGAAACCGGCAGTGTATGCTCGGCTTTCTGCTGGCGGGCAAACGCCTCCTGAAGCGCTTTTGCATGCACGCAGGGACCCCGGAATGAATTTCCCTCCGCACAAGAACAAGAGTAGTCATAGATCTGACTACCCTTGATAAAAATTCTTGTCTGATATACCTTTGTCTCATCCTCAATCTGTCCCTGTACCCGTACTTCGCCCTTCCAGAAGGTATCTACGGACATTTTTATTATTTTCATGAGGATTCCTCCATATTACAGATTACATGTGTTCCGGCGATTCCATTCCGAGCAGATCCATACAGGTATCCAGCACCCGCTTGGTCAGCGTGATCAGGCTGATAAAGGCTGCCTGCTTCGCTGCGTCCTCCTCGGAGAGGATCTTATTTTCCAGATAGAATGCATTGAACGCATCCGCCACTGCCGCCATGTATTGGCAGAGCTTATGCGGCGCCGTCTCGTAGAATGCAGATTCTGTCACCTCGCCGAAACGGCAGAGCGCCATCTGAAGTGCTTTCTCTGTCTCGCTCTCAGCCGGACGGATCGGAACCACTTTAGCATCCGCACCGCGCAGTTCCTTGTATTTCTCCAGAATGGACTTGATGCGGACGATCATATACTGGATATGTGGACCTGTATTTCCCTCAAAGGAAATAAAGCGGTCTACATCGAAAATGTAATCTTTGGTCGCCTGATTCGAAAGATCGGCATATTTAAGTGCCGCCAGACCGACAATCTCCGCCGTGCGTGTCATCTCGTCCGCCGGAACCTTCTGCTTCTCCTGAATCTTCTCATATACCTTCTCATCGATATTCTTGATCAGGTGCTCCAGACGCATAACACCGCCCTCACGTGTCTTGAACGGACCACCGTCCTTGCCGTTCATCGTACCGAAGCCCAAGAAGATCATCGGCGTATCTTCTTTGACGATGCCCGCTTTCTTCGCCACACGGAAGACCTGGATAAAATGAAGCTCCTGGCGCTTGTCTACGACGTAAATGTAGCGGTCCGGATGGAAATCCTGCTCACGTTCGATGATCGTCGCCAGATCGGAAGTCGCATACAGCGCCGCACCGTCGGATTTGCGGACGATACAAGGCGGATATTCCTTCGCATCCCCTTCCTGTGCGATATCGACAACCAGCGCGCCATCGCTCTCATAGGCGAGACCTTTTTTCTGTAAATCCTCGATCAGTCCCGGAATATATGGCTGCGCATCGCTCTCGCCCTTCCAGAGGTCGAACGATACATTTAAATTGCCATAGTTCTTTTTCAGATCCTTCAAGGACACGTTCATGATGTGCTTCCAGATCGCATGGAACGGTGCATAGCCACTCTGCAGTTTGAAGGTTGCCTGCTGTGCCCGCTCACGGAATGCCGCATCTACCTTGGATTTCGCGCTCGCTGCCGGATAGATATCCTCCAGCTCGGAAATCGTAAATGGCGGCTCCGACGGATACTCGCCGGTATAATCCGGGTCAAAATATACCAGATCCGGCTGACGGTCATGCAGCTCCTCGATGATCAGTCCCATCTGCAATCCCCAGTCACCCAGATGCACATCGCTGATGACATGGTGTCCCATATAGCGGCTGATGCGCTTGATGCTCTCTCCGATGACCGCGGAACGTAAGTGTCCGACATGCAGTGGTTTTGCTACATTGGCTCCGCCGTAATCGATGATGATCGTCTCCGGCTTCTTAGCTGCGTTGAGTCCCAGCTTTTCATCCTCTGCCACCTGCTGTACATAGGATGCCAGGTAGCACGGATTCAGGCGGATATTGATAAATCCAGGCATCACGGCGTTGATCTCAGAAAACATCTTGCTTCCGGCTGTCTTTTCCACCACCTCATTGGCAATATCGATCGGTTTCTTTTTATACGCTTTGGCAGCTGCCATCGCGCCGTTACACTGATACTCACACAGATCCGGGCGGTTTGATACCGTCACGCGGATATACTTCTCATCGTACCCGCAGCCGGTAAACGCCGGTTTCAGTTCTTCCACGATCAAATCTAAAATCGTTTTCATACTAGATTCCCTTTCATAATTTATATCGTATATTATATATCCTTCCGCATTGCTTTTTTCACATCCTTGCGGAACTGCTTCCAGGCATCCTCATGATCCACGAAATACTTCGGGCACGCCTTTCCAGTCACGTCATAATGACGGATCACGTCTTTCGGACTTAAATCGAGCTGCTTGCACAGCCATGCAGTCAGTTTTACCAGCGAGTCATATGTCTCGTCTGTGAACTTTCCGTCTGCCGCCGGATGGCAGCACTCAATCGAAACGGTGTCCGCATTCCTCTCATTGGAGGCATATGCCTTCTCCCCGACCGGAACGCACTCAATGATCTCGCCGTCCAGACCGATCACGAAATTGCTGCTGACGGAAACAGTGTTACTGCCGCTCTGATCTTTCAACCCCTCAAAATAATCATGGTTCTGCTGTGCCGTCGTCCCAGGATTTGCCACATAGTGAATCACGATCCCGTTGATGACCGGGATATTCGTCCCCGGTCTGGAATATCGGTTGACCGTGAGAAGCTGCTCATCAACCCAGTTTGGCATCTCGATCGTGGACGGATCGATCAGCTTGCGGATCATTTTCCCGCGCAGCGTCCAGCCTGTTCCCGCACCCAGGAGGAAAATAAGCAGACACAAAAGCAGCCGCATCATCACACGGCGCTTCTTCTGCTGCCTCGTCCGCTCCCGGCGGATTGCCGTCTGCCTGCCGGATGTACGCCTCTTCCTGCCACCAGGTCTGCGCCCCGGCTCATCCTCTTCCCCCAGACGCAGACGGTCTTCTCTTCCGTTCTCCATATTTATCACTCCCCATGAGCACCGCTCACTCCGAACCCGCTCTCTGAGATGAACCAACGGACGCGTCATAGACGCCTCCCCGATATGTTAAGCAAAAAAACTGTTGTAAAATCTCGACGTTTCCTCCGGATCTTACAACAGTTTCTCTGCTTGCTACTGTTCATGCGCTGCATAACCAGCAAAGGAAAATGCCTGCCACAAACAGTAATCTCTGTTTCCAGTCAGAAACCTGTCAGTGACACGACTGCCTCCCCACAAGGGTACAAACGGTATCGTGAAGACCTTTCTGACGTATATGTTATAACTTAGACTCTGGACAGATATTCACCAGTACGTGTATCGATCTTGATCTTATCGCCCTGGTTTACGAATAACGGTACATATACAGTAGCGCCAGTCTCTACAACTGCCGGTTTGGTAGCGCCTGTAGCGGTATCGCCCTTGAAGCCCGGCTCTGTATCTGTGATCTCAAGCTCTACGAACAGCGGCGGTTCTACGGAGAATACCTTGCCGTTGTAAGAACAGATCTTGCACTTAAACAATCATTAATAAGTCTTTGGAATTCTTCTCTTTTACTAACTTGAGTGCGTCGCCGATTGTCTCCTGGTTTAAAGCTACCTGCTCATATGTGTTTACATCCATGAAGTTGTATAAGTCGCCATCGGAATACAGATACTGCATATCAACTCTGTCGATTCTGGCAGACGGGAACTTCTCGGTCGGACGGAAGGTTTTCTCTACAACGCCGCCATTCATTACGTTCTTAATTTTAGTACGTACGAACGCAGCTCCCTTTCCCGGTTTTACGTGCTGAAATTCCATGATCTGGTATACGTTGCCATCAATCTCCTGTGTGATGCCGTTTCTAAAATCGCCCGCTGATATCATAAATGATGCTCCTCCTTGAAAATACTCGCTTTATCTTTTTTATTTTATACTATAAAATCCTCTTTTTCAACTACTTTTTTGAAAACACAGGGCACATCATGTCAATTCCGCCCCTTATTTTTCTAAAATTGCCGATATTTTTTCTGAAAACAACTGATTTTTCACCGTTTCCGGCACTCCTGTCAGCATCCGGTTCTGCCGCCTGGCAAGCTCTTTCAAACCGTTCAAAAACACCCGGCTACAAACTTCCGCTATTTTTTTCCTGTCTTCTCACATAGAACCACAGGACAATTTTCTCCAGATACCGCTTTAACACGATCTGGATCTCTTCCTTCGGATTGATCGGCTTTACAAGAATCGAATAGATGCCTGTCCGCCTCGCCCCGTACACATCCGTAAAGAGCTGATCCCCGACAAACATCGTCGAGCGCTCGCCCGTTCCCATCCGGCGCATCGCCTGTCTGTATCCGCTGCGCTTCGGTTTTCTGCCCTTGTAAATATAATCCGAATCTACCTGTCCGGCAAACGGGGCGACCCGCGCCTCCTTATTATTCGAGAGCAGACAGGTGTGGAACCCTATCGCCCGCAAACGTTCAAACAGCTGTACTGCCCGCTCGTCCGCCGGGGCACCGTGCGGCACCAGCGTATTGTCAATATCAAATATGATACCCCGCATTCCCTTCTGATAAAACTGCTCATACGGGATATCATACGCAGAATCCAGCCATTCATCCGGATAAAACGCATTTCCCATCATCTGGTCTCTTCCCCGTTCTTTCCAGACTCGTACGACGGCACATTCCGCTGCTGTATCTTCTGCAGTTCCTCCATAAATGTATCGACGTCTTTAAACTCCCGGTATACCGATGCAAACCGCACATAGGTAACCACATCCAGATCCTTTAACCGCTCCATCACAAGTTCCCCGATCACCGCGGTCGAGATCTCCCGTTCTTCCCGGTTAAATAAATTATTTTCCACATCGTCGCTCAACGCCGAAATCTGTCCCTGAGAGACTGGGCGCTTGTGGCAGGAATGCAGGATTCCTGCCTCTATCTTCGCCCGGTCGTACATCTCCCGGGTATTATCCTTTTTGACAACCATCAGAGGGATCGTCTCAAGTTTTTCATATGTGGTAAAACGCTTTCCACAAGTCTCGCACTGTCTCCGGCGTCTGATAGAACTGTTGTCATCCGCAGGCCGTGAATCGATTACTTTCGTGTCAGCCGCGTTGCAAAATGGACACTTCAATCGCTCTTCCCCTTTTCTGGTTTTATTGATATGCCCCCGCCAAGTTTTCATAACATATCATACTTATTATAATATCGCAGGAAGTGCGCTTCTGCAAGCAGAAGTTTTCCGCTATTCTTTCTTTTCTCTCTCTTCTTTCAGCCTCACCAGAATAATGTCATCCCCTATCTGGCAGATGTCGCAGAATGGAATTATGTACTCTTTTTCCCGCCCCAGAAAGCCCCAGACACAGCCCGGTCCCGGCACGATGATTGCAAGCATTTTTCCCGTGCTGATGTCAAAATCGACGTCGCCCACAAAACCAAGGCGCTTGCAATCTTTTACATTTATAACTTCCCGCTGTTTGAGTTCACAGATACGCATAGACATAAACCTCCCGGATCCTTCTGTAATCAAAATATGTACAAAAGGACCGGGAGGTTCTTCCTGGACAGGTATTTCTATCTACTTTTATTTCGTAACTTCTGATAACGTCACGCTGTCAAAATGCAGCGTATAATCAATCAGATGCGGCTGGCTCATCGCCACCGTCAAGGCACTGACCGCTACATCCTCATCCAGCATTACCGGAATCTGGAATTCGGAATTGCCCTCGGTCTGGATTGGATCATACTGCACGTCATCCACCAGCATATACTCATAGTTCGGGCTGCTCCAGACAATATCGGCCGTCACCTTTCCATCCTTGACGATAATGGTCGCCGGGCTGTCCACCGATGCTCTGCCGGAACCTCCCTGCAGGGTTACCTCACAGGTATAAGTGCCGTCTGCCACATCTGCAGTCTGCCCTGCGGGTTTCTGGGCATCTGCCGCATCATCGCTATTCTCCGTCTCGGATGATGCCGCTTCCGCGTCCTCTGCCTCTCCGGAAACCGGATTTTCTACCCTTACTTTGTGGTCGTACCAGGTGCCTTTCTTACCAATCAGAGCCAAGTCAAATTCTTCTCCGAGCGCCGGAACCGGCACATCGAAGCCGTTGACCTCCTCGCTCAGACCGTCGCTGTAAGTAACCGTGTCTACGGTTGGCTGCAGCCAACCGGCTTCATCTTCCTTTGCCTCGTCCGCAGTACCCAGATACAGGTTCACGATGTTTTTCGAGGTCAGGCTAATATGAAGTGTCGCCTCGCCATCCTTGACCGTCAGGACACCTTTTCCATTTTTCGATTCATTGACCTTGAACATACTGCTGTCCGTCTTAAAATCGACGGTGTAGACGCCGTCTGCAAGGTCAATGCTGCTTTTCTGTTCGACATTCTCGGTTTCTGCGCTCTCTGTCTGCGCCACGGTGTCGGCTGCGTCCTGTTTCTGTCCTCCGCACGCTCCGAGAAGAGCGGCAGCAAGCAGAAGCGCCGCTAAATTTAATTTCTTTTTCATATACATTATTCCGAAATAGACTCAATGGCTGTCCGTGTATGAGCAACATAGAATGATTCTACCGCTTTAATTCTGCCCAGACCGGAAATCTGAGTATCTACCTTGTCAAACGCACCTGATGCCTCAAACTGGCTCTTCCAGGAATCATCATCATCGCCTGCCATATCGTTGTTTGCGTGATCACCTGCAACTACCATCAGCGGACGAAGAACGACGTTCTTATAACCAGCTGCCTTCACTGCCTCGATAACAGACTCACAGGAAGTCTCTTCCGGCTCGCCCTCTACGGTACCGATAAATACGTTGCTATATCCAAGATTCTGCATCTGGGTCTGCATCTGGCTGTAGGTTACCTTTGCAACGTGTGCGGTACCATGACCCATCAGAACGAATGCGGTTCCCTGATCGGCTGCGTCAGCTGCATCTTTAAAACCAGCTTCCGAAGCTTCTTCTGCTACAACTGCTTTTGCAACTGCCTCTTTATCTGCATTGATAACGGCTGCATCGTCGCCAACCTCACCTAACAGCGGCTCTGCGACAGCTACCTGCTCGAATTTATCCTGATACTTCTCGATCGCCTCAACCATCTCGTCGTACTCGGCACCGTGCATGAGGTGGGTCGGCTGGACAACCAGCTCTTTAACTCCGTTCTCCACGGCTCGCTCCAGTGCCTGATCCATATTGTCGATGCACTCGCCGTCACGAGCCTCAACGTGGTTGATAATGATCTGTGCGGTAAACGCACGGCGGACTGCCCAATCCGGGAATGCATCCTGGATGGAATCCTCGATACTCTTGATATCTTTCACACGGCTGTCGTTGAAGGAAGTACCAAAGCTGACTACCAGGATCTCCTTGTCTCCAATCTCATCCTGATTGCGCGGATCGTCCAGGCTCGCGTCGCCGGTATCACGACCAAAATAATCTGGATCTGCGTTCTCGCCTTCTACCAGCTCCTTCTGCTCGTCAGTCAGGGCATCCCATGCCTCTTTGGCTGCCTTGCACTGCTCATCCGTGTCATCGGTGCGCTCCTGTACATAGATGTCATCGATCAGCTTTGCCACCTTATCTGCTGCTTCCTGATCGGAATCGGCGCTCTCAGCTGCCTCGGTCTCTGCCTCAGAAGCCGCCTCCGTCGAGGTTGCCTGGCTGGATGTACTGCCGCCGCAGGCTCCAAGCAATACGGACATCGTAACTGCCGCTGCACTTACAACTACTTTTTTGTTTTTTCTCATGTTTTCCTCCTTGTGTGACTCGCACAAAAATAGTTTTAACCGATATGTTCACGACAGCCGGCAGGTTTCCTGGCTTTCGGGTCATCATGCTCGCCGCGCC
>ENA-UOJC01004898-UOJC01004898.1-human-gut-metagenome-genome-assembly--contig:-C104-NODE-4898-length-10866-cov-4.304135_pt1 | contig 10866 bp, 7 predicted proteins | sample MGYA00242339_ERZ723886 | MGnify/ENA metagenome assembly ERZ723886 | reverse complement strand
TATCATAGTCTAATATGTATTTATAAGAGCCGAAAATATCCATAAAATCTTCTTTTTCAATATACTTAAAAGCCGGAAAATCACTGTATAAATCCATGATCAGTTCATACACTTTTTCCATGATATATGGATAGTTCTTCTTCGCAGGGCTTTTGATCTCATAACCCTTATTCAGAAATTGTTCATAACGTTTCTCGAATTTCTCGTTATAATAATCCATATCTATAATAGGATAAATATTAGATGTATAATGATTTTGTACTACAAACCCGCAATCCGAGAGTAATTTATAATAATAATTTTTATTATACGGTTCCCCTGTATACGGAATTCTATCAAACAAATTAATTTTCAATCTGTATTTTATCCAAAAAGAAGCATCCACAGGACCTGACAATTTCGTTTTTCCATCCTTTTTGGCTTTTTTTGAAACAGTATCTAACAATTGTTCTGCTATTTCCTGCTGTCCGATACATTCAAAAAAGCCAAAATATGCGACATCATCCTCCGGATAATATGTCAACATACATCGTGCAACAGGCATCTGGCTGTTTTTATCAATTACGACAAAAGGCGTAATGTTAAAATATTTACTTAAGGTGTGTTTTTCATGTAATAGTTTATATTCTGTATCATAATCCTGTGTCAGCTCATTCTTTTGATATAATTTGCCGGGTAATGCCAAAAAACCTGTATATACCAGATCGTTTTTTCCATAAATCACTTTATAGTTCATATGCTTCTCCATTTATAAAGTTCCATCTATTCTTCTTACAATTCCCTTGTATGCATCTAACTGCACTCTGTCTCCGTTCTTGAGCAGCCCTGTTGCATTTTTAACATTTACAATAGAAGGCTTTTTCAGTTCTCTTGTAATGATCGCCGTATGGCTTAAAATAGAACCTCTCTCGACAATAATCCCTTTCGCATCCTTGATCAGCAATACCCATCCCGGGTCTGTCGATTCTGCGACTATAATTTTATTTTTAACGCTTAGGTTGGAATCAGGTTCTTTTACAACAATCACTTCCCCTTCCACGATTCCCATCGAAGAACCTATTCCAAATAAATTGTCATGATTGTTTATCATACTGATATTTTCAAAATGTTTTTCAACGATTTCATCTGCGTAAACCAGCCTGCTATAAGCTGGAATATTTTCATTTTTTCTATATTCAATTTTTCTCGCCTTTACCAGTTCAATATAAGAATCCTTTTCGTTAATCTCATCCAAAAACAGATAAAAAATGTCTTCTCTATGTTCTAATTTTCCCTCTGCGGTCAGAATTTCACCAATTTTCAGGAAAATACTTCTTGCCAGCCCAAAAATCCGGGTTCTGTTTAATCTTGAGATTTCCCTGTTATAAATGCCAAGTTTTGCTTTCTTTAACTTTCTATTTTCTTTCATATTTTCACTTGTCTTGTCCAGACTGGTCTCATTATGTGTTTGAATATACTCCAATAACAAATCCGGATTCACTCTGTAAGTCTGTGTTTCAAGCTTTAATTCGCCCAGACATCTGTCGCCATACAATTCGATATATTGCTCAAATAATTTATTAAACCGATTCGATTTTTTTTCTTTTTTATAAACATGAATCAGCATATTAAGAGCCATGACCGGCTTCATGCTCTCAAGGTTCTTAATATCATTTAATTGCTCCTTCTCTTTTTTCGATAAAAGTCCTGTATAAATAAAAGTGTACATATCATTGATCAGTGTAATATACCAGTCACTGGAAATTGCCGCTTCTATCACTTTATAGGTATCTAATAAATCCTGAAGCGAATTTTGAGATTGAACCTGCTCCTTAAAAATTATTAAATCAGCCTCAAATTTTCTGTTCAATTTTTCCATTGATCTGGGAGTTGATTTTAAAAAGTGCAAGAATGAAATCACAATTTTTATTTTCGTTAAAAATGTAACAGGTATCTTTTCATCATTTACATATTTATTCTCAACCCCTAACATTTCCTGCCATATTTTAATTAATTTGTCTGAGCATGGTAATAACTTGATGATCAGATACCAATTATTGATATTATAATAAATTCTTCCATTTGTGCATGCCAGCATATGATCTAAATGATCTGACATACCGTCCACTAAATTTTTATCCTTTTGGGATAAGTGATAAATACAATGTTTAAAAACATCTGCATAAATCTGCTTTGCAAAACTCTGAGTCAACGGCAGCGAGATTCCCGGATAACTCTCAACAATATTACTATTATCTAAAATGACCGTCTTACTGTATTTTAAAGTTGTAATTGGTCTTGCCTGTAAAATGTAGACATTATCATCTTTAACTGCATACTCAATATCCATATCTTTCTGAAAAATTTTTTTTATTTTGACAGCAATTTCAATTAAGTCATTTAATATATTTTTATTTAATATGTTTTCATTTTCAAAGTAATAGTTTTTGTCATCCACATTGTAATAATAAGTTGTTGTGGAAATTTTATCTTCAACGATATTGCACCCTAATCCTTCCCCAGCTACAATAACCATTTCATTTAAAATTCCAGTTGGATTTGCTGTGAAAATAACACCTGAATAATCTGACTGTATCATTTCCTGGACAATTACTTTTGATGCCGTATTCGTGATATTTAATTTTTTATAACTCTCTTTTACTTTATCAATATAAAAAGAAACATCCCTTCTGTTTATATTTAAAAAAGTATCAAACTGTCCTGCAAAACTGTTCTCATCATTATCTTCCACCTCAAAAGAGGAGCGGACTGCAAACAATTCCTCTTTTGAAAAACTGAGATCCAATTCCTCTTTACCGTCAACAACAATAAAATCAGGAACGTTGATATAATGTTCTCTCAAAATTTCCAAATTTCTGTGTTTCATTTTTTCTCCAAGTTTACCTATGCATGATAATGTACAGGATAATGGTTAGAATCATCAGTGATTCCTGAATATACGTATACATTTCTACTTTTGTTACAATTTTGTATTTGGTAGGATTCTTTTTAAATTCAACAAATTTCCAGCTGCACCATAACACATTGAGTAACAGTGCGAGCACTGACCATTTATTTAAATTCCAGACTAAAGCAAAATTTGTAAAAATATCAATCCATGTAACAATAAATACGAAATTAACTGCTTTTTTGTATCCAAAAAGTTTGCTGTATGTTACATATTCCGTCTCCTCCTCAGGAGCTTTTATTTTTCTTGAAACTTCCCAGATCAAAGCTGGAAAATACAAAGTCAGCAATGCCAGCATATTCGTCAGATCAAAAAATGGCAGCTGATATTTAATAACTGTAAATGATACTATGTAAAGATTGATAAATATCTGAACAGGATTATGCGTAACTAAAGCCAGAGGTAATGATTTCGCAATTTTATGTTTTTGGAAAAACCATACCGCCATGAAGGAGCCGTAGGTATATAATAAAACACAAAACAAAAAATTATTCATGAAAATAAAATTTAAGACCAGAGTAATAGCGATTAATATTGTTATAAAAATACCCAAATCCTTTTTCGTCACTCTTCCAGAAGGCAATGGCCGCTCTTTAAATAATCTGCAATCAAGTTCATAATCCTTAAAATCATCTGCGATCCTAAGCCAGAACAGAAAACTAAATACTGTAAATCCACAAACCAGTTCCTGTATCCCAAACTTCACATCTATAATTCCATGATTTAACAGAATGATAAAATAAATTTCACCAAACACCAAATATCCTAATAATAATCTTGAAATGATTGGATACATTTCTTTTTGATAAATATTTAACCTTTTTAATGCAGCAAACATGGCTCTTTATTCCTTTCTTTGTCCGATTTTATCACCTATGAAAACCTGAGTTTCATATCCCGCCTGAGATTGTCTTAATATATCTTCATCTATCATGATATTGGGTGGAAAAAACATTACAATAGTAGAACCACCATATTCAAAATAACCTTTTTCTTCCAGCCTGCTGAACATATGAGTATTATGATTGACAATTTTCCCCACAAGTAAAGCACCTATTTCAACCTGCGTAATGATACCAAACGATTTTGAATCCATGACATTCACAACCCTGCTGTTTCTGGCATACACTTTATATTTTTCAGAAACAGGCCTTATGGTATGCAATTCACCTTTTATAAATTCAGAAGAAATTAATTCACCATCATCAAAAAATACATAACGATGATAGTCATTCACCGCTAACCTGAACACAAGAGCATATCCGTTTTTATATAAATCAGCAATTTCTTTCTGTTGAATAATATCTTTTAATTCATAAATAGAATTCTTTATATTCAATTTCAGTTTTTCATCAACTCTATAAACAGATAATTTGCTGTCAGCAATTGCCATCAATTCATTTGACCGGGTTGTCGTTCCATACATTCTTTTCCTTGTAAAAAAATCATTAAAACTGTCAAAGTGATCGATATTATAATCGGAGATATCTACATGATATTCTTTTACAAACGGCAAAATATCTTTTTTTGATTCAGGGCTCTTCTGATATCTTGCTCTTAAATTGCTGAACCATGGTCTGGCAACAAATAACTTTAATAAGCTTCTTCCTATCACTGTTTTATATAAAAAAATCAATAACTCTTCCTGATATTCTTTTTCTTCTATCAGTTTTTTACTGTCTCTATGATAAATTTTAACCATAACCACCACTAAATAAAAAGTAATACCACTGTGACAATCGCGGCGACCGAAAAAAATGCATACCATTTTCCTGATGGTTTTTTTATTTTCAAATTCGCCACAAACAAAAATCCCATAACACCATATAGGATCACAAATATATCATTTATATTGCGCATCAGGAAGGGAATTCTTTGAATGCCCACATAAAAAACAGGGACAACAAACGAAATATATGTAACTGGTACACCCTGATAATAAGTTGTTTTACTTCCGGCATTGGCTAATATATTAAACCATGCCAGCCGGGTAATACCACACAAAACATATAAAATAATCATCACGATAGAAACCGTAAATACCATCTGAGAATGATGCTGAAATGCCATTTTATACAAAAGAATCGACGGAAATATAACAAATGAGATAATATCGCATAATGTATCAATCTGAACTCCAAAAGCTTTTTGTGTTTCATTTCTGTTGCATTTTCTGGCAATAAAGCCATCAAACAAATCACACAGACCAGAAATGATCAGACAAAACATCACAAGGTTCATTTGCTCCGCTTCCTGTAAATCTATTAATATAAAAATGCCTGCAAGGGCAAAAACAACTCCAATGTACGTTAAAATAACCGATTTATTAAAGCATCCGATGAATAACTTCTTTTCCCTTTTCATACATTTCTCCTGACTTTGATTTTGTATAAAAATAAGTTTACCATAATATGAGTGAATCCACCAATGAAAATATACGCAAAGTATTGTTTCCAGGAGATTTTAGCAAATATCACTAAAATCAACATGACTCCTATGAGGGAATCGATCTGATCTATGACAAAGAATAATTTTCCTATTATATTTGTATTTGTTTTTCCACATTCAATATCCAATCTTCTTTTTATAAATGAATTTGGCAGTTCAAACAACATGTACATAAAGCCGAACAAAAATCCTGTCAAAACATTAACCCCTACCTTATTTTCATAAAAACGATAGATTTGGTTATGATTATTGATATTGAAAGCATTACAGATAAAACCTATAAATACCTGAGATAAGATGCAACAGACAATCATGGACACAATACCTATCCATGTTTTATTGTCTCCAAATATCCTTTTCCCGTCCCTGAATTTTCTGTTACAGTCAATCGGATATTTATACTTTTTATAAAAATTTGTTTTTACAAAAAGCATGTTCAATATACCACCCAATATAACGGATAACATCGTTAAATACATATCTAAAATTATCATATATGTTCTGCTATGATCCAGCGCATCCCAAATAGGATTGCCTGCCGGGTCTTTCCTCTCTTGTTTACACAAATTTAGTGATAAAAACTATTCCCTCTACAATAAAAAAAGCAAATCCCTGCATTAACACAATACCGGAACCAATATCTTTTGCTAATCGAATCTCCTCATTGTATTTACCTGATATAGCATTTGCAACATGTTCAATAGCTGTATTCGCTAATTCAGCCATCAAAACTCCACTTGTTACAATTGTGTATAAAATGTAATCCAGTTTTGTTGATTTTAATAAAATATTTAAAATCAGAAAAAATAAGGCAATAAAGAAATAATATTTAAAATTTTTTTCTGTTTTAAAAGCATACTTCATTCCCTTTACCGCACATTTAATGCTGTCTAAAAAAGTTATATTTTTCATAATGATTTAGTGCCTTTCAAATCAGCTTGCTGAAAATACTTTTAGATTTCAAAAATGCAGTTCCATGATAGATACGTTTCCCAAGCAATGACTATATACCTATCACAGAACTGCCTTCTGATTAAAACATCTATTCTTTATTCCACATCAACCTTCACCTTCGGTAAATGCCAGATATCATCCACATATTCCTGAATCGTTCTGTCGGATGAGAACTTGCCGGAATGTGCAGTGTTTAAGATAGCGCTCTTTGCCCAGGCGCTCTTGTTCTTGTAATACTCCATGATCTTCTTCTGCGCTTCTGCATAAGAACGGAAGTCTGCAAGAATGAAGTAAGTATCCGCGTACTGTGTGCTGTGTGTATTCAGCAGTGAATTGTACAGGTCACGGAAAAGTTCGGAGTCGTTCGGTGAGTAGAATCCGTTCACTAACTGTGTCAGAACTTTGCGGATATCCTGATCCGTGTTGAAAATCTGCATCGGATCATAATCACGGTTATGCTCATGTGCGATCACTTCGTCAGAACTCATACCGAAAATAAACATATTATCCGGTCCGACTTCCTCGTACATCTCAACATTCGCACCGTCCATCGTTCCAAGTGTCAGGGCGCCGTTTAACATGAACTTCATATTACCGGTACCGGATGCCTCTTTACTTGCAGTTGAGATCTGCTCGCTGACATCTGCTGCTGCAAAGATCCACTCTGCATTGGAAACTTTGTAGTCCTCGATAAATACCACTTTGATCTTGTTATTGATACTCTTATCATTGTTGATCACTTCTGCAACGCTGTTGATCAGTTTAATGGTAAGTTTTGCATTTTTATAACCGGCTGCTGCCTTTGCACCAAAAATGAATGTTCTTGGAACAAATTCCATATCCGGATGCTCTTTGATCTCATTATAGAGATACATAACATGAAGGATATTCAACAGCTGACGTTTGTACTCATGAAGACGTTTTACCTGTACATCAAAGATGGAATCCGGATCCACATCAATTCCATTGTGCTCTTTGATATATTTTGCAAGACGTACTTTATTCTGGTGTTTGATCTCAAGAAACTCCTGCTGTGCTTTTTTATCATCTGCATAAGGCGCAAGTTTCCTGATCTGGGAAAGGTCTGTGATCCAGCCTTCTCCCACATGTGCTGTCACCCAGTCAGCCAGAAGCGGGTTCGCATGTGCTAAGAAACGTCTCTGTGTGATACCATTGGTTTTGTTATTGAACTTCTGCGGCATCATCTCATAGAAATCTTTTAACTGCTCTTTTTTCAAAATCTCTGTGTGCAGTCTGGCAACACCGTTGACAGAATAACCTGCAACGATCGCAAGATGCGCCATTTTTACCTGACCATCATATAAAATTGCCATTTTTGCAATTTTTTCATTGTTGCCCGGATACTGCTCCTGGATCTGTAAAACAAAACGGCGGTTGATCTCTTCCACGATCTGATATACACGCGGAAGCAGTCTCTGGAAAATCTCGATCGGCCATTTTTCAAGAGCCTCAGCCATAATGGTATGGTTGGTATAAGCAACACAGTGGGTTGTGATATCCCACGCATCCTCCCAGCTTAAGCCTTCCTCATCCAGCAAAATACGCATTAACTCTGCCACTGCAACCGTCGGATGTGTATCATTCATCTGGAATACTGCTTTCTCAGGCAGCTGATGGATATCCTCATGATGCTTTTTGAATCTTGCGATCGCACGCTGTAAACTTGCAGATACGAAAAAGTACTGCTGTTTTAAACGAAGCTCTTTTCCCTGAATATGATTGTCATTCGGATAAAGGACTTCCACCAGATTACGAGCAAGGTTTTCCTGCTCTACCGCTTTGTTATAATCTCCTTTATCAAAGGAATCTAACTGGAAACCTTCCTTAGGCTCTGCATCCCAGATCATCAGCGTATTTACCATATGATTATCATAGCCTACGATCGGCATATCGTACGGGATCGCCATAACGGACTGATAGCCTTCATGGATAAATCTGGTGTTGCCATTTCCCATGTCTTCGGTACGGACATAGCCGCCGAATTTGATCTCGTAGGAATACTCCGGTCTGCGAAGTTCGAATGGGTAGCCATTCTTTAACCAGTTATCCGGTACCTCTACCTGAAAACCATCCGAAATCTGCTGTTTGAACATACCATAACGGTAACGGATACCGCAGCCGTAAGCTGCGTATCCAAGTGTTGCCAGTGATTCCATAAAGCATGCTGCAAGACGTCCAAGACCACCGTTTCCGAGTGCCGGATCCGGCTCCTGATCTTCGATCACGTCAAGATTCAGTCCGATTTCTTCCAGAGCTTCTTTCACTTCTTTGTAAGCTTTTAAATTGATCAGGTTATTTCCAAGCGCACGGCCCATCAGAAATTCCATTGACATATAATAGACAATCTTTGGATCCTGATCGTCAAATGCCTGCTGGGTTGCCAGCCAGTCATCGATCACAACGTCTTTTACGACGTAGGATACCGCCTGGAAAATCTCCTGCTGGCTTGCTTCTTTTAACTGTTTGCGGTACATATGACGGACTGTCTCTGTTACATCATTGATAAATTTTTTCTTATTGAAGACTGCTGCTGATTTAGACATTTCCTTACTCTCCTTTTTTTACACCTAAAAGAACGGTTTCCCCATTAATATTCCATTCTTTCTCGTATCCATCCACACTGCCAGCTACAACATCAAGTCCGAGTACATCTGCTTTGATCGCATCACCATATTTGTCAAAGATTGCAGCTACTTTGTCATCTGCCTGATAAGAGATCATGATCTTATCCATCACTTCGAATCCTGCTTCTTTTCTCATAGTCTGGATCTTGCTGATGATCTCACGCACAAATCCTTCTTCAATTAACTCCGGTGTTAAGTTGGTATCAAGGACAACGGTTACTGTATTGTCCCCCTCCGTTACATAACCTTCCATCTGTGTCATTGTAATTAACAGATCTTCCTCTGCTAATTTTACATCATCACTGACAGACTTCAAAGTGATAAATCCATTTTCCTTTAACTCTGCCATAGCAGCGTTTCCGTCAAGCTCTGCTAAAGCTTTCTGGATCTGTCCTAAATATTTTCCATATTTTGGTCCCACGGTACGCAGCTGTGGTTTGAACGTATAGCTTGTGTAGGAGCTTACGTCATCGGTAAAGGAAACTTTCTTCACATTCAGCTCATCTTCGATGATCTCTTTGAAGTACTCTGAAAGTTCAAATGGAGCTTTGACAAACATCTTTCCGATCGGCTGACGGTTTTTGATGTTTGCTGCATTACGGCACGCACGACCCATAACCACGATCTTTAATACCTCATCCATATTTTTCTCTAACTCTTTGTCGATGTATGCTCCATTTACAACTGGGAAGTCACATAAATGAATACTTTCCGGCGCATTTTTATCAATGCTGCATACAAGGTTCTGATAGATTTCCTCTGTCATGAACGGGATCATTGGTGCTGCACATTTACAGATCTCTACTAACGCTGTGTAAAGTGTCATGTAGGCATTGATCTTATCCTGCTCCATTCCTTTTGCCCAGAAACGTTCACGGGAGCGTCTTACGTACCAGTTACTCATATCGTCCACAAACTCATCGAGTGCTCTTGCAGCTTCCGGGATCTTGTAACTGCCAAGGTTGTCATCCACAGCGCCGATCACGGTATTTAATTTAGACAGTAACCATTTATCCATCACGGATAATTTATCATATTCCAGTTTGTATTTTGTTGCATCAAATCCGTCAATGTTTGCATACAGTACAAAGAATGCATAAGTGTTCCATAAGGTGCTTAAGAACTTACGCTGTCCCTCCTGCACTGCTTTTCCATGGAAACGGTTTGGAAGCCATGGAGCGCTGTTGATGTAGAAATACCAGCGGATCGCATCTGCTCCGTAAGTCTCTAATGCATCGAACGGATCGACTGCATTTCCTTTGGATTTGGACATTTTCTGTCCGTTCTCATCCTGTACATGTCCTAAAACGATAACGTTTTCATAAGGAGCTTTATTAAACAGTAAGGTGGACTCTGCCATCAGGGAATAGAACCATCCGCGTGTCTGGTCTACCGCCTCGGAAATGAACTGAGCCGGGAACTGCTGTTTGAACAAATCCTGATTTTCAAATGGATAATGGTGCTGTGCAAACGGCATTGCTCCTGAGTCGAACCAGCAGTCGATCACTTCCGGTACTCTGTGCATGGTCTTGCCACAGTCAGGGCATTTGAAGGTCACAGCGTCGATATACGGTCTGTGTAATTCCACTTTGGCATCATCCGGGTTTCCGCTTCTCTCTGCTAATTCAGCGCGGCTTCCGATGGACTCCTGATGTCCGCAGCCTTCACATTCCCATACATTTAAAGGAGTTCCCCAGTAACGGTTACGGGAGATACCCCAGTCCTGAATATTCTCAAGCCAGTCACCGAAACGTCCTTTACCGATGGATTCCGGGATCCAGTTTACAGTATTATTATTACGGATCAGGTCATCTTTGACTGCTGTCATCTTGATGAACCAGGATTCTCTTGCATAGTAGATCAGTGGTGTGT